>ERZ1066140.64-NODE-64-length-30333-cov-6.557005_pt1 | contig 30333 bp, 31 predicted proteins | sample MGYA00382787_ERZ1066140 | MGnify/ENA primary metagenome ERZ1066140 (study PRJEB33369, sample SAMEA5778370) | biofilm metagenome | biome: Industrial cooling water; feature: Water cooling tower basin; material: Biofilm | place: United Arab Emirates | collected...
GCAGTCTGGTAGCGCATCTGGTTTGGGACCAGAGGGTCGGGAGTTCGAATCTCTCCGCTCCGACCATTTTCTAAAAGGCTTTCGGCCGATTGATGATTTTCTAGATAATGCCCGTTGCTACCCGGTTGCTACCGCAGAATAAGCAATATAAGGGGTTATCTATAGGGTAATCTATACATATTGTAATAGATAAATCCATGGCCACGATAACTACATCGCATATAAGCCAATATCCCTAATTTACAGCGATATAATCGTATGTGGAGTCATCCCTGTCTTATCCGACAGGGAAAAATGCTTTTTCATATGACATAAAAAAATCAATGTGGGGGACACCCCCTCATCATTAATATCGAAATCGACCTCAAAAATTTCTAGAAGAAATTCTTGAAGTCAGTTTTTTGATTTAGCTCTTTTACCATTTCAAGTAGCATTTCATTGTCTGCTAAAATACGCTGATACATAAGACGGGCAAGCTCTCCAGAAGGATTGGTTTCCTTGTTTAGGCGATGTCTAATTGCTATTTCTTCAAGTTTATTAGATTTCATGTTGCCGCCCTTCTATTTCTGATTGAGTAGTTTCAGTGTTATTTACCAACAAAATTTGCTTTGATTCTTGTTCAATCTTTTCCATCATTTCAATTACTACTTCTAAAGTGTTGCTAATGTTCTCAGTAATTGGGCAACGATCTTCGCCTTTTCTTGGTCCCCACGTTTTTCGATAAATACTTCTTGCTATGCGCAATTGAGCGGCTATTTCTCCAGGTGTTCTTGGCTTTAGATGGGGTATAGTATCTTCAATCTTATTGCGGTCCTTATAAAGTTTTTCGTAAATATTATCTGGTAATTCGTCTTCATCAAAAACTGCTAGTATCTGCTCAAGTGCCAACCATTTTTGTTCCAATAAACAAATATCTTCTTCCCGCTTATGAATATTATGTCTAACCTTTTTCATCTGTCGTTCCATCCTAGTTGGTTATTTATGCTTGCCCACCCCAATGAAGGACTCTCAACATTTATACCCTGGGCAAAAGTAGCTCGCTTCCATCCTGCTTTTAGACATTCATTTTTATGATTTTCTAACACAGCCTCCGGACACGGAATCTCACTATCCCATGAACCAGTATTTATCGTAGGAACTTTGTAACAATAAATCTGCTGCATCATTTCTTTGCAATCTTCCGCTTCGTTTCTATCAACACAGAAATTTGCGAACTTGTGACGAGCTTCTAATGTTTCTTTAGGGCAATAAACTTTGTAGGAAATACCGCGAACATCATAATAACTGTTAGCCGAATTCTGTTGGTGATTGCAGCCAGTAACCCAAAATAGCAATACGATTGCAATTATTTGCTTTAACATTTTCATACTCCCTGTGTAGGCTATGTAATTTGCGAGCAATCAATTATGTAATTTATATCGACATTGGCCATTATAGTCCTTTTAGAACCCTATTGCAAGCATAATTAGGGTTCTATAAGGATTCTTTTCAAAATAATAGGGTTCTGTTAGTATACTAAGATGTTCAAAAACAACATCGGTTATTATCAGAAAAAAGCGGGGCTAAGTAATGTTGAACTGGCTTTAAAGGCCGGTATCAGCCTTGGGCATTTGGTTAAACTTAAGAATGGCAGTAAAAGGCTAAATATAGACCATCTTGAAGTTTTCTCTCAAATTCTACAGTGCTCTCCGGAGGATTTAATTCGTCCTATATCCGATTCGATAGGTGGAAAAAATGAAGTACCCTCAGGTGTGGGAAATGAACGAATCTTAAAGCCACATAATTCGGGTATCGTAGGACAAAAAGATATACCAAATACTGGTGGTGTAGTACGTGGAGATTTTAAGAAAGAAGCGCGGCGAATAGTGAATTTAATGACGGTACAGACACCTTTTGAACATAACGTAGATTTTAAGCAAGATTTGGCAATCGAAGTTTATGAAGCAATGCGTGAACAAGAAACCATCGATATAGAAATTGACTTCCTAGACAAGTTATTTGACAAGGTGAGAGAAACCTTCCAACAGGTTATTCGCTAATGAGTTATTCTTCTCAAACAACCAAAGTAAGCAGCATTGAAAGAATTTTATTTAAAACCATCATTCGGCGTGAATTTATAGAAGACAAACTGGCCGACCTTGATGGAGACAAACTTACGGTCATGAGAAAAAGGCTTCAATTACGCAAAGAGAAAGCCAAATTAATTTGGAAAGAGCGAGAGTTGTTAGAAAAAGTCAACAACAGTCAACTATCTGATATTGAAGAATTATAAATAGTTATAAAGTTATATTTGTTAACGATTTATTAACTATATTGTCTTATAGTATATCCATCACATTCGGAGATACTTTGGGGGAGTTTTATGGATATTGAGGCAAAAATACCTGCTGGCTTATATTCTGACGGCAAGCCTAGAACATATGAAGAAATAGATTCCGCATATAGAGCTTCGCCTTTTCACGATGAAAATGAACGTACCTACGGAATGATCCTGCAATACTATGATATATTAGAAAAGATTATCAATGTGGTTACTAACGAAAAAGTTATTAATGGAGAGACTCAATGGGAAATTGTTGAGCCTTTCACTGTAAAATTAGGCGAGGTAGCAGATACTTTAGCTAAGGCTTTTAGTAAATTTGATAGAAAACAGCATGATGGAGTGCAAGATAAGTTATTGCAGCCTGAGCGAACAAAAGTTGAAGAAGGTATGAGAGCGTTCTTTCCTGCGCTCGATAGATTAAGATTAGAACTTGTTCGCATGGCAGAATATGAAGAAGCAAAACATCCAGAACGAATAAAAACACCTTTTCCAATTGGCCAAACGCCCAAAGACTACTGGGGGCCAAATCGTTCAGCATTGGCAAAAGCCTATGAAAAACTATCTCCTGAAACAGGTCAGCAAACTATTGTAGCTGTTAATAATGTAATTACACATACTGTTTTGCTAGGGGATAGGATGCATGAAATACATGGCATGAGAAACATTTTGCCAAAGCGTGCTCCCGGCAAAGATATAATTGCACAGCGTTCTCAAAGAGAACAGGCGTTTGCTATACGGCCATAAATTATGAAAAACTTTTTCAGAGTTAAAGAACTCGTAGATACAGGCAAACTTGAAATCATCAGCATAATTTCACCGGTTAGGACAGTATCCAGCATTACAAGTAGGTGCTTTAGTGGACACCCTCAAATAGACACTGAATGTCTCCAACCTTTTCACTTGAAATATAGTACGCCTTATAATCCTCCAACAGATCGAGAAGAAGATGGTTATGCACTTATATTGGAAAATTATCAGAAAGCTGCAGCTAAAAAAGATACCGGTAAAATCAGAATTGTTGTTAAAGAAATGGCACGAAACATTTCTACCGGAGAACAATTAATTAGATGGAGTTCATTAACTAAAAATCCGCTAGTAACAATACGCAACCCTATACTCAGCATTGAGTCTCTCATAAGACAAGGGGTTCAGTCTTTCTTTGAAGCAATGCCTGAAGCTTTTTATGAACTTGCCCGAAGTTTTGCAGAAAGAAATGGGCATCAAGCGAGCAACGAGTACTTAGAAAAGTTTCTAAATATATATGCAAAACACCATGGTTTTATTGATTCAACGGGCCTCGGTCAACATTTTAAAGTAATGACCAAGCATGCTTTGCAAACTAAAGATTACCGTGTTTTAGGCGAGTTGTTACTCGCTTTCGAACCATATGAGGATTTAAATAATAGATTGTTATACATGAAGCGGCATTATGTCGAAACCATGGATGATTCAACAGCAAAACTTGCGGGATATGAGAATCTAAATGACTTTGCTAAAAAGAAAGGAAAACAGAATTGGAAAGAAATAAAAAAAAATGCACTAGACAGTAATGACTTTTCTGAAGTTCAGCCTCTGTTGGATGTGGTTTTTTCAACAAGCATAAGCGGCTGGTTCAATATAGGAAAAATCACCGATGCTATTGAAGAATATTGTGTGATTGAAGTTAGCTTGATGCGTACTGATCCCAATGGCATTTTATCACAAGCATGCGAATATATAGGACTCGATGGTTCACACGTTGACGCAATGATTAACTTCGCGCCCAATTCTAGAGAGTCTGGAACTAGGCATATGGAAGCACATTATATCGCTGCACAATCCAGAATCCACGGTTCTGAGAAATTAGAACTACCCACTGAAGTACCCGCAGCATTTGAAAAATTTCCGCTACATTTTCAACAACATATTCTAGAGGTTGCATTACCTGCTTATATCTTCTTACTTTCTCATGACAAATGTTTACGTCCTCATGATAGAAAAGGCGTAGAAACATTATTGCATAAGAAGGTTACGCCGGAAGGAGTTACACTTATGCAAATAGATCCTGTAATGGCATATGCACTAATTAGTACAAGCAAGAGCATTCCTAGACAAGAAAGAGCACAAATGTTAGAAGCGCTAATGAATGAAAGGAAAAGAGAGTTTGGTCCTGTAATGGAAAAAATATCTCAACTTGCATCAATTGTTTCTCTCGCAACTCCAGATAAAAGAATAGTTGAGCGATAACTTATGAAATTTACAGAAGATAAGATTTTAGAAATTAGTAAACTTAAGAAAGAAGATTATCTGCAAAACATGTTGATAGATATTTTGCTGAAGACTACTGATTATCCTATGGATGAAGCTATAAGACTTAGAGACGAAGCTTTAATAAAATGTACTTATGACGATCCAACTATAGATAAACAAGACTATGCAAAACTACAAAAAGCAATAGAACATGAAATCAGAAAGTTCTTTGATGTTTTAATAGAGAAGCTAAAACAAAAAACAGAATATTTCTGAGCGTTAGGCTGAATATTGTTTGGATTCCAAAAAAATATTAATACTTGGTATTACAAAAATTGCTGGTTGACGACTCCCTAGCAGAAAAACATAATGTCAATTTCTCGTGGCGGCCTCACGCAGGTTCGCTTTCCCCACGAGCCAACCAAGCGGTAATTCGCACTATCTGACTCAATCCCCCAATAGTGACGATTTAGGGATTTTACGATGCCTTTTATCTTTGTGTGTCCATCTTCAAGCTGATCCTCTGGCAGAGTTATATCGCTCAGAAAATGCTGAAAACGTCGTGTGACATAAATCCATTGGTTAGTCACCTGCGGCGGTGACGCTAGCAAATCTGGAGTTATCAAACTTACAATACCCGCACACATGGCTCTACCTTTTCTTCGTCGAAAAGCGAATGATATTCGGACTATCTGTTTTTCGCAGGAAATCTTCGGCTGCAAGCTCTACATCCCCGACTAACTTCTTGAAAAAATCAGGTCGGATTTTAAGATGGTCCAGTATCAACAGTATCCCATCTTTTTCTTCGTTCTTTAAAACCTCGAAGGCATGTTTTATAAGCTCCGGTTTTTCCGGTGCGATTTTATCATCGTTAATTTCTACTTTCGTCTGCCCAGTTTTCCGCAAGTGAATGTTAGCATTCCGATATTTGATGGCATCAATAAGCCCCAAATCATAAGCCCTACGAATAATCGCTGCTTTTGATACCTTCCAGCGCAGCTTGAGCTTGTCAATTTCCTGCCAGTGAATTCTGACGGTTTTTGCCAAAAACCCAAACTCATTTAGAAACGCCGCTCTGGGCAATAGGAAAGCACTGGCAAAGCGATTTGCTTCGCTCTCTGTTTGAGTGTCACCTGTTTCAATTCCCTCGTGCATGACGATGTGGCCGCACTCATGCGCCAAATCAAAGCGCATGCGGCATACGCTTTCTTTGGTTGGGTTGCGAATAATCAGAGGCCTTTTCCGCTGCATTGAGAAGGCATCAATCTTCTCAGAAATATCGGTAAAGTAGGTAATCAGCGCTCCGGCATTTTCTAGAACGCGCACCATGTTGATAATGGGGGCTTTTATACCCAATCCCCACTCAATACGGCATTGTTCAGCCGCACGCTCAATCTCATTTGCATTATTGACTGTAGCCTCAGGAAAATTGATTTCTGGCAGTTCAAGCACCTCATCGAGGCACTGGGCGAATTTATCGAAAATGGTTCCATGCGCACGCGCCTGCACCCTGACGCTTGCTGCAGTGGTTTTCCGACTCCTAAAATGGCATTGCGCTTCCGCTACCATGCTATTGTCGAGAATAGAAAAAAAATCAGGCTCAACCTGCAGCGCCTGTGCCAACGCTGCTGTCATCTCATCGTTCGGTGTTTTTGCCCCATTTTCAAGCTGTTGAATATATTGCCGAGAAGCAGAAACTATATCTCCTAATTCTTGCAATGACATTCCTTGGAAAGTGCGGGCGAGGTATAGCCTATCTCCAAAGAAATTATTGGTCATTCATCGCCTCTTTGATTGAGTGTTGTTTTAGTTTCTTCTTAGAGACTACAGGCGGGGCCAATTCAACACCTTCCTCATGGGTAGATGCAATATCGTAAATCTTGGCCACGTTGTCTAGCAGTGGCACATCATAGTAGCAAAGCGCGGCGTCATGCTGATCGAGGCCAACGAAAACAATTTTTAGCACCTCAAGATCGAGCGGGCTTATATCCACCACGAAGCGCCACGCCACATCCTGAGGAGTATCAATTCCGTTGAAGTGGAACAGCGAGAGTTGGGTCAATTCATAAACCGAGTGCTTGCGAACACGAGGTGTTGGTTCATCTGCATCATCCTTGAAAAATTTTACCGGAATGCCTGCAATGCCAAGCACGAATTTCTGGCCGTTATCTTCCAGAATGGAAAGAAAGGGATATTTGGCGGTATCCGCCGCCGCATTTCTCAGTGCTTGCCTCGTCCAATCCCTCGCACGGCATCCATAAGACCAGTTAGTATCACCGGAGACCGCATCATGATATTCTAAGCACCCGTAACGAGCCTGATGGATTACATTGGCTACAGCCTTGATACGTTCTTCAGTGAGATCGTTATGAAATTCATGAGGTAGTTTATTCATTATTTTGCTCCCGATTATGGTTTTCACCATGATGGGACACCCCACAACACATGGCAAAACCAGTAAACGGCATTTTTATAGAAATGTCAACCAATTTATAGAAAGTAAACCAGCTTCAAAGGACATTATCACAGAAATAACTAAGCTCTTATTTAGATTTATTAAATCTTAAAAGTAGCAACACCACAATTGCTAGCATCAGAAACTGAATTACCAGCGTTTGAGAATTTATACTTCTTTGATTTATGAAAAAAACATAATTATTATATTCGCTTGGCGGAAATATGAGCATTAACAGAGCAATTAATCCGGCTGTGAGAATTATTGCATTTCTACTTTTCAATTTTTCTAGGGATTTCTTTATAATTGGTAATTTACTATCACCACGTTTATTAGATACACGCGAAACCCGATTCACAAAAAATAGATATAGCGCCAAAGGGAGTACTATACCTCCTACACCTTCTAGTGAGTTAAGGAATTCTTGCACCTTTTTATTTTCAAAGATGCTGCTGTTTTCATTGTATTCTCTTAAAAGATTTTCTTCATATAGCTTTTTTCTTCTAGCCTGTAGTATGATATTGTCATCTTCGCTGGCCCCTTCTAATTCTCTAGTACTATTATATAAGAACCATCTAAGTATATCTTCACCACTGGCTTTCTCTACCTCTTTATCACTTTTAATCTGAGCTATTTGCTTATCAAGCTCCTCAGCCATTCTTTTAACATCTTTATTATTTCCTGTAATATTCTCTAGGAATGTGGTTTGTGCATCGTCACCAATTATCGTATCCTTTAGAAATTTCTTACGAGAATCTTCGGGACCTTGCTGCAATAATATATCACCAGCTGGTTTGGCTTCTTTTTTAGGATTTTTTGTCTCAACCAATTTTTTCAGGTGGTTTTCTCCTGTTGTTTGAGCCAATGCTACGTCATCTAAGAATAAACAGGTACCAAATATATGTGTCAATAATACTACAATTACCACTAACTGTTTCATTGCCAGCTACCCCCATGAGAATATACTCTCATAACAGCTTAGTTTTCAAGCCTGTATTTTGTCTACATGAGAGACAAGAATGCAGAAAAAACTGTCGAAATTGTAGTCGATCTACTGAAAAAAGAGAGACAGTTGCAAGGCATAAGCTATAGAAAACTTGGAGAAATCACAGGATTACATCCTACTACTATCAGTCTAATAGAAAGGCGAAGACAGACTCCTACGCTACTGGTCTGCAAAAAAATATGTAATGCTATGAATATAAGTTTAGCCACAATAATTAAAAAAGCAGAAAGACAATAGCGAGAGCTAAACTAGGGCAGCCAGTATTCCTGCCCCAGTCAATTTTCAGATATATTTAGAAAGGTATTTCATTATCTAATCTTGAGCTATCATATCCTCTTCTCTCTTGGGAAAAGGATAATTCTGCCGGAACATTGTAACAAATACTACTTTCCAGATTGTTAGATGGTTTGCTAAGTGGAACAGTATCTATCTCTGTTCTAGAAGCAACATCAGTCAAACCATTCATGTTGCTAGATTGTTCTACTGTTCCAGTTAAATACCTCTCAAAGGCATCATTAAAATCAGGTAGCATATATCCTTGTAGAGTTTCTTCGCCGATACGTATTTTTTTCGACTTAATATCATATGGCTTAAGTAACTTCGATACTTGCCGTGCACTGATTGGATTACCACGATTCCACTCCAACCATGGTCTATCTTCTAAAGTGGTAAGTTTAGAAATTAAATCCTTCGAGGATATCCTGTCTTTATGAGGATTCTCTTCAAAGATTTCTTTTATATCAGATAGTAGTATCGTACCCGCTGGAGCAGAATCTTCATCGTCTTCAAGTTTAGATAATATAGCAACCGCAATACGCGATTGCATGGATGCATCCCCACCAATAACGTCAGCGATTGCGAGCAAAGGCCTCCAATTATCCGCTGCTCTGTCGTTTAAATTTTCTGGCGTAGAGGGATCCGCATCAACGAGCAAATAAAAATTGTCTTCTTTCCAGCGGACAATTTTACTAGCTAATGTCTTTAGTTCCACTTCAGCTTTGTTAGGAATATATCGCTCTACCTTGTCGCCTGGTTTCTTGCGACGCATTTCGATCAAGATAGACCTATCCAGAATAGTATCTCCTGGCTTTCCAATCATTGCTATAACGGTAGGTGCCCAGGTGGAGAATTGTTTCGGTGTATGATCGTCACCGTCGCAACGCAAAACATATGCCATTGTTTTTCTGTGGCCGCTGTTTATAACTCCATTGATCTCTGGATTACTACGAATGAACGTATCTGCTTCATCAATCACAATGGTGCCACCAATATCTTGGATCACCCTATAAATAACGGCAGAAGAAATGTTGGAAGCGGGAATCGGTCTATCTACTAACCCTACCAGAACATCTAGCAATGTAGTTTTGCCACAACGTTTCTCAGGTGAGTGTATGAGCAACTTTGGCGCGATGTTGTTTGCATCAATACAATAAGAAAATATTACCCATAAGGCCAATGTTTCTGCTTGATATTGTTGTAGGACCAAATACTTTTTAAAGATACCTACTAACTCTTTGTAAAGTTCAATACCGTCAACTGGCTCCGGCCAGGGTTCTATTACCTTGCCACCAATTTCATTTGTATTAGTATTGTCTTTTTTGCTGCAGCCACGTCTTAGATTGACCTCTTGATCCAATACAGAGACACGTACATTAAGTTTTTTAGCTTCTTCTTCCCTTATCCTTTCATATTCAAGAGGAGAAAGGGCAGCCATTTTTTTAAGTGCAGCTTCTAGATTTTGATCTTGTATCATTCTGATTCTCCTTTTTCTAAAATTTGAAAGCCTTTTGGTAATGAATATCTTTTGAAGCGACTTTGCCTCCCATCTCTCCTGGTATATTCATTCTGTTCACTGAAGAGTTTGATGCCGTAATTTTTCTTCAAGACATAGATGTATTGGGCCAGGTTTACATGACAGTGAGGTTTCTGAGCAGCATCTAACTTAGATGACCGCGGGTATTCATCTAAATAGGAAACAACTTCAGCTAGTTTACCAACCAAAACTTTCTCTATTATTGTCCCTTCTAGAGGGTAGCGGCAAAGTACATGATTAATGTGCTGATTCATCATGTGCCTCCATTTCTCCATGTTTATTGATATTCCTCTCTATAAAACCTTCTAGATCGGACATGCGGTATCTAACCGAACGGCCAACTTTGACGTAAGGGAGGTCATAGCGCTGAGTCGTTGCCCAGACTGCAAGAGTCCCCTCGTTAAGGCCGAGAAAAGCAGCAGCTTCTCGGCGTGATAGTAATTGATTTTCATACATATTAATTCTCCTTTCAGTTTAATTAATTAATAAAAATATTCCTTGCTTGGAATATACGTTTGTTATAGCATTGTCAGGAGAATTAGTCTTGCATTACAGTGTGTTAGATATCTTTCTGCCAGCAGAAAGACAAATATAATATATTTATGCTGGGAGACAGATAAATATAATTTTTATGAAAATTCTTTCAATTTTTTAGAAATAGTTTTTATAGGCGCAAATTTATTGCTTGGTAAATTTTCTTGAATAAAATTACGAGTATTTTCACCATGCTCATCTTTTAAATTGAGATACTTTTGAAAGCATATACGATCTTCTTCTTTTAACTTATTCCAGAATATATCGTCAGCAACTTTAGTTATATTTAGTTCGCCTTTTCGCTTGCCTGACGGTTTGTATTTGAACTCTTCTTTATCGACGTACTTGTAGTTATAAAACATCGCTTGCACACGCTCCAAAACTTTGTTCAAAGATTCGTGTTTAGCGGCTGCTCCTTTCTTGCTTTGTTGCGCTCTTACTTTGGGAGCTTCTGCTTTTGCCCCACTATAGTACCAAAATCTTGCACATTTTTGAGGTAGAGAATCAAGACTATCAATTGATAATTCTCTAAATATCTTATCTTCTTCAACAGTTAGTGCGTTATCAAATTTTTGATATGACAACATTAATGTTTTAAAAAATAGAAGTTCTGTTTGATGAATAAAATCTTGTTTTTCCACTGCATCTAAATATTGTGTCTTTTCATATAAAGCCCCTTTTTGATTCCAGAACATATATAATTGGAGAAGCGAATTAAAAAACAAAGCAATATAGAGACAAGCGTAGTAATTCCTGGCCTCTGGTATATTAATTTCACACCATTTTTTTAGAAAAGCCGTATTGCCATTCACAAAGTACCGGAAATAATAGAAAGAATCTGTAGGCAAGAACTCTTCTTCGTCAGAATTAATGTATTGAGCAATAGTTATACCCCATACAAATGCTGATACTTTGTCTAGATCTTTTGCGTTTAGGTTATATTTTGTTAGATATCCAATCATTTCCAGTATTTCTGGATAAATTAAAGCAAAAACATTTTTATTAATTTTTTCAATTATAAATTTGCTATCAATCAAAAGATTGTTTTCTATCCATTCATAATCAATAGCTCTTTTTTTGAGGTTACTTTCTATATCTGAGTCAAAAACAGCGGTGATTGTCTCCTCTATTAGGTGCACCCTTGAACAGCTGCTTACTGATAAATCATTTTTCAGGTATCGCTCTACAAATTCCGGCTTCTGAATCGTTTCACATATTCTCTTTAACAATTCTTTTTCGCCAAATTCTTTCTTTAGACTATCAAATATGCATTTAAATGTATTTTTCATGATATTAATAAGTTTTTTCTAGTTGTTTCATTTTACATATCTTCAGCAGCCTTAAACATAGCTTCTACGGCTGTTGTCATAGCCAAACGTACTGGGTCTAGATTCAGTCTTTCATACACTTTAGTTGCATCTGAACTTTTGTGTCCTAATGTCTTACCAATGATAGCTGTTGAGAAACCAGATGCAGCTTGCCAACTACCTAATGTACGTCGCAAATCATGAATTCGTAAATCCATTAACCCACGCGGAAGTTCTATATCTGCAGCAGCCTTTCTTGCTTCCCTATATAATTTGGAAATGGTGTAGCCCTCAGAAAGTGACTCCTTCACTTTACTCACTAATTTATTAAGCTCTCTATCTTTCTGCCACAGTTTAATTGTGGCTCTTTGACAAACTCTTTTCCACGTTTTTTTAGGATCAGCCAAATGTCCTTTATCTCCTGTACCAGGAAATACCCATATAGAATTTTTATATCCTTTCTTGCTGTTTTCTGTTTTTCTAATTTTTAGTATATCAATTGCCTGATCTGTCAGCGGCACCGACATAGGCTCTGCATTCTTTGTCTTAGTATCTGGTATACGCCATATTTTAGAAGTAAAATCTATCTCATCCCAACGCATCGATAGGACATTACTTTTTCTGGCTCCAGTTAATAATGATAAATTAATATAGTCTCTGGCTAATTCATTTTCTTCCTCTGCCAATGCCTGGAAAAAGCACGGCAATTCGTCAGCCTGTAAAAATCTCTCACGAGATTTTTCTCTGAATTTTTTTATTCCTTTAGCTGGATTCTCGTTTTTCCAGCCCCACTCAATAGCCTTATTAAATACTGCTCTTACCAGCTCATAAACTCTGTTCGCCTGGTATATACCATTCTCTTCACCAATCATTTCATGCAGCTTTTGTATGTCCTGTTTTCTAATTGCCATCGCTTTCTTCTTACCAAGAGTAGTCAGAAATACATCGTAATTTCTTTGGTCATGTTTCCATGATCTCTTATGTTTCTTGCTGTAACGTTCCATGTACTCATTAAACATACCCTCAAAGGTAGTGTCGTTGCGTAGAGAGCGTTTTTCTTCCTGTGGATTTATACCTGCGGCAATCTTACCCTTCTCAGTTCTTGCTGCTTTACGAGCATTCTCAACCGTTAAATCTGGAAACCTACCTAATTTGATTCGCTCTGGTCTGCCTGCAATTTTGGCAGTAAGATAAAATGTTTTTGCGCCGCCATTAGATACTAACAGCACAAGACCTTTTTCTTTGGTATCTTTGTAAGTATCAAATATACCTCCCTTTTTACCTTCCTTCTTCATAGGAGGCTCTATATTATCAAGGGCTGCTTGTGTGAAGTTAAGAGTTTTTGTGCTCATATATGAATCCAGAAATTGGGTTTCTATATTTTTCAAGATCAGCAGGGGGTGTTTCTATACTCCTTAGAGTAAATTTGAGTTGGTCTAGAAAAAGTAACCACCCATCTTGATCGAAATATGTAAAAGTAGGAATTCTTGTATTAGAATGCTGTGAAATAAAGCTGTCTTCTTCAAGAACATAGAGTCCGTGACAATGACCTCCATACTCAACGCAAGCCGCGGCTAATTTTCTAACTAAACTGTCAGTATTTTTAAAATCTTTTTTATCGACCTTATATGTGAAAATGAAGAATCTAGGAGGAGTTTTATGAACAAACCGTTTTCTACCAGCATTCATTGCTCCGGGTACCTCTTTCGATTCAACAGAGGTATGATAAACATAATATTTTCCATGACCCTCCGCCATGTCTCTTATAAGTCGATTCTTTCCTATGGCCTCTTTAAGAAGTTTATTAGTAAGAGTGGTTTTTACTTCTATAATCCCGTGAACCATCTCTATTGGGAATATCCCCCAATCTTCAGAAAGATACAAAGGAGCATTATAATGCGTATCATATATAATTATATCTTGCTGAGAACTTTGACCATACTTCTCATTAGAGCACTGAATAAAACCTGTATGTATTGCCATACTTCCAGGAAGTTGGCTCTGTAAAAATCTTTTTAAATGCCCCTCGTTATGCCTACCTTTCTCACCTTGATGTTTTGAAAGGTCAGAAAACTCTGATTCTTGTAAAAGAATCTCTCTATGCTTATTCAAGAGAGTCTGGAGCGATGTTTTTTTATCCGAAGGAATATCTATTGTCATATTCGGTTGCTACCCGGTTGCTACCATAAAGGTTAAAATTTGATTATTTCTATTAAGTATGATAAAGATGAAATTAGTCTAAAAGCCAATGTTTGTAAAGCTTAAACAATTTTTATGAATAACGGTTAAACCTACGGCTTTTTGGTTTGGGACCAGAGGGTCGGGAGTTCGAATCTCTCCGCTCCGACCACCTTTTAAATTGTCTATTCCGCATACTATATCTCAGGAAGAACACTTATTTTTGTATCCTTGAAAAATTAGATGTTTTGAGTGTATGATGGCCGCAAATCTTATAGAACACGGCAAAGGGTAATAGAATGAGCGGCTGTAGTAGTAGCACAGGAATAAAATTAGATAGCGAATATGATGAATATGGTAATGTTCTTGAGAGCTTGAAGAGCGGGGCTTTCAAAAACAGTCCAAATTTAAAAGATTTTCAGGATTCCAGGAAAATATTTCACCATATAGATCGGGTTTATGATCTGTGGAAAACCGGCGATACGGTTCCGGTTCATATGACTGTAGGACTTACGAACTATTGTCAGCACAAATGCCCATGGTGTTATATCAATTACGATCAGGCAGGTGCAAACAGCAAACGCTCTGGTGCTGGAGATCCTGATAAAAAAGCAATTAACGCCGATGACAAACTGATAAATGCAGTGCTTGAAGCGCGCGAAATGGGATTGAAGGCGATTACTTTTGTTGGCGATGGTGAGCCAACTTTACATAAAAGATTTGCTGATTATTCTTATAAACTAAGAGCATCGGGACTACAGTTGGGGCTCTATAGCAACATGAGCTTTAAGCGTGAAGAGGTTTTCCAGGCATTTTTCGATAATTTCTTTTTTGTGAGATGTAGCCTTGATTCAGCTAATGCCGAATATCACAACGCAACTCACGGAAATGATGATTTTGACCTGGTTATAAGCAACCTAAAAAGGACAGTGGCGCTAAAAAAAGAGAGAAAAACAGAATTTCCTATTATTGGGGTTCAATATGTTACCAGCCGCGGAAACTATAAAGATCTGCCGGTTGCTGCTAAAATGTATAAGGAAATGGGCGTAGATTATATGACCATAAAACCTATGTACAAAAACATATTAAATACACTTCATAAAGATAATGACCTGACTTTTGAAGAAGTTAAACCATATATGCAAGAAGCCGAATCTTTTGCTGACGGAAATTTTAAAGTTTATGCAAAATATAGCCAGTTTATCGAGACGCTTGGGCGTAAAACGAACGACGGCGTTTACTATAAGAAATGTTATGCGACGCCGATTTCGCCATATCTTGATGAGAACGGAAATGTTGAGATGTGCGGAAATTTAAAGGGACGCGGATACACGATGGGGAATATTTACAAAAATTCGTTTAAAGAAATCTGGTATTCTGAGCAGCGCAAAGATTGTTTGAATCGAATTGATTTGAATACATGCCCGGCAGGCTGTAAACTCGACCCTCTAAACAAAGTTTTGTGGGATGCCTTCCATCCGGAAGAAAAAAAGACCCACCCGAATTTTACATGATTACGGTGATATCGGATTAACGAGAGGAAAATAGTGCTATTAAATTTATTTAAGAAAGAACCATGTACTTATCTGGTAGAAGCAGACAGGCCTTCACTGTATCATGGGTTTAAAAAAAATATTAATGTATGTGAGATAGGTGTTCAAACCGGTGCCAACGCATTTAGTTTATATAAAATAATTCAACCTAAAAAACTCTATCTGATAGATCCATGGAAAGTAAATTCGTGGGAGTGGCTAAAAGAAAAAAATAAGTTTAGTGACGAATTAATAAAGCTATACAAAGAAACTCTTATAAAAATGCATCCAGAAGCGGATATAGAAAATCCTGATAAATCGTACCAGTATTTTTATGAAGAGATACTCCGTCATTTTAAAGATAAGGATGGCGTAGAGGTTATAAGAAAATTTTCAGAAGATTCGGTCAATGATATTCCGGATGGTTCGCTGGAATTGCTTTATGTGGATGGCAATCATAGCTATGAATATGTCTACCGTGATCTTTCAATTTATGAAAAAAAATTGAACAACCAAGGCATAATTATGGGAAATGATTTTCTAAAATCAAGAAAAGATCCAACATTAACACATTATGAGGTTATACCTGCAGTCCTGGATTTTTGTCGCGAAAGGCCTGAATGGCATATTTTTGTCATTAATAATGATCGCTATGCAGATTTTATTTTATCACGAGATGTAAAATTTGACCGCGAGTTCCTGAGAACTATGAAGCAGCAAAAACAAAAAATAAAGAAGCTAAATAAGAAAAAGCTCGATAAGATACTTACAACTTCAGAAGAAATTGATTTTTCCATACTACAAAATGGGTTTTGAATCTAAGAACTCTTTTAAATGAATTTATGTTAAGAAGTATTCTAAGAAAAATTCCATTGGCAAGATCTTCATACAGAACTATAAAACCACTTGCAGATATAATAGTACGAGAACTTAGAAATATTCCAACCTATATCACTCAATGGCTCATATGGCGTTATAAAAGAAGTCCAGAATTTAAGAAAGAATTTGAAAATTCTGTAGAGCGATGGAATTTTAATAGCCCGTTCTCAGAACTTCTCCAGCTTGCTGTGCTTCATCACGATTACCTGGAACAGATAGGCAATCAGCTTGTCCAGAAAGACAAAACAAACCCTAAAGGATACGCTCTTCTTCATGCATGTTATGAGTTTAGGCCCAAGAAAGCGCGACTTGATATAGGGTGGCAGGCTTTATTAGTGGGTATTGAGCTTGTGACATCTGGAAGATTAAAAGAGGCTGTAGAGTTTTTCATACCCCTGCAAAAAATCTTCTCAAAATTATACGAACCTTACGCCATATTATATCATATTATTCTAGAGATGCAGTGCTCATATAGAGAATCCCGGCTTGAGAGAGAAAAAGAAGAAAAGAAACCTCTTATTATTGCGTTTGTTGTTTGGGGAGATAGATATATTAACCTTTTCAGTGAGTATTGCATCCCTAGCATGTTAGCAGCAGGGAATATTCCTGAATTGGTAAAAATGAGGGAGGTTTCAATTGATATTTATGCTCATAAGAAAGATATTACAAATCTTAAAAAGAGTATGTCATTTAAAGATCTTGCTGACATTTGTGATATTAATTTTATAGAATTTCCTGAAGTTCTCGTTACCTGTGATGGGTATAAAGCAAATAATCATTTCCGTTATAATATTTATGGAGGTTTTCATCATTTGTCGATTGAAAGAGCCAGATCTATAGGAGCTGATATTATATGTTTAGGGCCTGATAATTTGTTTTCTGATGGCGTTTTTTCTAGCTATATTAAATATATCGATGAGGGCTATGAAGCTGTTTTATCTACATCCATGCGTGCACAGGCTGAAGCTCTAACGCCATTTTTAGATAAAATTAAAGACCCGCAGACTAATATTTTATCTGTTTCTGCGGATGAAGTAGTCGAGTTTTCTGCTCAATATATACATAATAATTTTCTACAATATGTTGTTACGGACAATTTTCTTCCGCCCTGTCAGGTGCCGTATTTCATAATACCGCACAAGCATGGTTTTTATATACGAGGTGAACATTTTCATGCGGCCATAATTTCTGCAAAAGCAATAGATAAGTCAAAAAATATTTTATGGAGATATACCACACTTGATGCAAAGGAAGTTGTCGCCACTCTTTTTCCTAATGAAGAATATCAGGAAAAAATAAAAATTATTACTGATAGTGATGATGGAATTATGTTAGATATTACTTATGGAAGTCCCGATGCAAATCCCGGTCTTTTGGATCATATAAGTGGGAAGCGATTAGAAAAATACTCAGAAAAGTATTTTGATGAAATAAGCAAGAATTTTAATCGGCAGGAATTATGGACTTTTATGCACACTATAGATTACAGAATGAAAAAAGAGATGCGGAGTATGAGAGCATATTTATATGATACAGAAGGTTTTTTGAAGCCTAAAGAATTTCCTCTATTAGAAACTAGTAAAGATGTATTGTTGATTCTAAAAGAATGGAGCAGGAAGAAATCGAATACAGAATCTATTGATAATGGTAATTTATCAAATGTAGATATGTAAGGGCAAAAACGTGAATGATTTAGCAGTCAGAGTTTTACGCTTGTGTTAGCTTGACAAAATTAGGATCGTTTTGTACTTTGCCGATATGGGTATTCCTAATCAATGGGCATTAATGTTTTTCCGTCACCGCGATATGTTTGCGGCGAAATCTGACAGCGAGTCTTGGTTGTCGTTGGGTACGCTTGACTATGAGGTAAGCAAAAAAGTTGAAATAAAATTGGGTTTCCAAGGGAGTTGTGCTTCGCTATTCAAAAAACTTGGATATACACGGTATTTACAACTGGATATAAACGCACAGGCAGATATAGCTTGGGATCTCAATAAACCTATAAACAAACATCTTAATGAATTTGATTTTATTTATGATGGTGGCACAATTGAGCATATCCTGAACCCTTTGCAGGGGTGTTTAAACGTTTTGGCGATGACTAAAATTGGTGGCCGTATATGTCATTCTCAGGGTGTAGGAGATACTATGGGGCATGGTTACTGGACATTTACTCATGACTTTGTACGTGATTTTTATACTAGTAATGGATGTAAGCTTGTTGGAATGTTCCTTTTGGATCTTAAGGGCAATGAATACTCGCTTGAGAGGCGTCAAAACGATATGCCAGGAATGCTTGGCTATCTTCCGAAGAAGGCAGTTAGAAATATAGGTATGCAGATTGTAAAGAAAAGTTATGGGCTGCCGTATTCTCCTGGCGATCTAAATTATTCGTTGATTGCAGTTTTTGAAAAGGTAAAAGAAACTGGATCTATCCAAATGCCACATCAGGCCGCATATTCTGGCGATTCTGTTTTAGTTGCTTGATACTTAGCTAACCTTTTTATTTGCATTGACGCTTTCAGAGAAAAATGTAGTAGAAAGTTCGACCGCTGAAACTCTTGATAAACTAAGCCAATCATAGATAGATGCATAACCCAAAAAATGGGCTGATTTGTATAGAAGAGGTTTGTGCTGGGTGGTGGTGGCGGCTTGACAACACTACGATCGTTTTGTAATGTGCTGGCGTGGCTATTCCTGATTCATGGGCATTAATGTTTTTCCGTCATCCCGAGATGTTTGCTACAAAATCTTCTGGAGAATCTTGGTTGTCTATTGGCACGCTTGACTATGCAGTGACCCAAGATATAGAGAAAAAATTGGGATTTTCAGGAAGTTGTGCTGCGCTTTTTAAAAAACTAGGTTACACAAACTATGTGCAACTAGATATTAATGCACAAACCGATATTGTATGGGATCTTAATAAGCCAATTAAAGATCATCACAATGAATTTGATTTTGTCTATGATGGTGGTAGCATTGAGCATACTATGAATCCAGTTCAGAGTTGTATTAATCTGTTAACCATAACTAAAGTTGGTGGTCGTATATGTCATTCTCAGGGTGTAGGAGATAATATGGGGCATGGATATCGGACTTTTAATCCAGAATTCGTGAGAGATTTTTATACTGCCAATGGATGTGAGATGAAAGGGATGTTTTTGATGGAAGTTAAAGGTAACGAATATCAACTTGAAAAAAGAATTAACCCTTTACCAGGTCTTTTAGGCTATCTTTCAATTAACGCATTGATACATTTTAGTGCAAATATAATAACAAGTACTTTTCGAAGAGGATACGATGCCTCCGCATTTAATTATTCTTTTATTGCAGTGGTTGAGAAAAAAAGAGAAGCGGAATCTATTTTAATGCCCATGCAGGTTATATACGCTCACGAGTCTGTTCTTTCTGATTAGTCTCTAGAGGCAGTGGCAGTATATCGGCGTTCTTCGGGAATTTTATGAGGGTTTGTAGCATCGAGTCTGTATAGAGGAAAATAGCCTTTGTTTTCTAGGTCACCATTTGCTTTTGTGTGACGCTCTACCAGGTTGTCATAAGCTGCTTTATTGATAATTCGTTTTGAGATATAATAATCTATTCTATGTGGTGAAAAGAGAGATTTATAGTGATGTAGTGATTCTACGCCGCCGCCTAAATGAATGTAGTCTATGTTATTAGCGCAGGCCCATTTTACCATTTCGTATATGATAAAACCGTTGGGCTTGAATTGCCTTTTCTCATAAACATCAGCGGAAAGAAAATAGAACATAATCCCGTGATCTTTGATATATACCTGGGAACCACAAATCTCATTCAGGGTATCTCGCGCAAATATAATTTTTTTATCTTTAAGTTGAGCAGTGTAATTTTCAGGAAAGTAGTAAAATTTGTAAGAATTCAGTGCATCTAGGCGTTTATAATATATTTCTGTGAAAGTTTTAGCATCTTCGGAAAATTCTATCCTTAATCCTTGCTTCTGACTCTCTCTTATTTGTGTACGCCGGGATCCATGAAACTCTTTCCATACTAACTCTTCTGATTTTGTCGGAATGATAATGTGTTGTCCAACCTTACGCATCTCATAATCTTTCCAGCCAAGATCGCTTATTCTGCAGAATGGGTTTATGCGAATAAATTCGGATACTATGTTGGTCTTAAATGCGTGTTCACGAAACGCAGTTTCAAATCCCTGCACAAGCTTGCTGCATACAGATTCATCGTCGGAGCTAAACCAGAATCCGCCAAATTCATATGCCGAACAAATATCGAACATGTTATTCAGATAAGGGCATGGGCGTTTTATGTAAGGATAAAAGATAAATTCACCATTCTCTTCGTAGATTGCAGCTTCGACCGTTGCTTTCTCATTTGGATATAGCAATGTTCCGGCATTGACCATTTCGTATCCGGCAAGAACGCTGGGTTGGGCAAGTCTTTTATTAATTTCGTCCCAATTTTTTTTATCAGAAATAATGTTTAGATTGCCCATTTATCCGGTTTTCCTGATTATTTTATATAAATCATCTTTATCGCTTTTAAGTCTCTCGACGTTATTTTCCCAGTCGTCGTATTGTGCGCTTATAAGCCTTCCATATACACCATTCGAACTGGAAGAGCACAAAAATTCTATTAGCTGGTTGAGTTTCTGATATTTTTCCGTGTCGTCTTCATTGGCGCGTGCAAGAGAAATCCGGAAGTTTGTTATGCCAACACTTTCAGGACCTCTTTCAATACGTGTTTTGTTTATATCGGTATTATAGCTTCCTGGGAGAATGGAGTTTACCCAAATCTCCCTTGCGGATAATTGGTATGAAAGAGAATAAGCAAAGCCGTTTAATGCGTGCTTAGTCGAACTGTAAGCGATGAAATAAGGGTCGGGCGAGGAAATGCCGCCGGACATAATAAGAATTTTACTATTTTTATGCAGAAGGTTCTTTTCTAAAAAGAAATGAACGAGTTTCACATTGCCAAACAGGTTTACATTAAATGCACTAATAAAATCTTCTAAATCTGTTTTAGAAAAATCACCAGAAGATGGACCCAATACGGCTGCGCTTAATATCATTGCATCAAATTTTTGGTTTAGGAGCGGACTTAATGCATCATCTAATGTTTCGTGATTACTGAGATCTGCAATGACCTTATCAACATTTTTTGTTGGATGTTTTTGCTTCAGGCGCAGTAGAGCGTCGTTCAGGTTGTTCTCATTTCCTGAAGAAATAATAACATCAGCGCCTTTGGCAAGCAGGCTTGAGGCAATGTTAAAACCAATACCGCGCGATGCGCCAAATATAATAATTTTTTTTCCAATTAAATCTTTAGAGTAATCCATTTGATTAACCTGGTTATAAATCTCATAAATTAAAAATGTTCATTGAACAAACCGCTGAACATTAGTACAAATCTATTTTCTTTATTATCAAAGTTCCGGATCAGTTAATGATTGTTGTTGGTATACATAATACTGGTATAAATAGCTCAGCTGCAATAGCAATTGATGGCAAGCTAAAATTTGCCTATTTGGAAGAGAGGCTAACTCGCAGAAAATACGATAAATCTTTCCCTCACAAGGCACTGGAGAAGATTTTATCTCTATCAAATTTCACTTATGAAGATGTTGATGTATTCGCCATTAGCTGGAACCCGGCTATAAATATTGGCGACAGATACAGAGCGGGTTTTTCCGAATGGCCGGCATATCCGGGACATCGCTTTTCATCAAACCCGAATAATATTTTGCCACTATTGGAAAATAAAAAATTTACCACGACAGAGCAAATTTTTTATATTGAGGGGGAGAGTCCTTATAAAATTTCTTACGTGTCGCATCATTTTACTCATGCCGCAACAGCGTTTTTTGCTTCAGAGTTTGATAAGTCGCTAATTTTTACGTGCGATGCTTATGGCGAGAAAGCTAGTACATGCTGGTTTGAAGGAAATAAACAAAATATAACTCAAATAGGGCAGATAAATTTTCCGCATTCTATAGGGATGTTCTATTCTACAATAACAGAGTTTCTGGGATTTCGGCCTTATCTTGATGAATGGAAAGTGATGGGCGCTTCTGCTTATGGCAATCCGGAAACCTATTTGAAACAGATGAAAAAGTTATTCAATTTCATTGACGGGGTAAATTTTGAACTGAATCTCGAATATTTCCAGTTTTATAACTATGACGCAAAAAATACTTTTACAGAAAAGCTAATTGATCTGTTGGGTGAAAGCAGAAATTACGAAGATAAAATTCAGCAGCGTCACTATGACATTGCAGCAGCGGCGCAACGAATAATTGAAGAATATTTTTTGGGTGCCCTGAAGTTTCTGCGCAAAGAAACGGGCTTGAAAAATATATGCCTTTCCGGAGGAACAGTTATGAATTCTGTTGTGAACGGTATTGTTGCACAGAGCGGTATTTTTGAAAATGTTTTTATTCCTTTTGCTCCTGATGATAGCGGCAATAGTATTGGTGCAGCATTATGGGTTAGTGCACAGCACGGAAAGAAAATTGATAGAAAATCTGCGGCTAATCCATTTCTTGGCAAAGAATATTCTGAAGATGAAATACTTCAACAATTCAGTTTGGCCAAGTTAAAGCCTGAGAAACCAAAAGATATATACAAAACAGCAGCAGCTCTTCTTGCAGAAGGCAATATTATTGGTTGGTTCCAGGGCGGCATGGAATTTGGTCAGAGGGCTCTAGGATGCCGGTCAATTATAGCTGATCCAAGAAATGCTAAGATGAAAGATAAAATAAATAAAGCGGTAAAATTCAGAGAGGCGTTCAGACCGTTTGCTCCGGCGATACTGGAAGAATGTACTGGCGAGTGGTTTGATATTTCATGTCCAATATTATCACCATATATGGAGAAGGTTGTTAAAATTAAACCGAGACTTGCTAATAAAGTGCCGTCAATAGTTCATGAAGATGGCAGTTGCCGTTTACAGACTGTTACAGAAGAAATAAATTCTGCTTTTTATAAGTTAATAAATGAATTTTATAAAAAAACTAAAGTTCCTATTTTATTAAATACATCATTTAATATTAACAACGAGCCGATTGTAGAATCTCCGGCTGATGCAATCAGAACATTCTTTTCATCGGGTCTGGACGTTCTAATAGTAGGACCTTATCTTTTAAGAAAGTAGTTTGTATATCTATATAAAAAAGGGTCCCATAGCGCTGTACCTCGGGACCCTTGGATGGAGTTAGAAAGATTTATTTAGAATGATTTTGACACGCTGAAAATACCTCTGGCGTCGCAACCGTCGGCACATTCTGTGGTGCTCATATCTGTATCAACATATTCAGCTTTTAAATCTATGCCTTCAATGTTGTAAGAAATTCCAGCACCCCATTCATTATAATCAGGATACGCAAACGCGGTATTATCTTCAACTTCCTGACGAGCTAATCTTCCATCAAGCGTAAATCCATGAGACAAAGGAACTTTGCCAGATAATTTATAATACTGCGCGTCGCCTGAATCACCAAAATTCTCTGGCGAATAATTAAAGCTCGCAGCAACACTTGCTACATCAAAGTTATATCCTACAATAACTTGACCTTCTAAATAATCATAGTTCAGTCTGCTAGCAGCACCAGGATAAGTATAATAAAGAGCTCCTAAATCAAAAGACCATTTATCCACCGAGTATGTTAGTCCTGCAGAATAATCTATTTCTATGCTGGCTTCGTCCGAATCATTAAAATCAACATTCGAACCCCAGATTCCCAAATAAGAACCAAGGCCGCTATCATAGCTGTTAGTCCATGTTAGAGCACCCTGAGCAGCAGGCTCTTCTGCGGATTGCGTGATTCCTCTAAAGGAATATTCAGATAGAAATGATACGTTACCAGTAATTGTTCCTGGCAGGTCTAAAGACTTGGTTTCTTCTGCTAAAGATTGTGAAGGTAAAGAAAGAACAGGTATCAGGCTGAGAGCCATCAAAAACTTTTTCATATGAAATCGCTCCATAAGTCTATACGTTAGATTTGTTTATTACCGCTACATGCTGCAACAGCCCCAGGGTTGCAAAAAAAATCATATCATCAACATATAGTAGAGTTAACTTTGATTCATAACATCATTTTGGGGATTAGTTGTTGCCTGCCTGCACCACAAAACAACAATGCTTTAAATATTCTGTATTGGAATTATACAGTAGTTTGCAAATAAATTATCTTTGATGATACGATTGAAGATATTTTCTGAAGGAGAAAATTATGGACAGACTCAGCATTCCTCAAAGATTGATCATCAGCACCGCCGCTTTCATGGCACTTATTGCAATTCTGGCCTATTATTTTATCAATAGCGTGAACGCCAATATAATCTTTGCGCAGCAGGAATTGCGCGGCAATGCATATCAGAAACCTCTTACAAACATTTTAGCGTCTTTGTCACTTTATCAAATCGTTGGTTCTACAGAAGAGAAAGGAGATAGAAGCGACTCTCTATTTGAGGTTTCTAGTATAATTAATAAATATTTTGATGAGTTAAAAGTTGTTGATAGTGAGTATGGTGAAGCTCTTCAGTTTACAAAAGATGGGTTAGGCAGCCGAGGCAGGGATTCATGGAATGTAGAAGAAGTTTCTGCAAAATGGCTAAAGCTTTCTTCCGAGGTCGGCTCTAAATCCAGAGATGATTTTATCGCGTCAACTCGCAGCCTTATTGCCGATATTCGCGGAATGATTGTACACATGGGGGACACTTCTAACCTCATTCTGGATCCAGATCTGGACAGCTACTATCTTATGGATATAACGCTGCTGGCTCTTCCTCAGACAATAGATCGCCTCGGCGTTATTGGCACAGATGTTTCTGTTTTTTTGGATAAAAACGAGCCACTTTCCCTAGATGAAAAAATTGCGCTTGAGAAATTCGCAGCAATGCTTGCTGAATCAGACGTTGGTAGAGTGACCGCAGATTTTGATACAGTATTCAAAGAAGATGCTAATTTTTATGGAATAAGCCCAACATTGAAATCAAATCTTGAGGAAAAACAGCAGGCATATGTTGTGGCAAACCAGGAACTTGTAAAGCTAATGCAGAATCTGGCGAGTGGGCAAACGGATTTATTATATAAAGAGTGGCAGAAGGCTGTTGAACCGGCTGTCAGCTCAGCAATAACTCTATGGAACTATTCTGTAGTTGAACTTGATACTCTTTTGGAAAAAAGAGTGAATTACTTCCAGGAACACATATACAAAGTTCTGGCATATATGCTTGTTGGATTAATTGTATCGGTAATATTTTTCTTTTATGTTGTTAGAACAATTACTTCGCCGTTGCGTGATGTTCAGAATTCAATGATGGTGATCGCAGAAGGCAATTTATCTCACCAGGTTCCCCATGTAAGTAAAAGGGATGAGATTGGTTCAATGGCGAATGTTCTGCAAATTTTCAAGAATAACGCCATCGAAAGAAAACAGCTTGAAGAAAGAACCAAAGCTGCTGAGATAAAGGCCGAAGGAGAAAGGCGCAGAGTTATGCTTGAACTTGCGGATAATTTTGAAAAAGAAATTAAGTCTGTTGTCACTTCTGTTGCCGCCGCCGCTACAGAACTTTCTCATACAACTAAATTAGTGGTTGATTCCATGCTTAAAACAGTCAACACTTCAGTTAAAGCATCAGATGCAGCTTCATCAACAACGCAGAATGTTCAATCTGTTGCATCTGCCGCTGAACAACTATCTGCGTCAGTTCGCGAAATTTCTGAGCAAATGCAAAATTCGCATAAACTTGTGACTGATTCTGTTACAAAGGCTACAGAAGCAGATTCCCATGCAAGCACACTTGCTACAGCAACAAACAGAGTCATGGAAGTAGTTGAAATAATTTCTGGAATCGCCGAACAGATTAATCTCCTCGCCCTGAATGCAACAATTGAATCTGCAAGAGCTGGTGAAGCCGGAAAAGGTTTTGCTGTCGTCGCTGGAGAAGTAAAAAATCTTGCTAATCAAACCGGTAAATCTATTGAAGAAATTGGTAGCGTTGTTGACGAAATGCGCAGCGCATCAGAAAACATTATTTCCTCACTTAAAAATATTAAGGATTCTATTAAAAATATTTCTGATTCTTCACATATAATATCTTCTTCAGTAGAGGAACAATCAGCCGCAACAAACGAAATTGCTAGAAACATGCAGACCGCTGCTGGGGGAACAGAAGTAATTTCTACCAGCCTCACAGAAGTTAGTTATGCATCTACTCAGGCCAGCTCTTCTGCTCAACAAATACTTTCTGCTTCCGAAGATTTATCAAGACAAGCTGAAGGCCTGGATAAAAAAGTTGTGGTCTTCCTGGATAGAATTAGGAGGCCTGCCTAGTTCTTTCTGAATCCGCCGCCAAGTGCTTTGTAGAGAGAAACAGCAGCGGTAAGCCTGGATAGCTTTGCCTGGGAGTAGGAGTCTCTTGCTGTTAGCATTGAGCGCTGACTGTCGAGCAAGTTCTGAAAGTCTATACTGCCAGCTTCAAACAACTGTAGTGACAAATCATAAGATTTTTCTGCTTCCTCTTTAGATATTCTCAATTGTCTTTCTCTATCACCATTGCTTCTTACAGCAGCAATAGCATCCTCAACTTCTCTAAAAGCCGTGATCACAGTTTTTCTATAATTTTCTATCAGCTCATTCTGTCTTTCTTTTACGCGATCTAATTCAGCAAATATGCTTCCACCTTTAAAAATAGGAACAGAAAGTGATGATGCCGCTGACAAAACGTTTGTCGCTGAACCACCCAAAGAAGCGGCACTAATATCCGCACCAGAAGTTAAGTTAATGGAAGGGAAGAGGGCTGCTCTGGCGATGCCAATATTTGCATTTGCTGCAATCAAATCCTGCTCATCCTCTGCTATGTCTGGCCTTCTTTGCAACAACTCCGATGGTAGCCCCGTGGCAATTGTTGGAACACGAATAGCATCTAATGATTTTTTTTGTGTAGTGATTTTTGTTGGTAATTTGCCTAATAAAATTGAAAGACTGTTTTCTGCATTCTTTAGATTTTCCTCTGCTGATGCCCTGGCCGCAAGCACAGATGCATAGGCTGATTTCTGCTGTGATAATTCAAGATATGATAGTCGGCCAACATCAAACCTGCTTTGTACTATTTCCAAAAGATATTTGGCAGATTGTAGATTTTCATTCGCAATATCCAGTCTTTCTTTTGAACTTATTAAATTAAAATAAGCATTAGCAGTATCAGACAAAACTGTTAGCCGGAGAGCTGATTCTCTAAACTCTGTGCTCTTAAGGCTTGCCTGTGCAGATTGCCTATCTGCTGATTCAGAGCCAAATAAATCAAGCTGATATGAAACATCAACGCCAGAGGTAAAGCTGTTTGAACTTGAATTACTGCTGGAGGTCTCCGTTCTTGATGTGCTGGATGATGCCGCACCGGTAATATCTGGAAACAAAGATGCATTTTTGATTTTTAGTGATGCCCTTGATTGATTGATACGGGCAATTGATGATCTTAAATCATTATTATTGTCTAATGCCTCCTGCATTATTTTATTCAAATTATCGTCACCAAATTCTTTCCACCATTCTAAATCAATTTCCTTACTAGAAATATTTTCTGGTTCGCTTTCATAATTCCAAAATGACGGCAATTCAAAACTTGGCATTTCAAAATCAGGAACTAAAGAACAGCCGCTGGTCAAAACGGGAAACGTTATAACCGTAATAAGAATATTAAATCTTTTAAAAAATCTTTTCATAATAATCATTCAAAACTCAGTGCAATAACAGGATCCAATCTGGAGGCTTTTTTAGCAGGAAGATAGCCAAATAAAATTCCCGTAAAAACAGCACATGAAAAAGCCAATATTGCCGGCATAGAAGTAAATACTACATCTACCTCAAATAATTGTACAACCCACCCACCTAAATAGCCTATTAGAACTCCAACAATTCCTCCTAAAGTACAAACAAGAGTTGCCTCAGTATTAAACTGCAATAAAATATCTCGAGGTCTTGCTCCTGTTGCCATTCTTATGCCAATCTCTCTGGTTCTTTCCGTAACATTAACTAACATGATGTTCATTACTCCTATTCCTCCGACTAGCAAAGAGATAGCTGCAACTGCACCGAGCAATATTGTCAGAGTGTTTTGTGATGCTGATGCGGCACTTAGAAAAGAAGATGCACTTCTTATACGAAAATTTTCCTGACCATGCCTTTCAAGCAGAAGATTCTTTAAAGCATTTTCAGTTTCTTCCAGCTTACTAATATCTTTTAATTTGAGAGTTATAGATGTAAGAAAATTTCCGGAGAAAAGCCTAACAAGTCCCGTCGAAATTGGAACCATGACAACATCATCCTGATCACTGCCCCAAGGGGCCGCACCTTTCTCGCTCATGATACCGATCACTTCGAATGGTATAGAACCAATCATTATATAAGACCCTATGGGATCTATACCTTCTTCAAACAATGTTTTTTGTGCTGTTTTACCAAGTAGTGCCACTGGTGCATAAGAATCTACATCTTTATCATGGAAAAAATTTCCCCTTTCAACTTTCCAATCTCTTACCATTGGGAAACTTGTGCTTACGCCCTGTATATTTAATGAGTGATCTTTGTTGCCATATCTAATTGTTTTTCTGGAACTCCTTTCCATTGTCATATACTCAATATTATCAATATTCTTCTCTATTGCTTCGGCATCATCAACAAGCAACGTGGCAAAATCTTCAGCTCCTCTTATGCCCGAAGTACCAGGCCTGATATTCACTATATTTGTTCCGAGACTGGCGATCTGCTGTACCACTTTTTCTCTGCTACCATTACCAATGGCCAACATAATAATTACCGCAGCAACGCCAATAACAATTCCAAGTAGAGTCAGACTAGTGCGGAAAAGATTGGCTCTTAGCGACTTTAGAGCTGTCTGTGTTGCTTCATTTATCTCTTCTGTAATATTAAGACTGGCTGAAAGCTTATTATCTCTTCTAACTATTATATACCGATCTACTGGTTTTCTAATTTCATCACTGACTACTTTGCCATCCTTCAGATTTATTATTCTATCCGCACTTTCGGCAACAGAAATATCATGGGTTATTAATATTATTGTTTTACCTTCTCGATGAAGATCTTTAAGAAGATTCATTACTTCTATTCCGTTTTTTGTATCTAGTGCACCAGTTGGTTCATCGGCAAGAATGACTGAAGGATCATTCATTAAAGCTCTTGCGATCGCCACCCTTTGCTGCTGACCTCCAGAAAGTTGTGCTGGCAGGTGTTCTGCGCGATCTTCTAAACCAAGTTTTTTTAATAATTCTCGGGCACGCTTCTCTCTTTCTGGTTTTTTTACACCAGAATATACAGCCGGGATCTCAACATTTTCTTGCGCATCAGAGAGTGCCAGCAGATTATATCTCTGGAAAATAAACCCGAATTTCTCTCTTCTTAATTTTGCAGTATCATTTTCATCTAAAGTTCTGACGTCTATTCCGTCAACCTGATATGTACCATCAGTTGGCCTATCCAGGCACCCCAGAATATTCATAAGTGTGCTTTTGCCAGATCCGGATTGCCCCATTATTGCAACAAATTCGCCGGGAAAAATATCTATAGAAATATTGTCAATTGCCTTAACAACATTTTCACCACTTTGAAAATAACGTGTAATATTTTTTAAAGATACAAGTGGTTCATTCATAAAAAATTTATTTTGTTTATTCTGGCTTATATTCTTGGCATCATGAGTCTTTGTTTTTCCTTGTCTGACGGATCTTGTATGTTAGGTAGCAGAATTTCATCACCAGATTCTAGGCCTTCGATTATTTCCGCTTCTGTTCTGCTCATTATCCCGACAAGCACCGTTCTTTCTTCTGTTTTTCCAGTCTTATCTCTCTTTCTAACCACATAAGCTTTGGCAAAATCAACATCCTTATCTGGTTGGCGACGCAATAGAGATCTTACATTAACAATCGGCACATTCTTGGCAGAGCCGACAACAAAGAACATTTGCGTACTCATATCTGACATCAAAACTCTGTCTTTATTTTCGACATCAACAAGCACATTATAAAGAACAACGTCAGCAACTATATCCGGTGTTGGCAGTAT
>ERZ1066140.73-NODE-73-length-28194-cov-5.791890_pt1 | contig 28194 bp, 41 predicted proteins | sample MGYA00382787_ERZ1066140 | MGnify/ENA primary metagenome ERZ1066140 (study PRJEB33369, sample SAMEA5778370) | biofilm metagenome | biome: Industrial cooling water; feature: Water cooling tower basin; material: Biofilm | place: United Arab Emirates | collected...
CAGCTGGCTTCTGTTGTGCCAGCCAGAGGGGTAACAAGGCCAATGCCCGTAACTACTACACGTCTCATAATTTGACGATCAAAATAACTGAAATAAAAGAATTAAGCGGCGTTAGCTTCGATGAATTTAACAGCATCTTCTACTTTCAGAATTTTTTCTGCTGCATCATCTGGTATCTCGATACCGAATTCTTCTTCAAACGCCATAACAAGCTCAACCTGGTCAAGGCTATCGGCGCCGAGATCATCAGTAAAGCTCGCATTGGATGTAATTTTTTCTTCATCAGCATCCAGATGTTCTGAAATAATCTTTTTTACACGGGCTTCAACGTCACTCATTATATACTCCTTAATCAAGTTTAAAAAACCAAGTTTAAAAAATTAAAGTGGAATCTAACCACATTTATTCAATGCGTCTACAAAAATTTTTTTATATGGAAAATCAGAGGTTCTGAGATTAAGAAATTCGTGAAGTCGTGAAGTCGTAATATCGTAAAACAGAATTTACATCATCGCGATTTTATGGGCTCATGAACAGAGCTGAATCACCTTCCGCGGTCTGTGTAAAGCATAAGATAGTAACGGCGGCCTTTTAAGGGACTTAATGTAAAACATCGTTCGTTTCTTGCAAGTATAACCTCAGTTCCTGGTTTTAGAGATATCCCGCAGTTAATTGCTGATCTTTCATGCACACCAATAAAACCAATACTATTAAAACCAATTGAATCTCTACCCTCAGCATCATTATTCAATTCAACCACAATATTATACTCTTCTTGATGTTCTGCTGAAATCACGTTTGTAATAGTTGCTATGACCTCTCCAGGGCCTGGTTTGTTTTCAAGTGCTTCGTCGGGCGTTCTTTCAATCATGGTTTACTTCAACGGCTCAATTATATTAAAAAAAAGAAAGCGCCGCCAGATAAATTATCGGCAGCGCTTACTGTTAATATGTTAACTTATTGTCCGGCTGACATTGGTCCTGCGCCGCCAGGAGCATCTGGAACATGAGAGCCTGGGCTAGCTGGTGCGCCAGTTCCGGTAGGGCTTCCACCCGGTCCGGTTGGAGGAACTCCGCCAGGAGTTGATGGGCTTGGTGCGCCACCTGGGCCACCAGGAATTCCAAGAGGACTTGAAGCTGGTCCAAATGAGCCACCTGGTGCTGTACCGCCCGTGCTGGAGCTGACCGGGCCACCGCCATTGCTGCTTCCGTTACCGCTTCCACCGCTGCCACCATTATTTGGAGTGCATGTGCACGTAGGAGTTTCTCCTACCGGCTCCTCACATTTGTCCGCTTTTTTTGATGCTGCATTATTACTAGAAATGGCTTTTTGACAAGCTGCCTCGCAATCTGCATCTCCACACACATTTGTTGTAAATTGAGGATTCCCAGAGGAGTGCCACCAACCGGTATAGCCTCTCTTGCCGGTTTGCGGGTCTCTAGCTGGCTTAGCGCGACCTTCATAGATAAAGCAGTTACATTCAGTTTCTTTTATTTTAGGAGAACTATTGGCAGGACACGGTGTTGTTTTTTTGTTAGAAGATTTGAACTTAAAACAGCCACCAGCCTCTTTTTTCTCTGTAGTTGGAGGGTTCGCATTTTGATTAGCAGGTTGATATGGTTGATATGAGCCTGGAAATGCATCGCTAACATCAGAAGATTTGTCATAAAGTGTATTAACACCATCTTCTTTAGTTCTTTCAATTTCTTTTGGAGGACCTCCGGTTGCTTGTGCTTCTACAGAGATTACAGCATTTACTAGCAAAGCAAGGAAAACGAACGAAAATACTGAACTTATTAATAATACAGATTTTATATTGAATCTTGTGCTTCTAATTTTCATACGGAGAATACTCCTTCATAGCGGTTGATTTAGGAACAATACCTATGACCAGACTATCATTTTCTGCAATGGAAACAATGGAATTTCAGCAGAATAGGTTAAAAAACGGTTAATTTTGCTAAAATTTTATGTATTTGGGGGGGGTAGAGTTCGGGGTTCGGAGTCCAGTGATTTTCACCCTCACCCGGCGCAAGGGCGCCACCCTCTCCCGCTTGCGGGAGAGGGTTAGAGGGTGAATCTAATTAAACCATCAGCATGCCGCCGTTGATGTGTAGAGTCTGGCCGGTGACGTATTTTGCTTCTTCGCTGGCCAAATATAGGGCGGCGGCGGCGATATCTTCAGAAGTGCCGAATTCACCGGATGGAATGTTCTTTTTCATCAAATCTTTCTGCTGGTCGTTTAATTTATCGGTCATGGCTGTGCTGATAAAACCCGGAGCTATACAATTTGAGGTAATGCCGCGGCTGGCAACTTCGGCGGCGATAGACTTAGACATGCCAATAATACCGGCTTTTGATGCGGCGTAATTCGCCTGGCCGGGATTACCCATCGTGCCAACGATGGAAGTAATGTTGACGATGCGGCCAAAGCGTTTCTTCATCATGCCACGCAGGCAAGCGCGAGTTAGGAAAAAGCTCGCAGTTAAATTTACTTTTATAACTTCGCTCCAATCATCATCGCTCATGCGCATGGAAAGCTGGTCTTTAGTAATTCCGGCGTTATTAACAAGAATATCGACGCTACCCATTTTCTCTTCAGCGGTTTTGGCGAGGGTTTTTACCGCTTCTAAATCGGAAAGGTTGCACACGGCGATGTGAACGCGCTCATTGCCGAGTGATGCAGCCATTTCATTTAATTTTTCCTCGCGAGTGCCAGAAATTGTGACAACCGCCCCAGCAGCATGCAGCGCTTTGGCGATAGCTCCACCAATTCCGCCAGATGCTCCGGTTATTAATGCGTTTTTTCCAGTGAGATTAAACATAATTTTTCCGTAATTAATTACGTCATCGCCTGAATTTTTATTCATATAAAAATTCTAGGGCGATCCATACTTACTTAAAATGGATTCCCCTAGAATTTGTCCCCCGCAACAAGTGCGGGGTGACAAATTCAGGGAATGACGCCAATGGGTCTAAGTACGATGTTTTTGCCTATATATATCATTTTGTCAAGAAGTGCTTGTTCTAAGAAGACTTATAAGTATTATTTGCTCTCGATATAATAAAATCCATTATTCAATAATGTCATTCTCGGCCTCTGAGCCGAGAATCCATTTTTTTAATTTAGATTAATGGATCCTCGGGTCGAGCCCGAGGATGACAAGTGAGAAAGTGTATGACAACAAAAATTATAGATGGAAAGGCTTTTGCTGCTGGTTTAAGAGAGAAAATTACCAAGCAGGTGGAGAAAGCAAAAGAACAGAGCGGCAAAGTGCCGGGACTGGCGGTTATACTTGTTGGGGAAGATCCGGCGAGCCAGGTTTATGTGCGTAACAAACATAAGGCCACGGAAGATGCCGGAATGAAGTCATTTGAATATAAAATGCCAGGCAATACATCGCAAAAACAGCTTATTGATAAAGTTAAAGAGCTTAATGGAAATCCTGAGGTGCATGGAATTCTTGTGCAGCTGCCTTTGCCGAAGCAAATTGATGAAGATGCAGTTATCAATGCAATTGATCCGGCAAAAGATGTTGATGGATTTCACCCAATAAATGTTGGCAGGCTGTCATTAGGGCAGGATGCTTTTGTGCCATGCACGCCGCAGGGTTGCCTGATGCTTATAAAAGATGTTCTGGGCGAAAAACTTTCTGGCATGAATGCTGTGGTTGTTGGGCGGTCTAATATCGTGGGAAGACCAATGGCAAGGCTTCTGGTTCAAGAAGATTGTACAGTGACAGTGGTTCATTCTAAAACAAAAGATCCGCAGGAAATTTGTAAAAAAGCAGATATTGTTGTCGCGGCCGTTGGTAAAGCTAAAATTATTAATGCCGACTGGATAAAAAAAGGCGCTGTGGTGATTGATGTTGGGATTAATCGTGGAGCAGATGGCAAATTAGTTGGAGACGTGGATTTTGAAACTGTAAGCAAGCTGGCCAAGGCTATAACGCCGGTTCCAGGCGGGGTTGGACCAATGACAATTGCTTGCCTTTTAAAGAATACTCTAAAATCTTTCTGCAAAATTGAAAATATTTCTGTTGTAAACTAGTTGCTTCTTTCGCATAAATAAACTCCCAGGGAGTTTATGAAAGCAAAAAAAAGAACAGCGTCGGATTTGCTCGAAGGAGTAGTAAAAGAACATCAGGCTGACACGATTACCGTTGGTGAACTGAAAAGTGCCCTGCATGAAAGAGGTTTCGGCTTTCTGATGATGCTGTTTGCTTTGCCATTGTGTATTCCTCTGCCTTCTCCCCCGGGATACACTACAATTTTCTCAATACCTCTTTTATTTTTCTCAACACAGATGATATTGGGCATGGATTCGCCCTGGATTCCGCAGTGGTTGGCAAGAAAACAGCTCAAAAGAACTATGCTTGCTCTAATTGTAGAAAAATCTTCTCCGTGGCTCAGAAGAATTGAAAAATTACTTCACCCAAGGCTTTTCTTCGCAAGTTCATCGGTTGCTGAAAGAATTATAGGGTTTTTATGCCTAATTTTTTCCATTGCGATAGCATTGCCCATTCCTCTGACAAATTGGCCTCCGGCTGTTGGTATTGCGATATTATCCCTGGGATTAATGAGTAAAGACGGTTTTTATATTATTGTTGGTAACCTTATCGGAATTTTTGGTATGGTGATAGCTGCGCTTGTTCTTATTATTGGCCAGCAGGCAACAATGGCAATATTCGATTGGGCAATGAAGTGAATGCTCACCAGATCTTCAAATAAAACTAAGGGAATTACCTGGATGGTAATAAGCTGCTTCTGGGCGGCCTGTATGGGCGCTTTAGTGCGCCATCTTGGTGATATGGGGATGCATCCTTTTGTTGCGGTTTTCTACCGTAATTTTATAGCGCTAATTCTTCTTTTGCCATGGCTTATAAAGGCCGGAGGGCCAAAAATTTTGCAGACCTCGCGAAAGAAAATGTATGTTTTGCGAGCCAGTGTTGGCGTGATTTCAATGTATTTCTGGTTCTATGCCTTAATGAATATCCCGCTTTCAGACGCTATGGCGCTATCTTTTACTGCGCCAATTTTCACAGCAATTCTGGCGGTAGTTTTTTTTAAAGAAAAAGTTGATATTCACAGAACTATATCGCTAGCTGTTGGTTTGGCGGGCGTATTAGTGATTTTGCGCCCTGGTAGCGATATATTCATGATTGAGGGTTTGTATGCGATTATTGCAGCATTGCTTTGGGCAAACACCGGAGTAATGATTAAAACCCTTACAAAAACCGATTCACCGCGAGTTGTGGTGTTCTACATGGTACTAATGATGACCCCTTTGTCATTGCCGATGGCGCTCCCGTATTTTGAAATGCCATCACTGGAAATGTTGTTCTGGATATTTTTATTAGGTTTAACCTCAAATTTTTTCCAGATATCCCTCTCAAACTCCTTTGCAATAACGGAAGTAAGTGTAGTTCTTCCATTTGATTATCTGAGATTAATTTTTGTTTCAGTGATAGCGCATTTCGCTTTTGCAGAAGATTTAGATGGCTGGACTTATGCCGGTGCAGCAGTAATTATGTTAGGCTCTGTTTATTCTGCCTATCAGGAGAGCTTGAAACATAAATACAAAAGAGAGATGGAGTATATAGAATGAAAGAGAATCTGCGAGGCATATACTGGCTAATAGCATTCTCATTTACAGACTCGCTTTTGCTGAATGTTGTAAGATATGTGTCGCCAAATGTTCATATATTCCAAATTATATGTATCGGGAACATGGTTGCTTTCTTACTTTCTTGTCTTTGGGTTATGCAAGCAAAGGCTGGATTCAAAACAAATAATCTAAAGCTACACTCGGTAAGAGTTGGATTTGAAACAATAGGAGCGAGTATAATGTTTTATACGCTCAGCATAATGCAGGCAGCGGAAGTTCGCTCAATAATGTTTCTAACGCCTGTATTTGCCAGTTTAGTAGCGGTTTTAATTCTTAAAGAAAAGAATTCTCCTGAAAGATGGCTGGTGCTTGTTGCCGGTTTAATAGGTGTTGTCATTATTCTGCGGCCAGATGAGCAGGTGATAAAACTGGTTAGTCTTTTGCCGATCCTATCCTCATTAATATTTAGCCTCGGAATGAATATTATAAAGAAATGCACCGCTAGTGATCCGCCGATGAGAATAGCCTTTTATTTTACTTTGTTGCAGTCGCTGATTTCTTTGCCAATTATGATTTGGTTCTGGCAGCCATTAGAGATGGAAGGTTTAATTGGCTTAATTGGTATTGGATTTTTATTTTTCCTGTGTCACGTGACTATCAATTTAGCATTTTCAAAAGCACCGCTCACTGTGCTTGCCCCATTCATGTTCCTGGGGTTAATATTTACTTCAATTATAGGGTATTTTGTTAATAATGAATTTCCAGGAATAAATGTTTTTATTGGCGGCGCTTTTATAGTTTCTGCGGTGAGTTATACTGCATACAGAGAAAGCAAAAAAAAGGGAAACAGATATAGATGCTAAAAGCAGCAACAAATAAAGTGATGAATTTGTTATTGCCGCCGCGGTGTATTTCTTGCGGTGAATTGGTAAATGATGTTGGAAGTTTGTGCGGAAAATGCTGGGCAGAAATAGATTTTATCAATGAGCCTTTGTGCATTAGTTGCGGATATCCACTTGAACCAACCGCCGGAAAAAACTCAATATGCGGCCACTGTATTATGGAAGAGCCGCCGTATAAAGCTGGCCGGTCGGTTTTTTGTTATAATGATAAGAGCAAATCACTGATTCTAGATTTTAAATATTCAGATAAGATTCAATCGGCAAAAAGATATGCTACCTGGATGCTAAATTCAGCCAAGGATCTGATTGAGGATTCTGATTATATTGTGCCTGTACCATTGCACTGGCGCCGGTTGGTAGAGAGGAGATATAATCAGGCAGCGATAATTTCTAACGAGATAGCCAAGATTTCCGGAAAGAAAGTTTTGTCACAGGGATTAATTAGGAAGAAATATACGCCGCCGCAGGTTTCTCTTACCAGAAAACAAAGGCTAAAAAATGTTAAAGGGGCTTTTGCAGTTAATCCAAGATTAGCTGAAAGAATTAAAGGCAAAAAACTTGTATTAGTTGATGATGTTATGACAACCGGTGCGACAATTAATGAATGCGTGGAAATTTTGAATAAAGCTGGCGCGGCGGCAGTTTTTGTGGTGACGCTAGGAAGAACAGTGGAGGGAAGATAGATAGTATCATCTAGGGATATGACAAAGAAACAGATATTTAAAGTTGCATGTTTGCAGATAAATAGCGGGAACGATATAGAACAAAACATCGCTAAAGTTAAAAAGATGGTAAAGAAAGCGGCCAGAAATGGTGCCGATTTTATCGTAACGCCTGAAAATGTTTTGTTAATGTCAAAGAATGCCAAAGATCTGGCAACTAAAACTTTCCACGAAGATGATAACCCAGGATTGCTGGCGTTTAAAGAAATTGCCAAGGAGTGCGGCAAATGGATTTTGCTCGGCTCGTTAGCCATTCGAAAAAAAGGCAATGAGAAATATGTAAACCGCTCATATTTGATCAATGATAAGGGAAAGATAGTTGAGCATTACGACAAAATTCATCTTTATGATGTAACGCTTGATAATGGTGAGGTTTATGAGGAATCAAAAACCGTGCAAAGCGGGAAGCATATTAAAATGGCAAAAATGCCGTGGGGAAAATTAGGCATGACAGTTTGTTATGATTTGCGTTTCCCGCATTTGTTTAGGAGTTTGGCAAAGGCGGGAGCAGAATTTATAACTGTGCCAGCGGCCTTTGTGAAATATACTGGCCAGGCACACTGGCACACATTGCTAAGGGCGCGGGCGATTGAGAATGGCTGTTATATTATTGCGCCAGGCATGACCGGGAAACATCCATCCGGCCGCGAGACTTATGGGCACTCTCTTATTGTTGACCCGTGGGGGCATATTCTGGCTGAGGCAGGAGAGAAGGAAGAAATAATCTATGCCGATGTTGATGCGGCGCGCGTGAAACAGGTGAGGAAATGCTTGCCTTCGCTGTTGCATGATAGGGATTTTAGGTTTTAGACTTTCAAATTATCGATCAGGCGGGTTTTGCCGAGCCAGGCGGCGATGAATATTCGATCCTGATATATTTCCAGATAATCTACGACAAAGCCTTTTTGTTCTAGGGTGGATTTTATGGAAGAGATTGCATGACCAATTTCCTCCTCCCGCTTGCGGGGGGAGGTTAGGAGGGGGGAAGATGCCCTCACCCTAACCCTCTCCCGTAAACGGGAGAGGGAATTACTAATCTCCGGGGCAAGTTTGCGTTCTTCTGGCGATAAATATGCATTGCGTGAGGACATGGCCAGGCCATCTGGTTCGCGTATTATAGGTGCGCCGATTATTTCAATAGGCATGCTAAATTCTTTTACCAGCCATTTTATTACAAGCAGTTGCTGATAATCTTTCTCACCGAATATGGCGATATCTGGGGTAACTTGTTCAAATAGACGCTTTACTACGGTTGCTACTCCATGGAAGAAGTGCGGACGAGATTTGCCGCATAGTATGGTTGATAATTCTTGTGGGACGGTTACATCGACAGCTGCGCCATCTGGATAAATGTCGGAGACTTGCGGTAAATAGACAATACTAACATCGGATGATTTTAACTTAGCAAGGTCGTCTTGTTCCTGGCGCGGATATTTGGCGAAATCTTCTTTGGGTCCGAACTGTGTGGGATTTACAAAAATACTCACAACTATTGCGTCAGAATATTTTTTTGCTTCTCTAATGAGCGACAAATGTCCATCATGCAAAGCGCCCATGGTTGGGACAAAGCCTATCCTCTTGCCTGACTCGCGCAAAACTTCTATATCTGCCTTCAACTCTTTTTGTGTACGGACGATTTTCATATTGGTTATAAAACGCAAATGGTCAAAGAAATCAACAAAAACAACTTACAGCAGCAATATAATGCCCTTGTGAAAAGCAAGATGATCAGGGAAGATCAGGCACAAAGCACAGTTCTTGCAGCACTACAGCAGACAGCAGAAAAAATTTATAAATATAGAGAAAAGCGTGGTGCTGGCTTTATCTTAAAGAAGTTATTTGGCAAAGCCGAGAAGCCACCCAAAGGTATGTATATTTGGGGCGGTGTTGGACGCGGCAAATCAATGCTGATGGATCTTTTCTTTGGCAGCCTTGAAGTAAAAAGAAAATCACGCGTGCATTTCCACGCTTTTATGCTCGATGTTCATGCAAGGATACATGAGTGGAGAAAAAATAATAGCGGAGATCCGTTGCCAAAGGTTGCAGAAGCGATAGCAAAAGAATCCTGGGTTCTATGTTTTGATGAATTGCAAGTTACGGATATTGGCGACGCGATGATTCTTGGGCGGTTATTCAAACATCTTTTTGCTTATGGCGTTGTAGTTATTGCCACATCGAACAGGCCGCCAGATGATTTATATAAGGATGGATTGCAGCGAGACAGATTTCTGCCGTTCATAGATATATTTAAACAAAAATTGGATGTTATAGAGCTAGGTGGAAAAGATGATTACAGATTAAAGCATTTAAAGGCGCTTAAAACGGTTTATATGACGCCCATCGGAAAAAAATCCGATAAATTTCTTGAAAAAGCCTTTGCCGAACTAACAAATAATGCAGCTCCAGAAAAAAAGAGCCTCAAATTAAATGGCAGGGAAATTGTGATCAATAAAACGGCTGGAAAAATAGCCTGGTGTGATTTTGAGGAATTGTGCGCGCAGCCACTAGGCGCAGAGGATTATGGTGAAATCGCAAGGGAGTTTAGCACTGTTTTGTTAGGAAATATCCCCAAAATGAACAAAGAAAAGCGTAACGAAGCCAAGCGGTTTGTTACTTTGATAGACGAGTTATATGAACATAAAACCAAGTTGATTTGCGTGGCTGATGCCAAGCCAGATAAGCTATACCCTGCTGGCGATGGTTCGTTCGAGTTTGCCAGAACTGCCTCGCGACTTATAGAAATGCAATCAGATAAGTACCTGAAGGCCGCGCATTTGGGGTGAATTTTCTTCTGCAAGTAAGAATGAGTTGCAATAAGCGGTTCTCTCTTGCGCAAAGAAAAATTGCGCGCTAGTTTGCCTCTCATATGGCAACACCTGAAGCAATAATTCGTAAAGCTAAAAAGCGCGTCACGCAAGAAAGCGTTAGTCTTTCCGGGGAGCAGTTAGTAGGCTTATACAAGCAGATGCTGTATATTCGCCGTTTTGAAGAAAAAGCCGGGCAATTATATGGAATGGGCTTAATTGGCGGGTTTTGTCACCTATATATCGGTCAAGAAGCAGTGGTTGTGGGCATGCAATCATGCGCAATTCCTGGTGACCAGGTAATCACGACATATAGAGACCACGCACATATGCTTGCAGTCGGAACCGATCCAAAGCTAATCATGGCGGAATTGATGGGTAAGGCAACGGGCTGTTCCAAAGGAAAGGGCGGTTCGATGCACATGTTTGATTTGAAAAATCATTTTTATGGCGGGCATGGAATTGTTGGGGCAAATGTGCCGATCGGAACAGGAATAGCCTTTGCCAATAAATATCGCGAGAATAATAATGTTTGTATGACTTATTTCGGCGATGGCGCGGCAAATCAAGGTCAGGTTTATGAGTCTTTTAACATGGCAAGCCTTTGGAAGTTGCCAGTAGTTTATATTATTGAGAATAATCAATACGCGATGGGAACAAGTGTTGAGCGCTCGTCATCAACTACGGAGCTTTTTGCGCGCGGTAAGGCCTTTGATATTGATGGTATGGAAGTTGATGGCATGGATGTGTTCAAAGTCAGAGATGCTGGGCTTGAAGCTCTGGAGCACTGCCGCTCTGGAAAAGGGCCAATAATTCTGGAGATGAAAACATATCGCTATCGTGGACATTCGATGTCTGACCCGGCTAAATACCGCTCGAAAGAAGAGGTGGAGGCGGTGAAAGAAAAACGCGATGCGATTAACCATTTGAAAGAACATTTAATCAAAGAGAAATTGACTACAGAAGAAAAGCTGAAAGAAATGGATAAGCAGATTCGCGACGAACTAAATGAAGTCGTCGAGTTCTGTAAAACTTCACCTGAGCCGGATGAAGCAGAACTTTGGACGGATGTTTTGGTGGGTAATTAGATAAGGGCTTTATGAAGAAGAAAAAAATAGAGGATATATCAGCGTTTGAAATATTGAGATTTGTAGTACAACAAATTGCGACTGAAGAGATGAGACTGAGTGGTGATGAGGCGCTTGAGGCTTTTTTTGATGCGATTAGAGAAAAAATTGAGGGGGGGGCAGATTTGGTGGATCAAGCCGATCATGATCAAAATATAGATAACATGTTTTTTGTCAGAGCCATTGCTATAGAGAAATTTTCAAAATGGGTACTTAAAGAGGCTGGTGAAATGCCTAAATCAGAAACTATTGCTGAAAGAGTTGATGAAGCTGTTAATAGGCTTTATAGATTTTTATTAGATGGGTGGCAAGACAAAGATGGAACTGGTGTTAAAATGGTTGAAAGAGGAAAGACCGTTCAGCATCAAGAACTTTTTGGATGCCTGGCAAATTTTCATGGTATGGTAATAACCTCGAAAGGATCGCTCTCAAATTTTACCGCAGGGTTCACTCTTCCCAGTGAAGAGATAGAAAAATTGAAGAAAAAAGAGGAATCAGAGCGGCCAGGACCTGAGAAACCAGGAAAAGATGGTAGCGCAATAAGACATTAACGTACGTACGTATTATTGACATATGTACGTACGTGTAGTATAATTCGTGGAGAGTAATACAGGAGAAGTTTTTATGGAAATAATGTCTGTAACTGAGTTGCGTAATCAGATTTATAAGGTGATTGATCGGGTGATTGAGACTGGAATTCCTCAGGAGATTGAGCGCGGCGGACATCGCCTAAAGATTGAATTAGATGAACCTAAAAAGAAGAAGCTGGATAATTTAAAGCCTCAAAAAACATTTGTTGGGGATCCGGATGACCTTGTAAATATTTCTGTTTGGGATGAAGCGGAATGGGATCAGAAATGGGATGAGTATTTAAAGTAATATATGATTTTTATTGATACACATGTACTGCTTTGGCTGCACGGAGGAAAGGATAAATCGTTGACTAACAGGGCGAAGGATATAATAAACAAAAACAGTCTTTTTATATCAACGTTGGTAGAATTAGAAATCCAAATTCTTTTTGAGAAAAAGCGTATAATACCGCCCGCAAAAAAAGTAATAGAACATATGGCAAATACAATTGGACTTAGAATTGCAGATAGTAAATATAGCGATGTGACAGATGCAGCTTTGGCACTCAAATGGACGCGGGACCCTTTTGATAGGTTAATTGTAGCTGAGGCTATGGTGCATGAGGCTCCACTGGTTACAGCGGATAGGCTAATAATAGAAAATTATAAAAGGGCGGTTTGGTGATGACTGAACAAACAGTAAGAGTAGCACTTAGAGATGCGATGGCGGAGGAGATGCGCCGCGATAAAGATGTTTTTGTAATGGGTGAAGAGGTGGCAGAATATCAGGGCGCTTACAAAATCACGGAAGGGTTATTGCAGGAGTTTGGCGCGAAACGAGTAATTGATACGCCAATAACCGAGCATGGGTTTACGGGGCTTGGTGTTGGCGCGGCGATGAGTGGGCTGAAGCCAGTTGTTGAATTCATGACATGGAATTTTGCTATGCAGGCGATTGACCAAATAATTAACTCGGCGGCTAAAACGAATTATATGTCTGGCGGACAGGTGAGATGCCCTATTGTTTTTAGGGGTCCGAACGGAGCGGCCGCAAGAGTTGGTGCACAGCATTCGCAAAATTATGCAACTTGGTATTCACATGTGCCGGGTTTGATAGTGATTGCGCCATATTTTGCGGCTGATTGTAAAGGGCTGCTAAAAGCTGCAATACGCAATCCTAATCCAGTTATATTTTTAGAAAATGAAGTTGCTTATGGACACAAACATGATGTGCCAGATGATGCGGATTATTTGGTGCCGATTGGTAAGGCAAATATTGTACGTGAGGGCAAAGATGTGACCATCACAGCTTTTTCGTTGCAGGTAAAAATGGCGCTAGAGGCGGCGGATATTTTGGCGAAAGAAGGAATCTCGGCGGAGGTGATTGATTTGCGAACAATTCGCCCGCTTGATATTGATACAATTGTTGAATCGGTTAGCAAAACCCATCGACTAATTTCTGTTGAAGAAAGCTGGCCAATGTGTGGGATTGGTGCGGAAATTTCTGCCGTGATTATGGAAAAAGCATTCGATGAACTTGATGCGCCGGTGCTGCGCGTGACAGGCAAAGACGTGCCTTTACCTTACGCTTCGAATTTGGAAAGAATGGCATTGCCACAAGTTGATGATATAGTGAATGCGGTGAAGAAGATTATTTGAGGTTATGACGTGAGAGTTTTTATTTTGTTATTAGTAATGGCTTTTTGTTTAAGTCTATCTGGATGCAATACACTTTCCGGAGTTGGCCGGGATTTACAAGGCCTAGGCGGCGCATTAGAAGATTGGGGTGGAAAATAGGAATAGAAAATGCCAATTGAAGTATTGATGCCGGCGTTGTCGCCGACCATGACCGAGGGTAACCTTGCAAAATGGAACAAGAAAGAGGGCGACAAAGTTGCGCCAGGCCAAGTTATTTGTGAGATAGAAACAGATAAAGCAACGATGGAAGTTGAGGCGGTTGATGAAGGCATCATTGGTAAAATTCTGGTGGCCGAAGGAACGCAAGGCGTAAAAGTTAATAGTGTAATTGCGCTGTTGCTGGAAGAGGGTGAGAAGAAGGATGCAATAAAAGACTATAAGGTTTCGGGTGTCGGGGATCAGGTTTCAGAAAAAGAAGAAAGTAAAGCTAGGCAGGAATTTGTTGCACCTGAATCAAAGGGGCAAATAAACAAACCCGAAACCCGAAACCTGAAACCTGAAACCTCTGGCAGAATAAAAGCCAGCCCATTAGCAAAACGCCTGGCTAAAGAGCAGGGTGTGGATATTGCTAGTATTGTTGGTACAGGGCCACATGGCAGGATAGTGCGAGCGGATGTTGAGGGAGTAAAAGTTCAGAATTCAGAGGCTAGAGTTCAGAAAGTAATTTCTACGGCTGGTAGGAATACCCAGGAAACTACCGCTAAACCAAATAGTATTATGCGTAAGGTAATAGCCAAGCGGCTTCTGGAATCAAAGCAAACAATTCCGCATTTTTATCTCACTATAGACTGTAATATGGATGAAGTTATAAAGACGCGCAAAGAGCTTAATGAAATTGGTGAGGCAGACGGAAGCTATAAACTGACAGTTAATGATTTTGTGGTGAAGGCGGTTGCTATGGCATTGCGTAAAACTCCTGAAGCCAATGCAAGCTGGTCTGACGAGGCTATTTTGCAATATAATAATGTGGATGTTTCTGTGGCTGTTGCGATTGATGGCGGTTTAATTACGCCTATAGTTAAGAACGCAGACCAAAAAACTCTCTCAGAAATTTCTAATGAGGTAAAAGATTTAGCCGCGCGCGCAAAATCTGGCAAATTAGCTCCACATGAGTTTCAAGGTGGCGGTTTTAGTATTTCAAATCTTGGCATGTTTGGAATTAAAGAATTCTCAGCAATTATAAATCCACCGCAAAGCTGTATCCTGGCCGTTGGGGCAACGAATCAGCAATTTATTCCTGACAAAAATGGAGCGCCAAAACTGGCTAATATTATGTGCGTGACTCTTTCATGTGATCACCGTGTTGTTGACGGCGCAGTGGGCGCGACGTTCCTAAAATGGTTTAAGCAATATATCGAAAAACCCATAACTATGTTTGTATAAAAATGTTCGGTAAACTTCTGGATTTTACAAGAGTTCGCAGCCCTCATCAGGCGCTAGGTTTTTATCTTATATATGTATTAATCATTATATTACTTAGCACTATTACCGGCGGTTTTTTTGGCTTTATTTATGGCAATAATTCTAATGAAATTGAGCAGATAGCAAAAATCTCTGGTCATGCAGTATCCATGATTTTCTGTTTGACGTTATACGTTCTGGTAATGGCGCGAAAAGGATTTCAGCAGAAAGAAATATATATTTTTCTAGCCCTAATAGTTTTTATTCTGGCTCTCGTTAGTGGTCCTATTGGAGGCTTGGCACCGGTTTCTTACATTACCACAAAGAAATAAATGAACAAAAATGAGTTAATAGAATTTACTATTAGAAAAGTGAGAACTGAAGACGCAGAATCTTTGGCAAAATACCTAAACAATAAAAAAATCTATGAGCATACTTTAATAGTTCATTTTCCTTATAATTTACAAAACGCAAAGGATTGGATCAAAGAAACGCTAGAAATGGGATATGATAAACCAGTACCATATCTTAATTTTATTATAGAGATTCACGGAGAAGCTGTAGGGGTGATTAGTCTGGAACAAATTGCAGAAAAGGAGGCAGAGCTAGGCTATTGGTTGGCAGAAAAATATTGGAATCAGGGAATTATGACCGAAGCAATAAAACATTTTACAAAATATGCCTTCGATAAGGTGGGTCTAAAAAAAATTACCGTTCCAATATTTACTTCCAATGTTGCGAGTCAGAAAGTTATGGAAAAATGTGGTTACAAGAAGGTAGGTAAAAAAGAACTAAGCAAAAAAGATGAGAAGATACCAGCTTTAGTTTTTGTCTTTGAGAAAAACTAATGGCGACATAATCTACAAGTAATAAATTTTGATATATTGGTATAACCTGAAATGTCAAAAACTTGCATTAAAATAAGTAGGTCTAAGAGAATTGGCAAAACACCAAAAACCTGTTAGAAAAAACAAATGATAAGGAGAGGTAAGTAATTTGTTGTTTATAAAAAAGTTTTTTAAGATAATCAGTATTTTTTGGATTATTGTTTGGACGATCGGGATTTTTGCAATGACCTTGACTTTGGTTCTTTATGAAGAGCAGGGTGTTATATTATCTGATAATTTAGAATTGTGGCTTATTGTATGTTTTCCGGCCATTTTGATTTTATTTTATTCAGGTGAGCAGAAAATAATAGTCAAATATGAATATAAAATTCTCAAAAGATTCTTTCCTAAGAGCCAAGTAACAAAACAATTTGAAAAAATGTTAAGTAAAGATGACAGAAAAATTTGATGTAGTGATAATAGCTGTTTTCGGCTAGAATAAGCGACTATAAATAAGGAGCAATATCAGGAATATATGTTATGAAAACAATGGATTTGTTAAGAAAGAACAGGAAAAAAATCCTTACCCTTGCCAAGAAACATGGCGTTAAAGATGTTAGGGTATTTGGTTCTGTAGCGCGAGAAGAAGATAACAAAGACAGCGATATAGATTTGTTAATTAATCTCGCGGAAAAAAGAGAGACTTATGGATTTCTGCGCTTCAAAAGAGGCGTTGAGGAGTTGGTTGGCAGAAATGTTGATATTGTTTTTGAGTCTGGCATTTATCACCTAATAAAGGATAGTATTCTTGAGGACAGCAGGCCAATCTGATGGGGGAAAAAAGCGACAGAATATACATCGAACATATACTAGAGATGATTGATGAAGTGGCGATGCATCTAAAAAAGGGCGGCAGGAAAAGTTTTTATAATAATCTTACTGTACGACAGGCAACTCTAAGATCTCTCCAGCTGATGTCAGAGTCAACCCAGAGGCTTAGTAGTTCAACTAAAAAATCTATAAAAGGAATCCCCTGGCAGGATATATCAGATTTTAGAAATGTATTGGTACATGATTATATGGGGAGTATTGATCTAAATGTTGTCTGGGACATAATTGAGGAAAGTCTGCCTGATTTAAAAAAGATTATTAGCGATTACCATAGAAAGAATTATGACAGAAAAATTTGATGTAGTGATAATTGGTGGTGGGCCGGGTGGTTATGTGGCGGCAATCCGCGCTAGCCAGCTTGGGATGAAAGTGGCGCTGGTGGAACGCGAGCATTTGGGCGGTATTTGTCTTAACTGGGGATGTATCCCGACTAAGGCGTTGTTGCGCTCATCTGAAATAAATCATCTGCTGCATAATCTGGATAAATTTGGATTCAGTGCAAAAGATATAAAGTTTGATCTGAAAAAAATTGTTGAGCGTTCGCGTGGTGTTGCCAGCCAGCTATCCAAGGGTATTGGCGGATTGATGAAGAAACATAAAGTCACGGTGTTTATGGGGCAGGGGAAAATAGAGAAGAAAGCGGGAGTTCCAGGTGGCAGGTGTCTGGTTTCGGTAAGTACTTTTTCTGAAACCCAAAACCCAAAACCCGAAACCAGAACTATTGAAGCAAAACACATTATCTTGGCAACTGGTGCAAGGCCACGAGAACTTCCAGGATTAGAGGCAGATGGGAAGTTAGTATGGAACTACAAACACGCAATGGTTCCCGAAGTCATGCCTAAATCGTTGTTGGTTGTTGGCAGCGGTGCGATTGGAATTGAGTTTGCATCGTTTTATCGAAATCTTGGCGCTGAAGTTACAGTGGTAGAAGTGGTCGACAGAATTTTGCCAGCGGAAGATGAAGAGATTGCAAAATTTGCCCACAAACAATTTGAAAAACAGGGCATGAAGATAATTACTGGTGCAACGGTGAAGGAATTGAAAAGGGGGAAGGATAGTGTCGCTGCAATTATCGATATTAAAGGCAAGAAGGAAGAGATTAAAATTGATAGGGTAATAATGGCAGTGGGAATTGTTGCTAACACAGAAAATCTTGGCTTGGAAAATACCAAAGTGAAACTCGATAAAGGCCGTGTTGTTGTTAATGAATGGCTACAAACAGATGAGCCTGGTGTTTACGCGATTGGTGATATAACGGGCGCACCGTGGCTCGCACACAAGGCTAGCCACGAAGGCATAATATGCGTAGAAAAAATTGCCGGAGTTAAAGATGTGCATCCGATGAAAAAGGAAAATATTCCAGGGTGTACATATTGCATGCCGCAGATTGCCAGCGTTGGATTAACTGAGGCAAAAGCCAAAGAATCAGGGCGCAAAATTAAGGTCGGAAAGTTTCCATTTATAGGTAATGGTAAGGCGATTGCTATGGGCGAGACCGATGGCCTAGTGAAAACTATATTTGATGAGAAAACCGGCGAGTTACTAGGTGCGCATATGGTTGGTGCAGAAGTAACTGAGATGATCCAGGGGTTTGTAATTGGCAAAACTTTAGAAACAACAGAAGCTGAATTGATGCACACAATATTCCCGCACCCAACACTCTCGGAAATGATGCATGAATCTGTTCTCGATGCGTTTGGTAAGGTGATACACATATAATTATTTTGTGATATAATCGCTGCCATGCGGTTTTTAATTCTTTATATTATAGCAATTGTTTTTTCATTGCCTGTTATGGCGCAGGAGCACGGGTGCTTGAGTAAATGCCTGGCGCGTGGCGGGTTACCAGAAGATTGTAATCAGCAATGTGGCATTGTGACTCATGGATCTGTTGGCATTGAGGATGATGGATTAACAAAATCCATAAACAAGAAATTCTCTAATATTAATAGCCAGAATATTGACGAGGAAGCATTTGATAAATGCTATTTAAGAAATTGTACCGGAAAAAATGACAGCAATTTGCCGGTAGAGGAATGTATCGAGAACTGTGCAAAAATAGTTGTGCTGGATAGTTCAGGTGGCACTAATGTTCCTGGTACTTCGGATGATGATAATGAGGATAAGAGAGAAAATGATGAATTTGAGAAAATAAATTTTTCCTGTTTTAAGTCCTGCCGCGAGGATAAAAATTCTCTGGAAGAATGTAAAAAACTCTGTGAGGAATAGTGTCGTTAAAAGTTCTTGGACATAGAGGCGATGGGGTAAGCAATAAAACACCAGAGTTGCGCGAATTAAGAAGGCATCAAGGAAAATTTCCAGAAAATACTATAGAAGCGTTTAAAAAAGTTCTAGCCGAAGGTGCGGATGGCATTGAGTTTGATGTTATTATGTCGGCTGACGACCGCGTTATGGTGATTCATGATGATGAAATCGAAAAACATGCTTTAAATGGTCACGGGAGAGTAAAAAAGAAAACATGCAAAGAGCTTAAAGAATTTGATGTTGGAAATGGTTTTAAAATACCAACTCTGGAAGAAACAATTGAGGCGTGCGGTAAAAAAGCAATTATGAATATTGAGTTAAAAGGGCCAGCAACAGCAGTTCCGACAATGAAAATAGTTGCTAAATATATAAAAAAAGGCTGGAAGAAAGAAAATTTCTTTATCTCGTCATTTGATAGAAATTTGATTGATGATGCCTTAAGATTTGACCCGGAAATTAGAACCGGAATTTTATTCGATAAACGCGAGAAAATTAGTTCAATTCCTGAGCTAATAAAAAAATACCGGCCATTTTCTATTCATCCAAATGCTGCGGATGTTACAGAAGAAATGCTGAAGGCCGCAAAGGCATATGGGCTGGTGGCTTTTCCCTGGACTTCTGGCGAAAAATTAATTGAAAGTCGATTGGATCCGGCGGTTCAGAGATTGGTTGATTTCTCTAAAAAAGATTATGATATTTGGCTGATAACTGATTATCCAAAAGAAGTAATTAGGGCATTGAATAAAAAAGCATGATTAGAATTTTTGTCATTCTTTTGTTCTCGTTTTTTATTTTACCAGAGGTGCGCGCAGAGATAGACCCGCTATGCCAAAGAACGTGCCTTAAGGATGGGTATTATTCGATAACTTGCGATTCAATTTGTAATGCAGATGAAAAACTTGGCGACCCGTTTAAAATAGCGGGGAAGCAATATAAATGCTTGAGAGGATGCAAAGAAAAGCAGGCCGGAGATACTTTAATGGAGTGTGTTCTGGGATGCAGACAAGCAGTGAGAGATAATGTTCTAGGCGAAAAAAAGGCCAAATTTGTAAGGTCAATTGTTGAAGCAGAACAGGAAATTAAAGAGAAGAATGCAGAACTGGAAAAGCGCATTGATGAGGGAATTACCAGCAAACGGATTGAAAAAATAAAGCCAGAGCCACTTGTGATTGAATAAAAATTAGGTATATTTGCCTTTCAAAAGGAAAAAACTATGAATGGTATGGAGTTCAAAAAACTTCTAGGAACATTTGAAAGACTGCTAAGAATTGTTGATGGGATCAATAGAGAGCAGCGCTGGGATGGTGACGCATTGGATAAAAATACTCTTTCTTTTGTTATGACAGATAACATAGCCGCGGCGGGCATTAGAAGAGTATTCGAGGGTGTCGGATTGAGATTGAACAATAGTGGTTCTGGTAGTAAGTCATATGTTGTTATAAATGGCTTTAAGAAACTTGAAGGGGATGACTTACAGAAAGTGTTTGATGGATTGGAAAAATTAATTGCAGAATCTGGAGAAAGAGTGAAGAAAAGAATAGATGATTTAGTTGCAGGCCGGGGAGAAGCACGTGCCAGATAACAACATACATAACCTAGATGCGGCGAAGTTGCGCCATCCGGAAAAGGCTAAGAATAAGCCTAGCCCGCGCATACCTAAGCCTGATTGGATAAGGGTGAAAGCCCCGCAATCTGAAGGCTATAAGGAAACGCTGGGAATTGTAAAAGATCATAATCTTTTCACAGTTTGCCAGGAAGCGGCCTGCCCGAATATTGGCGAATGTTGGGAACAGAAACACGCGACTTTTATGATATTGGGGAGCACTTGCACTCGTGCTTGTGCATTCTGTAATGTGGCCACAGGAAAACCAGATAAACTTGACCCGCACGAACCAAAAAACACAGCGCTTGCGACTAAAAAACTTGGGCTTAAGCATGTAGTAGTTACCTCGGTTGATAGGGATGATTTGGAAGATGGCGGTGCGCAGCATTTTGCCGAAACAATATTGCAAATACGGCACCATTCGCCGGGTACAACTATAGAAGTTTTAACGCCGGACTTTATGCGTAAAGAATCATCCGGTGCTTTAGAAATAGTTGTGGCAGCGAAGCCGGATGTGTTCAACCATAATATTGAAACGGTACCTTCGCTTTATCCGCGTATACGACCCGGCGCACGTTATTTCCATTCGGTGAATTTGCTGCACCGCGTAAAACAACTAGATCCTAAAATGTTTACTAAATCAGGACTGATGGTTGGGCTTGGTGAAAAGAAAGAAGAAGTATATCAGTTGATGGATGATTTGCGGTCGGCGGATGTAGATTTCCTGACAATCGGGCAATATTTACAGCCAACTCCGCGCCATGCACCTATAGATAGATACGTATCGCCAGTTGAATTTAAACAATACGAAGAAATGGCTTATGCGAAGGGTTTTCTGATGGTTTCAGCCAGCCCATTAACACGCTCTTCGTATCATGCTGGGGACGATTTTGAGAGGCTTAGAGCTGCTAGGCAGAAGTTGTAGGTGGTGTGTATGGTTTATGGCTGCCGTCGCAATGAGGGCCGTTTTTAGTTTTCTTGCAGCCGCAGAAGAAAATATCCTTTTTCTCATTCGCAGTGAACTCAATTGGTGATTTATCGGTGGCGGAGTGAGAACCATCGCAGAAAGGCTGGTTTTTACTTAGGCCACACGCGCACCAGGCGTAAGTCTTACCTGGTTCAACTTCCATTAAGTAGTATGGTTTTGCTGGTGGGCAAAGTTTGAATTCTGACATATGGCCTCATTTTGGTTGATTTAGAGTTTACGCGGCGTATTGTAGCTTACTTTTTCTCCCCCTGGAAGGGGAAGGATATAAGAAGGAATTATGAATTATGTTTACAGGAATAGTTACCGATATTGGTAATATAAAAAATTTAGAAGATAAGGGTAGGGATAGAAAATTTGTTATCCAGAGCAAATTTATTCTGTCTGAAATTTCTATTGGTGCATCGATTTGTTGTGCGGGCTGTTGTTTGACAGTGGTTGATAAAGGGAATGATTGGTTTGCTGTCGATGTTTCGGCCGAAACTATTTCAAGGACTAACCTGGGTAAATGGAAGGCCGGAACAAAGATAAATCTTGAACGTTCGCTAAAAGTTGGTGACGAAATGGGTGGGCATAATGTTACAGGGCATGTGGATGGATTAGCTGAAGTTAAGGCGATAGATAAGGCCGGCGAAAGCTGGAAGTTTACATTTATTGCTGCCCATAAAATAATGCAATTTATAGCCGAGAAAGGTTCTGTAACACTGGATGGGGTATCGCTGACGGTCAATGAAGTTACCGACCATAGTTTTTCTGTGAATATAATTCCGCACACATTCAAAAATACCACTTTTCAGTTTTTAACCTTAGGTGATGAAGTAAATCTGGAAATTGATGTGATTGCGAGATATACAGCTAGGCTGCTGGGGGTAGAGGGTTAATATTTCTCCCCCTCCCTAACCCTCCCCGCGAGGGGGAGGGAATAAGAGAGCTAATCTCACCGCGAGTGGGAGGAGATAATCCTAAGGGAATTTTTATGAACACACTGTCTAAAATTAAAGACATAATTAAAGATGCCAAGGCCGGCAAGATGTTTATTCTTGTCGATGATGAAGATCGTGAGAACGAGGGGGATCTTGTGATTCCGGCTGAATTTGCGGATGCGAAAGCTGTGAATTTTATGGCCAAGCACGCGCGTGGTTTAATTTGTTTGGCGATGGATGGTAATCAGGTAAAGAAGCTGGGTCTCCCGCCGATGGCCAGAAAAAATACTTCAAGGCATCAAACGGCATTTACTGTTTCAATTGAAGCGGCAAAGGGGGTTACTACCGGAATTTCTGCCGCTGACAGGGCAAAAACAATTCAGGTGGCTATAAATGAAAAAAGTAAAGCAAGGGATATTGCAACGCCGGGGCATATCTTTCCGTTGGAAGCTAGGGAAGGCGGTGTTTTAGTAAGGGCGGGGCATACAGAAGCGGCGGTTGATATATCAAAGCTAGCGGGACTCAGGCCAGCAGGTGTTATTTGTGAAATAATGAATGATGACGGCACAATGGCGCGCATGCCACAGCTGTTTGAATTTGCCAAAAAACATAAGCTAAAAATAGCAACTATCGCAGATTTAATCGCATATCGAAGACAGAATGAAAAGTTGGTTAAAAGACACCTGGAAACAACCTTACAAAGCAGATATGGCGGCGAATTTAAGATGTATATTTATGTAAACACTCTGCAATATGCTGAACACGTTGTTTTGGTTAAAGGCAAAATTGATCCTAAAAAGCCGACTTTAGTCAGGGTGCATTCGCTTGATGTTCTTCGAGATGTATTGGGTGCCACTGGATTTGGTGGTAGCAAACAAAAATCAATGGATATAATTGGTAAAGAGGGCGGGGTCTTGATTTTGATTCGCGAACCAAGTGCCACTAGCCTTTCTGACAGAGTAAAAAAGCATATTGCTAAGAAAAATGATAAAAAACGCAAAAAAACACCCCCAGAATTGAGAGATTATGGCGTTGGGGCGCAAATACTTGCTGACCTAGGGGTCAAAGATATGATACTCATCACCAACTCAGATCGGCCGATTATTGGTCTTGAAGGCTATGGTCTAAGGGTAGTTGGTAGGAGAAAATTGGATGGCTAAGAAGGTTTTGGTTGTAGTTGCAAGATTCTACAATGACATTGCAGATGAGCTTTTGGAAGGCGCCGTTATAGAGCTTGAAAAGAATAAAGTTAATTATGAGGTGGTAGAAGTGCCAGGCGCTTTTGAAATTCCGGCAGCAATTAAATTTGCAATTGGTGGAAAAAAATATGCTGGATTCGTTGCGCTTGGGTGTGTAATTCGTGGCGAAACTACGCACTATGATTATGTTTGCCAGGAAAGTGCGCGAGGCCTTCAACACCTTGCACTGGAATTTTCAGCGGCAATTGGAAATGGAATTATCACAGTTGAAAACAGAGAGCAGGCAATGGCAAGAGCGTTAAAATCTAAAAAGAATAAAGGTGGTGGCGCTGCACTGGCTTGTATTACTATGATGAAACTTAAAAAGAGATTCTCTAAATAATTTATGACCTGTGAAAACAATATAAATGGCAAAACTTTAGCAATATTAGTTGCTGTTCAGGGGCTTTACAGCTCTGAGGTTTCGGGCGAAGTGGATATAGATAATATTTTGAAAAAGGCAATCAAAATTCCGGCTGATTCAGACGAAGATGAGATAAAATCAAAGCCAAATAAAAAACAGCTAAAGAAAATTATCTCCGGTGTGCAAAAAAACAAAGATGAAATTGATATTTTGATAAAGAAGTTTCTGAAGCCGGGCTGGGAAATTAACAGGCTGGATATGTTATTGCTCTCTATAATTCGAGCTGCAGTATTCGAGCTCAAATATTGTGAGGATGTTCCGGTAAGAGTGGTTTTTGACGAGTATATGAATGTAGCCCATGCGTTTTACGATACGCAGGAAGTTGGTTTTATAAATGCTATTCTAGATAGCATATCTGTTGACCTCAGAAAATAGTCCAGAATTTATGGATGAATTTGGCCTGATTAAAAAATATCTTGCTCCGCTTGCAAAGGCAGAAGGTGCATTTGCACTTACTGATGATGCCGCAGTTTTTTCCTGCTCTGAGGGCAAGGAGATTGTTGTGGCCAAAGATACGATTGTTGAGGGTGTGCATTTCCTGGAAAATACAAAGTCGGAATTAATTGCTAAAAAATTAATGCGAGTCAATCTTTCGGATATGGCAGCGATGGGCGCAGTTCCAAAATATTATCTTTTGTCCTTATGCCTACCGAAAAATACAAAAGAGGGATGGATCAGAAATTTCTCAAATGGCCTTAAAAGCGACCAGAAAGAATTTGGGGTAACTTTGCTTGGCGGCGACACAGTTTCGCATGATGGAAAGTTGATTTTAACAATTACAATGATAGGTGAAGTTAAAAGCGGAAAAGCCATTAGAAGAAACGGCGCAAAAGTGGGAGATGATATTTATGTTTCCGGGACTGTTGGGGATGCGGCTTTTGGGCTGAAATGCTTAGAATCGAGAATTGAGAATCGAGAATCGAGTAAATTAAATAACAAGATGGTTGATAAGTACTTACTGCCACAGCCAAGAATTAGCCTTGGTCAAGGTTTGTCAAACATTGCAAACTCGGCAATCGATATTTCAGATGGTTTATTAGCGGATTTAGAACATATTTGTGATTGTTCGGGAGTAGGGGCGTTAATAAATAGATGTGAAATACCAATTTCTGAGGGAGTAAAGCAACACATTGATAAACAAGATAAATTGTGGGATTTAGTGTTGGCAGGTGGAGATGATTATGAATTGGTATTTACAGCAAATAAGAAAAACCGGTTAAAAATAAGGAAAATAGCCGATAAAACGGGTATAATGGTAACCAGGGTTGGTGAAATTACCCGCAAAAAGGGCTTGGTGGTTTTAAATGATGATGGTGAATCTATTAAGATAAAGCACACAGGCTACAAACATATCTAGTCTATATAAAGCCTTGAATTATAAGTATATTTCCCGTTTTTCCTTCAGGTAGATAAAATTTTACGAAAAATCTTCATATCTTAACAAATCCTTAACATTTCATTGTTAGATTAGAACTGTGGAAGAAGGAATCGGGCAGTTTATGAAAAGATATTTAGCAATATTATTGGTTTTATTTACTGTTACTGCTTGTGGTACCGGAGGCGGAGTGGTTGGCTCCTATCTTGATCAAGAAAGGCCTCAAGATGGAATGACCGATTTTGGTGGATCTATGAGCCCGCGCTCATTTCTAATGAGAAATTTACCTGGCGGTGACGACGGATATAGCATTGGGTTTCGTGACGGTTGCTCAACAACGATGAGCTTCGGGGTTGGGTTACTAAGAACGCACCCTTTTAAGTATGACGTAACTAGAGGAATGAAGGATGTACAATATTATGCCGGTTTTCGTGCAGGAACTGTTTACTGCACATATTATGCGGACGTAGATCCATTATAGTAGCAAAAGAGAATTATAATTATGAAAAATATTTTAACAATTTTATTGCTGGTTTTTGTTCTATCTGCTTGTACAGGAGCAGGAGGATCATTGGATTTACGCAAGCCAGTAAGCCTAAATTTAGAGCCACCGGAAGGGCCGCCAGAATATAGGCAGGGGTGGAGTGACGGTTGTGAAAGTGGAATGCAGGTGTATTCAAATGATTTTTATAAATTCTGGAAGACCTTTGAATTTCGCCAAGACCCAAATTTGAGAAAGAATAAAATGTACTATCAGGTGTGGAAAGACGCATATCTTTATTGCGCTTTATATACCTTAACCTCGAGCCAGAAAATATAGAGTTAAGATATGAAAAAATTATTGAATTTGATTGTAGCAATTTTAATAGTTGGGATTATGAGTGCCTGCACGGCAGGTCCGCCATGGGCAGAGTGGATGTTTGAAGGGCCACCTAAGAAAGAGGGCGTTACATACCCCCCTCTATACGTAAAGGGCTGGCAAGATGGTTGTCATACTGGAACATCAGGTAGTGCAAACCATTGGTATAAATTTAATTACAAATTTACACAGGATTGGCAGCTCGCCCAGAATCGTGTCTATTACAAAGGTTGGAAAGATGCGTTCGACTACTGCCAGCGCTATATTTATCAGTACACCAGAAGAGGTCTGATATGATTGCTGTCAAGAAATATCTTATGTTATCTGTGGCCGCTGTTGTTTTGATGACGGTATCTGGTTGTACTGTTTACGACAAAATTACTCGGCCGGTGCCATGGGGTATGGAGACCATGCCTGAAGGTACTCCAATGTTTCAGGCGGGCTGGAAAGATGGTTGTGAAACAGGCATGTCAGCGTACGGAAACGACCGGTACAAAGTTGTTTATGAATTTAAGCAGGATCCACAGCTTATACTAAACGACGAATATTATTCATCATGGAAAGAAGCCTATACATATTGTCGTTGGTATTTAATTAACTGGGTCAGGGCATCTAGGAAATAGTTATGAAAATGAAAATTATAAATTTTGTTTTAGTATTTTTAGTTTCAGTAATGCTTGCCGCATGCAGCGGCGGTGGTAAGCCGCAGCCGACATTCTTCAAAATGCCGGAATATAAAGACGAGATACAAAACAAGGCATTTAAAGAAGGGTGCGAAAGCGGATTCTCTGTATATGGTAATACGTACTGGCGCACTTTCTATCACTATAAGAGCGACCTAAAATTAATGAACTCGAACAAGATTTATTCACGAATCTGGTGGGATTCCTTCAACTATTGCCGTCACTATGTGAACAGATATTTGATGGATGGCTATTTTTCAGCCGAAGGTCCGGGTTCAGGCAAAGACGAGAATTTTAACGGGAATTTACGTAACACAAAGTTTATCGAAAGCAAAGGTTTTACATTTCCGCTGTGGGACGGATTAAACACTCCAGGCTGGGGTGAGCATACCTGGGGTGGTAGCGTTGGTGGCGCTGATTGGTTAGGCCGTAGCGGCAAGGATAAGGTTGACTGGCTGGGCAGAACTTCAGCATTTCAATAAAATACCCTCTTTATGAGTATGGAAAATGAAATATTTTTCATATTATATTCAATAAGATAAGTTGCATTAAAACAATAATTCTACATTTCTAGAAATATAAATACTTAGAAATATAAAATAATTGTTGCTTTCTCTTTTTGGAAAGGTTATATCCTCGCGCAGGAAACGCAGGTAGATGTTTCCAAATTAATAAAAAGAGGCGATATATGAAGACTAAAGTTTTGGGTTTATTAGCAATGATTTTGACGCTTTCGGCGTGCGGGGCCAGGTTCAATGACGAATTCACTGAATCACCAATCCCACCCGTAGCAACTATTGCTAGCCCTACTTCTGCACAAGGTACGTGGGGAGAAGAAGGGCAGTGGAGCACAACAGCGGACGGTTACCCGGTTTGGTAGTTAGTCACTAGTCATTGGTCTTTGGCTGTTGGCTAGTGTGACTTCAATAAACTTCTGAATTGTTCTCATTAATCAAGTTCTTTTATATTATTCTTTTACAAAATTATCTTTATCTTTCTTAGCTTTTGTAAGCAGAGACTAATGACCAATGACTAGTGACCAGTGACTAATAACCATTTTTAGCTTGCCATAATTATTAATCTAATTATGTATATGGCTCTTGCTTTCTGGTTTTTAGTCCCGCTTCGCCCGTGAAGGGCTAAGCAGGACATAAGAATTCCTAATGCCGAAAGCATAATGAATTCTAATGGGGCGGTAGCTCAGTTGGTTAGAGCAGGGCGCTCATAACGCCTTGGTCGGGGGTTCAAATCCCTCCCACCCCACCATTCTATGCTTATGGTTTGGAT
>ERZ1066140.74-NODE-74-length-28152-cov-5.633199_pt1 | contig 28152 bp, 26 predicted proteins | sample MGYA00382787_ERZ1066140 | MGnify/ENA primary metagenome ERZ1066140 (study PRJEB33369, sample SAMEA5778370) | biofilm metagenome | biome: Industrial cooling water; feature: Water cooling tower basin; material: Biofilm | place: United Arab Emirates | collected...
TTTATGTGTTGTTATTTTTGCATGCGATAGTTTTATTGGTTGGCGCGCATTATACCTATGCACGCGTTCCTGCTTTTACCTTGTTACAAGATGAATTTGGCTGGTCGCGCAATCCTTACGATAAGGTGGGACATTTTATGCAAGGTTTTGTTCCGGCAATGGTGGCGCGCGAACTTTTGCTAAGGACTTCGCCGCTAAAGTCAGGAAAATGGATGTTCACGATTATTGTTATGGGATGTCTTGGCATTGCCGCAATTTATGAAATTATTGAGTGGGGAGCGGCCATGGCGACAGGCGAAGCAGCCGAAGCATTTCTTGGTACGCAAGGTGATGTTTGGGACTCACAAAAAGATATGGCATGGGCGGGTATTGGCGCTATAATGGCACTGCTAATGCTTGGCAAGAAGCATGATAGTATGTTGAAGAAAATGAAGTAATACTCATAATTGTCACCCCGTCTTCATGACGGGGTCTGGAAAAAAAAGACCGGACCCCGTGACAAGCACGGGGTGACAGTGTAGAGAAATGTGGAAATAAAAGAATGAAAAACCATAACTATTACGTTTACATTCTAGCAAAAGGAAAAAATAGCACTTTTTATACTGGCGTAACGAATAATCTGGTGCGCAGAGTATACGAACATAAAAATGAGATAATAAAGGGTTTTACAAAAAAATATGGTATTAAGACGCTAGTTTATTACGAGCATTACACTGATATAAATGCGGCTATAGGAAGAGAAAAATTGATAAAAAAGTGGAGACGCTCTATAAAGATGGAAGCTATTGAGAAAATGAATCCTGAATGGAAAGATTTATATTTTGAAATAATAAAGTAAGTACCAGACCCCGTCATAAAGACGGGGTGACAGTAATGGAGGAGTAGATAAATATGCCATGGACGCGTGAAGAGATTTGTAAATTGGCCTCGAGGGAAATCGAGGATGGGTTCTATGTGAATTTGGGAATCGGGATTCCGACGATGGTGGCGAACTATATTCCGGAAGATGTACATGTAACATTGCAGAGTGAAAACGGAATGCTTGGTATGGGACCGTTTCCATCAGAAAAAGAAGTGGACCCGGATTTGATTAACGCAGGAAAACAGACGATTTCCGAATTACCAGAATCCAGTTATTTTGATAGTGCATATTCGTTCGGTATGATTCGTGGTGGGCATATCGATCTTAGCATTTTGGGAGCATTGCAAGTGAGCGAAGAAGGCGATCTGGCAAACTGGACAATTCCTGGAAAAATGGTGAAGGGAATGGGCGGGGCGATGGATCTCGTTGCTGGAGTAAAGCGCGTTGTTGTGCTAATGGATCACAATGCGAAAGATGGTTTTCCAAAGCTTTTGAAGAAATGTCATTTGCCATTAACTGGGCTTAAATGCGTTGATCGTATTTATACCGATTTGGGTATTTTTGATGTGGTAAAGGGCGGACTGAAGATTGTTGAGCTTGCGCCTGAAGTCACATTAGACGAAGTGAAGAAAAAAACTGAGGCAACTATTGTTGATGCAAAGTCTGTTGCGGCCTAATTAAGCTGGGTTGAATTCAGCTTCCCACATTTTTTCGAGGTTGTAGATTTCGCGGGTTTGTGGGTGGAATATGTGAACAATCACGTGCGGATTATCGACGACAACCCATTCCGAGCCACCTTCGCCTTCCATCTGCAATGGGTTAATTCCCACTTTCTTTAAAACTTCGACCACGTTGTCGCCGAGGGCGCTCACATGACGTGTTGAATTTCCGGATGCAACAATCATATAATCGGCAATATCGCTCTTGCCTTTAAGGTCAATAACAACGACGTTATGCGCACTTTTATTGACAAGAGTTACCTCAACCAGATCACGCACCATTACAGACATGGATTCGGATGCATTGGATGTAGCAACGGGCTTAGCCGATTTGTTTCGGGGATTTTTAACCAGTAATGAAGTTACTGTTGTTTCTCGCATTACCTACCATTATATTGGCTTTCCGTGGAAAAAGCAATAAACAATATGTAAGCAACTTTAGAGGAATTAAGAAATAGTTACTGGTTGCTGGCCCCTGGTCGCTGGCAAGTTACTAGCAACTAGCAACCAGTAACGAGCAACTATAAGATATGTTTCAGAATTTAAGCGATAATTTAGGCAAAATATTCAGTAAACTGAGGGGTAAAGGGTTCCTCAGCGAGGATGATGTAAATGCTGCAATGCGCGAGGTGCGGATCGCGCTTCTTGAGGCCGATGTTGCCTTGCCGGTGGTTAAGGATTTCATTGAAAAGGTCAAAGCCAAAGCCATCGGTGAAGAGGTTATTAAGAATGTAAACCCGGCGCAGATGGTCATCAAGATTGTTAATGATGAGCTGACAGCGGTTCTGGGTAGTGAATCGGCGGAGCTGAATTTGCGGGCACAGCCGCCAGTTGTTATATTGATGGCGGGTTTGCAGGGTTCTGGTAAAACGACAACGACGGCAAAAATCGCGCTACATTTAAAGAAAAACAGCAAAAAGAAGATACTACTTGCATCGCTTGATATTTACAGGCCGGCAGCGCAGGAGCAGCTTGCAACTTTGGGCCGGCAGGTTGAAATAGATACGCTTGAAATAATTGCCGGGCAAAAACCTGAAGAAATTACAAAGCGCGCAATTCAAAAAGCCAAGTTGGAAGGCTACGATGTGCTTTTCCTCGATACTGCAGGCCGATTGCATATCGACGATGAATTAATGACGGAGTTGCAGCAGGTCGCAAAAATCAGCAGCCCGACAGAAACATTATTGGTGGTTGATTCACTAACGGGGCAAGACGCCGTTAATGTTGCAAAACAATTTAATGAGAAAATCGGTGTTACCGGAATTGTTCTAACAAGGCTCGATGGTGATGGGCGCGGCGGCGCGGCGCTGAGCATGCGCGCGATTACCGGATGCCCGATTAAGTTTGCCGGTGTTGGTGAGAAGCTGAACGAGCTGGAAGAATTCCACCCAAGCCGCATTGCATCGCGCATATTGGGCATGGGCGATATCGTTTCCCTGGTTGAAAAGGCCGCAGATGTTGTTGAGAAAGAAGAGGCCGAAAGACTTGCCAAGAAAATGCATAAAGGTCAGTTTGATTTTGATGACCTGCTAAAGCAGCTTGAGGGTATTGGCAAAATGGGCGGGATTGGCAGCATAATGGGCATGATGCCTGGTCTTAGCAAATTCAAGGATAAGGCCGAGGAAGCAGGCGTGAATGAAAAAATGATCGCGCGGCAAAAAGCAATAATCAGCTCGATGACGCGGGAAGAAAGAGCTAACCCGGATTTGCTTGGTGGCTCGCGCAAGAAGAGAATAGCTGCTGGTTCTGGAACAAGTGTGCAGGAAATAAACCGCCTGGTGAAAATGCAAAAACAGATGAATATGATGATGAAGAAGCTCGGCAAGCTTGGGCCGAAAGGCCTAATGCGCATGATGGGTGGTCTTCCCAAGTAAATCCGAGATCATTGGCTGCAAATCATAAATTTTCTGCGCTGCTTAAGCTCATGTACTAAAAGTGTACACTTCGCTTAAGTTCTCGAAAACTTATGATTTTCGCTCAACGCTGGCGGATTTACGACATGGGAGAAGTACGCTGCGCTCCGGTTCTCGATAATAAAAATTTATCCTCCATCTTGACGAATTTTTGCTGAAGATACTTTCCAGTTCTCGAAACTACTTCGTATTCGCCTCAGCATAGAGAATTTAAGAAATATTTTGACTAGTTGAAGATTGACTTGGGGTACTGGCATTTGCTGCAGTAACTGTTGATGCTGGTTTGGCTTTATTAGCAAGGGCAATAATTTCGTTCGATTTATTTATTACTTCTAAGAATTTTTCTCTGAGTGTCGAATCAATAGCGTAAAATTCCGCCAGGGCTTCTGCTTTGTTTCTAACGGGACTATTATTTTTTTCCCATCTCCTAACAGATGCTGGTACCGCTGATATTCTATCAGCGAGATTTTGCTGTGTGAGATCTTCTGGCATTTTACCGGTGTTTGCAGCTTCGAGCCAGGCCATGGGTTTGCCTTCTACGAGACAAACTCTTTTTCTTAGAGCGGATAACATTTCTCCGGTCTGAGCAACTTTATCACCTTCCTCTAATTTTTTATGACATTCATTAATAATTTCTTCTTTAGATCGTAATTCAAAAGAGCCTGATGTTTTATATATAACTTCGGCAAAAGAGTGCATGCCTGCATTACTTACTATTTGGGCAACAGTAATAGGAAGAAAACTATGACTATCATTTCCTAGATTAATTACTGTGGTGGCGGCATCTTTGCCTATATCAAAGAATCTCTGGTCAGATAGACCGCTTCTAATTTGTAATTGTCTAATCAAGCCGTTTTTACCGCTGAATTTAAGCGCAGAGGGATCATTTTTTGCCAATAATTCTTCTTGAGTTTTTAGCAAAACATACATTGTTTCTGCATTACGGCTATCTATTCCTAATTCTACAAGGTCGCCAATAAGTTTGTCCTTTCTAGTATCTTCTAGGAAAGAATCTTTCTCAAAAGGAGTTAGGCCATTTGTTTCCCGGAATATATTGGCAAAAGAACGGAAACCACCATTATCAACTACCTTCATCAAAGATTCTTCTATAAGATTGTAGGAATCATCATTAGTTGTACTTACGGCAACATTTGTCGTTAGTTTCATCTGGCGTTCAAACAACGCTCCTTTGCTTAATTTGGATAATTCCAGAATATTTGCTAATAGACTATCTCTTCCGCAGATTTTCCTCGGGGCCGGCGCGCTATTTGGGTCAGCGCGGCGGGCGGCGAGGCGTTGTTCCTGATCGAGTAATAAATCGTATATGGCTATGGCACCTGTTTCCGCGATGCCGATTTTACCTAGGTTGGCGATAAGTTCTGCCCGGCGTGGGTCTTCATTAGGTACTACAATTTGAGTTTGGACTGACACTACTGATGCAGATGCTATGGCGCTTTCGAATTCTGCTCTTATATCAATTCCGGCGGCAACCAGAAATGCATCTCGAAAATCTTCGAGGGCGAATTTTTTTACAAAAGCCTCTATGATTCCTCTAGAGATATGATAATTTTTTTTACTTAGTGCTTCTTTTGGTAAACCTGTTACATCGAAGAATGTACCGTTTTTTAGACCAGAAGATTTTTTAAGTTCTGCAAATAATCCATCCTTGCCACAAAGTACGGGACGATCTTCAGCATCAGTCTCATCAAAATCTTTTATAATATCATAAAATTCTTCGGCGGCTTTTTCATTCATTCCGCTTGCAACAAGTAAATCTATACTTTTTTGTTTGGGGGTTTTATTAGAAGTGAATTTTTTATGTCCTAATTCTTTTCCTATTTCTTCAAGCTCAATATCCAGAAGTGGAGTGCTAGCTATTGATAACACATCGTGAAGAGCCTGTGCCTCAGTGCCAAAAGAGTTAGCTTTAGGATTAGTGAACCTTATTGAGTAGACAATATGTCCGGTTGTTGCTGCTTTTGTAAAATCATTAGTTATTTCTTCATTATCATCAAATAACTCTACTTCAACATTAAATGCGGCTTGACCAGAACTATTAATTATTCTTGATATTCCAGAAGTCATCCTAGCCAGAGTGGAACGAGCGGCGGCTAGAATATCTTCTGTAGTAATGTTAGGAAGAATCTTTATTTTTATCCCTTTATCTTTACTAAGATTTCCCACTATATCAGATACTGTAAAACCAAGTGCTTTGGTCAAAGTTGTTGGACTAGAAGCAGGACGACGTTGATTTTTTAGTCTAATCACTTCAGCAGGTATTGTTGCTTTTAACAGTGGGGTAAAAGCAACCGAATCTTTGATGGAGGCTAGATCTAATTTAGTAGAAAAAGCCGGGTTATTAAAAAGCCTGCTCCAAGGGCCTAGAAAATTTTTGTTTAGGGCGATATTTTCATCGTTCAATGAAATATTATAATTTTCATCAGCTCGAGAAATAGTTACGCCGTTGATTACTTGCACATCTCTAATAATAGCAGCAATATCACTGCTACCGTTGTAGCCCGGTACGGTTTCTATCTTAAAACTGATTTTCAGAGGGTTTACCATTTTTTCCTAAATCTCCACCCCAGTATTAAACCACAGAAATGTTAAATAAATGTGAAGGTACTGAATAATAAAATGATTCACCCCCTCCGAATAGCACCCTAGTTTCCCTTCCCCTTGCGGAGAGGATTAGGAATGGGGTGCTCTTCGGCTCCCCCGTCAAGGGGGAGCAAGTTTCTCTAGGTTTTGCGCGGATTGAAGGCGTCGCGTACGGCCTCGCCAATAAAAATCAACAAACTCAACAGGATAGCTATTACAAGGAAGCCGGAAATGCCAAGCCATGGTGCATTCAGGTTGGATTTGCCCTGTGCTAAAAGCTCGCCGAGGGAGGGGGAGCCGGGGGGCATGCCAAGGCCAAGGAAATCGAGAGAAGTGAGGGTGGTTATCGAGCCATTCAGGATAAAAGGCATAAAAGTGATGGTCGCAACCACGGCATTTGGCAGAATATGGCGGAAAATGATGATTGGCTCGCGGACGCCTAGCGCGCGGGCGGCTTTCACGTATTCCTGTTTTCTAACCCGCAAAAACTCAGCGCGCACAACGCCAACCAAAGACATCCAGCTAAACATCAGCATAATCAAAAGGAGCCACCAGAATGTAGGCTCGACAATGCTGGAAAGTATGATTAGCAGGAACAATATGGGTAGGCCGCTCCATATTTCGATAAAACGCTGGAATGATAAATCTACCCAGCCACCAAAATAACCCTGCACCGCACCGGCCAAAACACCGATTATTGAGCTGATAATGGTTAGCGTTAGGCCGAATAATACGGAAATGCGGAAACCATAAATCAGGCGGGCGAGAACGTCGCGTCCTTGATCATCTGTGCCAAGCCAGTTCTCAGAATCAGGCGGAGATGGCGCAGCTTGTGTTAGATTGTAATTAATAGTTTGGTAGCTGTATTTTACAAGCGGCCAGAGCATCCAGCCATCGCCCTTCTCTTCAATAAGATTTTTTACATACGGATCGCGGTAATCCGCTTCAGTTAAAAAGTCGCCGCCAAATTCTTTTTCGGTATAGCGCGCAAAAGCTGGGAAATAGACGCTGCTGTTGCTATAGGCCAGGATTGGTTTGTCGTTAGCGATGAGTTCGGCGAAAAGCGTTAAAGTAAAAAGGACAACGAAAATCCAGAACGACCAATAACCACGTTTGTTGGATTTGAATATTCGCAGGCGGCGGCGGGTGAGGGGTGAAAGGGTCATATCACACATCCTGCTTGTTGAAATCGATTCTTGGGTCGACGAGGACATAGACAAGGTCGCCAATTATGCCAAAGATTAAACCGAGCAATGTGAAGAAAAATAGAGTTCCAAACACCACAGGATAATCGCGGTTAATTGCCGATTCAAAACCGAGCAGGCCAAGACCATCGAGCGAGAAAATAACTTCGATCAAAAGCGAGCCGGTGAATAATATCGAGAGAAATGCACTGGGAAAACCAGCGATGACGATAAGCATGGCGTTGCGGAAAACATGGCCATAAAGCACGCGTTCTTCGGAGCAACCTTTGGCGCGCGCGGTGATAACATATTGTTTGCCGATTTCATCAAGGAATGAATTTTTTGTGAGCATTGTAAGGCTGGCAAAGCCGCTAATTACCATGGCAGTTACGGGCAAAAATATGTGCCAGAAATAATCACCGATTTTGCCAAACAAACTGAGTTCATCCCAATTATCGGAAGTGAGGCCGCGTAAGGGGAATATGTCCCAATAACTGCCGCCGGCAAATAAAATTATAAGAAGAATTGCGAACAAAAATCCGGGAATAGCATAGCCGACAATGATTACGCCGCTCGTCCAAATATCGAACTTGGAACCATCGCGCACAGCTTTTTCAATACCAAGCGGAATAGAAATCAGATAAACCAGCAATGTTGTCCAGAGGCCGAGCGAAATCGACACCGGCATTTTTTCCAGAACTAAATCGACCACACTTGTATCGCGGAAAAAACTATTGCCGAAATCAAAGCGCATGTAACTTTTCATCATGTCCCAAAAACGTTCCGCCGGCGGCTTGTCAAAGCCATACATTTTTTCGATGTCGGCAATTAATTTTGGATCAAGCCCGCGCGCGCCGCGATATTTGCTTTCCGTTTGAGCGGTGGAAATTTGATTGAACTGCGATGTTTGAGAAGTGGCATTTCCGGCCAAATTTTCTGAGCCACCGGCCGCAGAAAAACGCTGCGTTGCATCGCCGCCAACTCCAGTGAGTTTGGAAATAAGCTGCTCGACCGGACCACCCGGCGCAGCTTGAACTATTATAAAGTTGATTAGCATTATCCCGAACAAAGTTGGGATGATGAGAAGGAGACGTTTTAGAATGTAGCCGTACATGAAGTTAGAGTATAAGAGTCTGGAGTCTAGAGTCTAGAAATAAAAAACCACCCTGGTTTAGGAGGGTGGTTTTCATTTCCCAAAAATTCTTTATTGAAATTTGCTAATGTTGCCTTGTTGCTGAAACCTGAGCCATTTGGGCAATCATGTTGTTGTAGGAATGATCTGGTCCGCCGCCGTGTGATACGCCGGTAATCGAAAGCTTCTGGCCAAGAGGAAATATGGCCTCAAGAAGACCAGTTTCTAATCCCTGTGAGCACGGTGTAAAAGTTTGACCTGCCATTGTTTAATCTCCTTTTTTATCTTATGGAACCAGTATAGCACGGTAATTGTTAAAGAAATGTTAAGATTGGTAAAATTTTAGATAATTTTTTGGGAGTTTTAGTAAGTGATTGATTTGTAGGGGCATTTTATTGTTTGTTCCCTCTCCCGCTTGCGGGGGAGGGTTAGGGAGGGGGATTTTTAAATAAGTGATTAGAGTCTGAGAATCTAAGAGTATAAGTTAGTTCACCCTCACCCAGCTTAATCTAAGCTCAGCTAAAGCTTAGCTAAGATTAAGCATCCCTCCCCCGCAAGCGGGAGAGGTAAAAACGCGGATTAAAACTTGTCGCCTTTTGATTCAGTGGATTTGGCTTTTTCTACACGGCGGAGTTTGTCCTGGTTAATCCACCAGGTTTCCAGACCCATAGCGTATTTTGGTGAAATCGCAGGGCGATCAAACTTGTTCCAGTAAACCAGGCGGAATGAACCCAGATACCAGTTTGGAATAACGTAAAAGCCCCATTGCAAAACGCGATCAAGCGCGCGGCAGGCGGTTATAAGTTCATCGCGGGTTTTGGCTTTGATTATTTTTTCAATCATGGCATCAGCGGCAGGATTTTTTATTCCAGCCAAGTTGCGGCTGCCACGAATATCGGACTGAGATGAATGCCAGTAATCGATTTGTTCATTGCCAGGAGAGTTTGATTGTCCCCAGATATTGCCAATCATGTCGTAATCAAATTCCTCGCTGCGCTTTATATATTGAGCGGAATCAACAGTGCGCATACTGGCTTCAACGCCGAGCTTTTTGAGATTATTTAACATAGGCGCAACAACGCGCTCGAAAGTTGGCGAAGAAAGCATGAAGTCGATTGTCATTTGCTCGCCGGTTTTCTCGTTCACGCGCTTGAAATCGCGCACTACCCAGCCAGCCTCGGTAAGTAGTTTATCGGCTTTCCGCAGCATTTCACGGTTATTGCCTGAGCCATCGGATTTTGGTGGATTATATTCTTCGGTGAAAACACGTGGATCGAGTGCCTCCCGGAAAGGCTCAAGCAGAGTAAGCTCAGATTCGCTGGGCAAGCCGGTGGCGGCGAAGTCAGAATTCTGGAAATAGCTGCGCGAACGGAAATATACTCCATAAAATAAGCTTTGGTTTTGCCACTCGAAATCCATCAGATAATTAAGTGCCTCGCGCACTTTTGGGTCTTTGAATTTATCTTTGCGAGTATTGAAAACAAAGCCCTGTATGCCGGCGGGAATATCATGATCAATAACTTCTTTTATAACACGGCCATCGCGCACTGCCGGAAAATCATACGCAGTAGCCCAGACCCGCGAAATATTTTCTTCGCGTAAATCATATTCGCCAGATTTAAATGCTTCGACCGAAACAGTCGCATCGCGATAATAATCATATTGAATTTCGTCAAAATTATATTTGCCTTTCATTATAGGAAGATCTTTTGCCCAATAGTCTTTTACGCGCTCAAACTTAATCCAGCGGCCTTGTTCAAAACTTTTGATTTTATACGGGCCGCTGCCAATTTGCGGCTCCAGAGTTGTTTTATCAAATTCGTGTGTCTCATAATATTTTTTGGGCAGGATGGGCAGATCGCCAATGATAAGCGGAAGCTCACGGTTTTCAGTTGTACTGAAGGAAAATTTTACTGTGTATTGATCGAGAGCTTCGGCTTTAGTTATTTCTTTATAATAGGAACGATAAAATGGGTGGCCTTTTTCCATTAATATGTCGAAAGAAAAAACCACATCCTCGGCGGTAAGAGGAGAATCGTCATGAAAACGTGCTTCCGGCCTTAGGTAAAATGTAACAGAGCTGTTATCTGCGGCGACTTCGATTTCTTTTGCCACTAAACCATATTTTGTGAAATGTTCATCGTATGAACTTAACATTAGCGTGTCATACATATAGCCAAGGCCATCAGCAGCGACACCTTTAAGAATATGCGGATTGAGATTATCAAAAGTGCCAATGCTGGCAAGTTTTAGAGTGCCGCCTTTCGGAGCGTTTGGGTTGGTATATTCGAAGTGTGAGAATCCAGATGAATATTTTGGCTCGCCGAACATTGCGATTGCATGCCTTGGCTCAGCAATCGCCGAAAGCGGATGGAGAAGCAAAAATAATATTAAAGGTAAAAGATTTTTATTCTTCATTTCATCACTATAAGCGGATTTTTTTGGATGTGTCTACGATAGGTTTGTAATTCTTCCTGAGTTGGTAATGGTACACTGGTTGGTTCAACAATTAGCAACTTGCCTTTTGTATTTATAATTTTTGCTCTCTCGCCCTTTGGAATAATGTGAACGCCACTATCTGATTGCATAATAACTGGCATATAAAGCTCATGAATTTTGGCAATACCCTTCTTACCCTTTTTCAAATCATGACTAATAATTATACAATATTCTCCTTTTAGATATCGGTATCGTGCTGTCCAATAATCTTTAAAAGCGAAGGGCAGAACCATGGCCAAAGACCAGAGGATTGTTAAGCTAGCAAAGGCGACAAATTGTGTGAAAAAATCATTTATTTCAATAAATTCATAATTTAAAAAAACAGCAAGGGTTAGTGCGCCGAGCCCGGCAAGAAACAGCTGCCTTGAGTGCCAGAAAATTAAGTATGTGAGAATTAGTAACGAGCCGAAAAAAGGCCAGAATTCATAAGGAAAAGATAATATAATGGCTTTGATTTGTTCGGTCATCATTACCCCATTTAATTTTCCCTTATATAAATAAAGGGATGGGTGAGGGTTTCAGATATAATGCTGAAACCAGACCCTCACCGAAAAATGTTAAGGACATTTTTCGACTCTCCCTTCCAGGGAGAGTAAATATATTTTTTAGTTGCCGTTCTTTTTCATGTAGGCGATTACGTTTGCTATATCTTCAGGTTTGCTGAGGCCGGCAAAAGACATCTTTGTGCCTTTAACAAATTTTTTCGGATTATTTATGAATTGCGCTAGGCTTTGTTGATCCCAATTTCCACCATGCGATGCCATAGCTGCAGAATAAGCAAATCCGGCGTGTTTACCAATTGGGTTATCAACGATTCCGTACAAGTTCGGACCGACTTTATTAGCGCCGCCATTATCAAAGCCATGACAGGCCATACATTTTTTTGCAACAATCTCTCCCTGTTCTGCGCTAGCGGTCGCCATAAGCGCTGCAATATCTATAGGGGCTGCGGCAGCAGCGCCTGCTGCGCCGGCATCACCTGACTCCAGAGACGCAGTATCCACAGAATAACCGCGAGTTTTAGCTTCAACCGGGTGATATAGTGCTCCACCAATTTTACCAGTAACCATCATCAAAATGCCGACCAAAAGAATGGCACCGGCTATTTTATTTAATTCAAAACCAGACATTAATTTACTTCCTTATACAAACGACATATAACAAAATACAATATTTACAAATATATTGCTTAGACTTCTAATATCAACAAAGATTAGTAAGTGTAAGTATTTTTTTTAAGAACTGTTGCAATATGAAGCCAATAATAATCATACCATCACGAATGGCATCTACCAGGTTACCAGGAAAACCGCTCGCCAATATTGGCGGAAAACCTATGATAGTGCACGTTTTGCAGCGAGCCAAAGAAGCCAATATTGGGCCAATTTATGTTGCCTGTGCCGAAAGTGAGATTGCCGAAGCGGTGACGCTTTCGGGAGGGAGAGCAATATTGACTGATCCAAAACACCCAAGCGGGACAGATAGAATATTTGAGGCAATGAATAAAATTCCTGATATAAAAAAGTATGATGTAGTAATTAATCTGCAAGGAGATTTGCCAACAATTAACCCCAAGGCTATAAGGGATATTTTACTGCCGCTAAAAAATAGAAATGTTGATATTTCAACTCTCGTGGCAAAAATTAAGAACAAGGAAGAAGAAAAGAATCCAAACGTAGTAAAAGCAATCGCTGATTTTTCCAGGGCTAAGAAAGTTGCGATTGCTACGGATTTTAAAAGAAAGCTAAAGGCTGAAGACAAAAATTTTTATCATCATATTGGTATATATGGCTATCGCAAAACCTCGCTGGAGAAATTTACGAAATTAAAGCAATCAGATAGAGAAAAATCAGAGAAGTTGGAACAGCTGCGCGCTCTGGATAATGATATGGTTATAGGAGTTTCATTAATTGATACTGTGCCGTTTGGAGTTGATACGCCGGAGGATTTGGAGATGGCCAGGAGATTGTTAGGATAATTTTTAGGACAATTTATTTACATTTATAATTAGGAGAGAATAAGTGGTACAGACAAAATATGATGTGGTTGGGATTGGCAATGCAATTGTAGATATTCTTGCATATACAGATGACGCTTTTTTAGAAAAACATGGCCTTCATAAGGGCGCAATGACTCTGGTGGATAAGAAAAAAGCCAAAGAACTATATGATGATATGGGTACGGCAACGGAGTGCTCTGGTGGTTCGGCAGCAAACACAATTGTTGGTATTGCAGAACTTGGTGGAAGAACAGCCTTTATAGGAAAAGTTAAAGACGATCAGTTTGGAGATATTTTTTGCCACGATATGAAAAATGTAGGTACTGATTTTCCGTGCTCGAGATCAACAAAAGGCAAGCCGACAGCACATTGTTTGGTTTTTGTAACGCATGAAGGCGAGAGCAAAATTAAAGGAAAGAATGCAGAACGCACGATGGCTACTTATCTTGGCGCAAGCACAGAAATATCATCAGATGATATTGACCCTGAAGTTATTAAAGCTGCCAAAGTTATTTTGATGGAAGGTTATTTGTGGGACCAGGAGGCCTCAAAAGTAGCCTGTATGAAAGCAGTGAATATTGCTCACGATTATGGGCGGAAAGTTGCATTTACTCTTTCTGATCCTTTTTGCGTTGAGAGGCATAGAGAAGAATTTTTAAAACATGTTGAACAAAACGTAGATATTCTTTTTGCAAATGAAAGCGAAGCACAGGCTTTGTTGCAGGAAAATGATTTGAGAAAGATAATTTTCAAACTTAGCAACATGTGTGAAATTGCAGCTATAACTAGAGGATCAAACGGCTCGATAATTGTGACATCTAGTGGTGAAATGTATACATGCGAAGCTGAGAAAGTTGAGGAAATCTTTGACGTCACGGGCGCTGGCGATTTGTATGCGGCCGGTTTCTTATATGGTTATGTAAATGATTTTGACAAAGAAAAATGTGCAAAATTAGGTAGCATGTGTGCCGCAGAAGTTATAAAATTCCTGGGAGCAAGGCCTCTTACAGATATATCAGAACTTGTACCTATAGTAGTGGGATAAATGGCAAAATCAAAGAGCGTCTATTCAGCGTTTTTGGTTTATTTGCACCCAAAAATTATTGGCGTGACACTGCTTGGTTTTGTTAGCGGCCTACCATTTCCGTTAACTTTTGCAACGCTCAGCTTTTGGTTTGCTGAGGTTGGAGTATCGAAGGCTTCTATAGGATTATTTGCCCTGGTAGGCACTCCTTTTGTAATAAAGTTTTTGTGGGCACCGCTTGTAGATCAGATGCCCATTCCTTTTCTTACAAGAAGATTGGGGCAGAGGCGTAGCTGGATTATAATAGCGCAGCTATGTTTGGTTGTTTCAATAATTCTTTTGGGGCTGAGCAATCCACTGGAAGATTTATGGTATATGGCTCTGCTTGCTGTAATAGTTTCATTTTGTTCAGCAACTCAAGATACAGCAATTGATGCATATCGTATTGAAGCGGTAAAATATGAACAGCAAGGACCTGGTGCGGCAGCTATTGTTTTTGGCTGGCGGATAGGAGCACTGGTTTCCGGAGCAGGAACATTATTCATAGCTGCAGCGACAAACTGGGCAACTGCGTATTTTGTAATGGCATTGTTTATTCTAATTGGCACAGTCACAGTTTTATTTTCCCAAGAGCCAAAAGTTAAAAGAGATAACAAAGCAAAAAACTTTGCCAAGTGGATAGAGCATGCAGTTATAGACCCTTTCCGCCAGTTTATGACACGCGATGGGTGGTGGGTAATTCTTTTATTTATCCTATTGTATAAACTTGGCGACGCTATTGCATTATCGATGTTCAGCCCTTTTGCTGTTGAGCTTGGATTTAGCAAGGAAGAATATGCCGCAATCGCAAAAATTTATGGAACTGCTGCAACTATGGCAGGTGCTTTTGTTGGCGGCGCTTTGATGTTCCGTGTCGGAATGATGAAAGGCTTGTTTATATGTGGAATATTGCAGATGCTCTCAACTCTGGCTTTCGTTTGGCAAGCTGAGATAGGACATAGCAACAGTGTTTTAATAGTAACGGTTAGTTTGGAAAACTTTGCCAGCGGAATGGGCACAACAGCTTTTGTTGCTTATTTAAGTAGCCTTTGCAACGTACAATATACAGCAACACAATATGCACTTTTCAGCTCATTTGCCTCCATGGGAAGAACCTGGCTTTCCGCGCATTCAGGGTTTTTAGCGCAGGCAGTTGGCTGGAGTGGATTCTTCTTTTCTTGTGTGATTGCAGCTTTGCCCGGATTAATTTTGCTCGCAGTTATAGCGAAGAAATACAGGAATTAGGGATTGGGGATTTATTTCTTTTCGAAGACGTAGCCAGCAGAGCGGACGGTTTTAATGTGATCTTCCAGGCCTTTTGAAACCTCTTCGAGCGCTTTGCGCAGGCGGCGAACATGCACGTCGACAGTCCGGCTCTCAACATAAATATCATGACCCCAAACCTGATCTAGAAGTTGTTCGCGTGAGAATATGTGACCAGGGTGTTCCATTAAGTGTGCCAAAAGTCTAAATTCTGTTGGTCCAAGCTTAATATTTTTCCCGTCGAAAGAAACTTTGTGTGAGGCAAGATCTACAGAAAGGCCACAATGTTCTAGCGCTTTTTTAGAGAAGGCTGGGCGAATTCGACGCAACACAGCATTAATTCGCGCAATAAGAACTTTCGGCGAGAAAGGCTTTACCATGTAGTCATCCGCGCCTGTATCCAGACCCTGAATTCTATCGGCTTCTTCACCGCGTGCAGTAAGCATTAATATAGGTAAATTAGCAGTCTCTTCTCTTTTGCGGAGACGGTCGCACACTTCAACGCCTGAAATAGAAGGCAGCATCCAATCGAGAATTATTAAATCAGGTTTGCGCTCTGCAATAACCAGAAGGGCTTCTTCGCCATCGCCAACGGTTTCTACTTTGAAACCTTCCTTCTCAAGATTGTAAGCGATCATGGTAGCTATCGCTTCTTCGTCTTCAACAACAAGTATTTTTGCTTTAATATTTTTTGGCATATGGACAAATTAACTACATAGATATCTAATAATCAAGAGAATTCTCAATTGTTTACCGGAAGCCAAACAGTGAAAGTGCTCCCTTTGCCAACTTCACTCTCAATGGTCATGGTTCCCTGGTGTCGATCCAGTATATGTTTTACAATAGAAAGTCCAAGACCTGTGCCGCCAATTTTGCGTGAACGCGCTTTATCGACTCTATAGAATCTTTCTGTGAGGCGCGGCAAATGTTCGGCAGAAATACCTTCGCCCTGATCTGTAACGGCAATAGAAACTACAGCCTCATTCTTCTTAAAAATATTATTATCCGGATTTGTATAAGGACCGGCCTGCACGGAAACTTCTATGTCACCGCCTTCTTTGCCATATTTTATTGCATTAATAATGAGATTATAAGTGACCACACTAAGTTCATCAGTATCGCCAATAATATCAGGAATATTTTTGCCAAATTTTTGTTTTATATTCATGTCTTTCTCTTCGGCGTGCCAGAGGATTTGTTTAACGGTTTCTTTAACCATATTGCGAATGTTTACTTTCTCGGTAGGGCGAGTTGTCATTTTGCGTTCAATTTGCGATAAGGATAGAAGGTCTTTTACCAGCTTTGCCATTCTATCGGCCTGTTCTTCCATTAAGCCCAAAAATTTCTCCCGGGCTTTTTTATCATTTTTTGCTGATGTTTTCAGAGTTTCAATAAAACCAATGAGGCTGGTTAGAGGTGTGCGAATTTCATGGCTGGCATTTGCGACAAAATCGGCAAAGGTCTGTTCAGTTCTTTTAAGCTCAGTGATGTCATGCATGACCAAGATAAGCGCAATGCCGCGTGGTGAGAAGACAGGAAATTTTTCAATACGAATCATGTAATCGCCGGCGATAGGATCTGGAAGAGAAAATTCTAGGGACTTTCCTTCACCAGAGTTTAGAACGTCTTTTGCTGTCGCATAAATTTCTGAGTTTTTGATAATGTAATCCAGAGTTGCTTGAATACCATTCTTCCTGAAAGTGCTTTGGGCAGTATTGTTTGTTTGTACAACATTTAATTTTTTGTCCAACAAGATTAGAATGTTTGGTAGGCTATCAATTAACAGTTTGCTTTCGCCAAGATAGCCTTCGAGCTGACTTTTTCTGTTTTCCCAAGATTTTTGTAGACGCTCGACCGCTTGTGATAATTCCTCTACGTTATTAAGAAAGCTAAGGTCAGGAGGCTGGGCTTTTTTATCAAGAGCCAGCTGCTCGACATAATTTGTTAGTGAAGAAAGATTGGCAATATAAGGGCGCACGAAGATTACAGATATAATAAATATTGCAGAGGCAGCAAGGAGTGCATCAAAAACGTCCAGCTTTCCGTAAAGCGTGAAAATGGTGAGAATCATGAAGGGCGCGAGAACTATTATTGTAGTTCCCTTGAGGAGCATTTTTATCGGCACCTGACGAACGTTATTCGCAACTTCTTTAAAATTAGGCATAGTTCTTTTTAGCTCGAATTTGTATTAAAGGAAAGTACCCTATTGATTAGCAGCGAATAATACAGCAAAATGGCGGTCTATGCGTGATTACACCGATGACATAGCCAAGGAATTAAGAAATGAGCTCAATCTTATTTGGCAGGCACATAAGCTACACAAGCTTGATGGCGAGATGCGTATATTTACTGTGGATAAAGCGGGATCATGGATATCTAACCAACAAGGGTTGGAATTTTGGTTTGGTCCAAAAGAATCAGAAATATTAGATGTTATCGAAAAGATTTTAATTTTTTATCGTAAAGGTGGGAAGCCTAATACGGTTTTTCTTTTAGATCCGATTGTTTATAAGCGTGGCGATAGTCCTGTGCCAATGCCGGTTGGTTCGGGTGTGATTTGGTGTACGGTTGTTACTCGTGGTGACAACCAAATAGAGCCGGAGGCACTTGCAAGGGTTCACTCTCTGGGAATCAGAGCTGACTATCTGGTGAAAAACGGCAACGATAAGGCGGGTATTAAAGTTCTGGGTTTATTAGATAAGCCGGCGTTTCCAAAACAGGGTGATTTTAATCAGAATGGAACGATAATATCTGGCTGTCAGGAAATATATGATTTAATTGACGTTGAGGTGCCTGGCGATATTTGGAAAAACTATCTGTTATCCGGACTACAGTATGAATGTGATCTCGGAACATTCCAGCACAAGAAAATTAATGATTTGTTTGGCGGAGCAAATTGTTCCTCGCTTGAACATACTGGCCAGCGCCCAGCAAAATCAGAAAAAATAAAAGATGCAGCAAAATGCTGGAATGCATATGAGAGAATTCCGGCGTTGTTTGAGAGATATGGGATCGACGTTGCCAATCTTGATAAAAATTTACAGAGCAAGAGAGAAATAGACAGGATAATTGATAATATAAAGCGGGAGCTTTCTTTAATTTGGGCTGCGCATAAAGTGCACGGACTTGAAGGGAAAATGCGTATTTATTCGGAAAAGTCTCAGGAAGTATGGCGTACGAAATTAGGCGGCTTTGAACTCTGGTTTGGCCCGGAAGAAATGGATGAGGCAATAGCCTACATCAAGAAATTTTATAATGGTGGATTGCTGCCCAACTCTCCGCTTCTTCTGGATCCGGTAGTTTATAAAGAAGAAAATGGCAAAAAAATACCTGTAGGTTCGGGCATTATATGGGCAACAGCGCTTTGTATAGGAAAGCAGAAATATAAAGACGAAATGCGCAAGCGACTCGCTGATGTTGGGGTAATGTCATCTCCACTTGATAGAGGAATAATGGGTCAATCAGGCCTCAAAATAATTGGTTTTCTCGATAAGCCAATTATGCCGGAGCAAGGCAAGCCGGCAGTTCCGGGGTGTTTTGAATTATTTGATGTTAGTGATGTTAATGGAAAGGAATATTGGTCTTATTATTTGCTATCTGGAATTGAATATTTGTGCGGACATGGTTCATTTAAACACGACAAATTTGATGATATTTTTGCCGGTAAAACAATTTCATCTGGTGCAGATTTTAAAAAATATTCTGTTAATATGAAGCGGGTTAAAGATGCAGCAAAATGCTGGAATGGCTATGACCGTTATCACAGATTGTGGAATCATTTTGGCATAGATGCTGAAAAACTTGAAGACAATCTAAAATATTTCAATCTTGTGGCTCGAGACTTTGAACTGCTCGATTCGACAACCGCATTTGAAGACGAAGAAAGCAAAAAATTAGAATCAGAGGTTTTCACATTTGTTGCAGATGGCTGGATACCTAAGGGCGCGGTTACTTTGATAGCTGCATCAGGGGGTACAGGAAAAAGTAGTGCTGCGCATAATCTGTGTGTGAAAGCGTCTATTGATTATAATCCGGAGGAACCAAAGCCAACATGGCTTGGAAGAAAAATGAATCCTGAGTTTTGTAAGGGAATGTGTATTTATTTTTCTGGCGAAGATGGTCCGGCGATTGTTAATGAAAGAGCTAAACTTTTTGATCCGGAAGGCAGATCTCGTAGATTAATGTTCCAGCGTGTTGATTTTGGAACTAATACAAAAGGTGAAAAGGCCAATATTGGAGATTTTCTGGAGAAGCTAAGAAAACTTCCGGAAGTGCCAATAGTTGTTATTGATCCGGCGCGAAAATATTTAACTGGTGATGAAGATGATTCTGAAGTTGTAAGCCAGTTTTTTGAAGCGATTGAGAATTTTGCTGTGGAAAAAAATACGGCGATGGTTGTTGTACATCACTTGCAGAAAGGGGCTAAGCCAAAAACCAGCGAAGATGTTTTGTTTGAGCTGCGTGGTTCGCAGGTATTTATAGATAGGCCGCGCGTTATAATCGGCATGACGAGAGATGATAATTACACAATTGTTGGACTCTCAAAATGCAATATTCCGCCATCGCTGGGCATGACAAAAGGCGATAGAGTTTTCGCGCGCAATCCAAAAACGCTTGAGCTTGAGCCAGTAAAAGGTGCAGCAGGAATCCGCGGCAATGCGTTTATAAGCAGCGATGAACTTAGAGCATTGCAGGAAGAGGCGGAGAGGGTAAAAAGTAGTTAGAATCTAGAATCGGGAATCAAGAATCTGGAAAAATAATTATTAATTTATTAGTGATGTTATTTAAAAATAAAAAAGATACTTATCCCAAGCCGCCGTTTTATAATCTTTTTTTCTGGCTTGCGGTACTGTTGGTGATTTTTGTGTTTTATCAGAACCATGAAAATATTCTGCCAAAGGATATAACTAAAGGTGTTGATATTGTTGAAGAATTAAGAGGTGAAACTCCTCCTGTGCCGGTTTTGCGGCCGGAAAATTGGTAATTGATAAGTGGTAATTAGAAAGTTATTCCCTCACCCCCGCCCCTCTCCCAGAGGGAGAGGGGAAAAATCCCTAATCCCTAAATCCTGAAACCTGTTTTGTAACAAATATTTAACATATAGACACTGTGAAATATTGACTAAAAATGGTACAATAAGAGCTGTTTCTGTCTGTGCGTTTCGGGATGTGTTTTGTTACCGAAGTCCGCGTGGACTAAGGGCATGCCCCGTTATGTATGGACACTTTCAGAAGGAAGATACCTATGGGACACGGGTCCCACAACCATCATTCGAAGGCCCACGAAAAGCCTGGCTGGAATGCCGGTCTCAAGCGTGCGAAGCGCCAGCGCCAGCGACAGAAGGAAAAGGCGCAGCGCAGGAGATTGGTCGGTAGCAGGTAAGTAGGACCCCGCTACTTCCTCACATGAGAAGCAGCCATCTTCGTTCCGCAAGGGACGGGGGTGGCTGCCTAATATTAATAAGGCAATCTATTATCCAAGGTATTTTTGCTTTTCGAGAAGCGTGATATTTTCTTTAAATCGTCATTTATTAAGTCTTTCGTTTCTTCCAGATCGTAATCCATTTGTAGGCCGAGCCAGTATCCATCAGAGAGTCCAAAAAATTTATCTAGACGCAAACCAGTATCCGGCGTAATTGAACGTTTTCCCAGGATAATCTCATTAATTCTGCGCGGGGGCACACCTATTGCTCTAGCAACCTTGTTCTGGCTTAGTTCAAAAGGACGCAGAAATTCTTCAAGTAATATTTCACCTGGATGAATATTGGGTAGCTTTTTTCTCATTTTTCTTCCTATAGTTTTAATGATAGTCCAAAATTTTTACTTCGTAAGCGTCACCTTCGTGAAACCTAAAACAAAGGCGCCACTGTTTATTTATTCTAATGCTATAATAACCTTTAAGATTTCCAGATAATTTTTCTAAATGATTTGAAGGTGGTATCCTGAGATCATTAATGTTTCTCGATTGATTTAACATGCGGAGCTTTTTTAAAGCTGCGATTTGTAATTCGAGAGCAAAAATTCTTACAGGCTCGCGCCGCCATATCATAGACGTGTGTTTATCTGCAAAGCTTTTAATCACTGGCTTATTATAACGCATAACGTTATATAACGTCAAGCGTTATATCATAATATCATTTTCTTTTAGATTTCTTCGTAAGTCTAGGAGGAATCAGGCCGAGCTGTAGATTTTCCAGATGTTTTATTTGATCGCGCAATCTGGCGGCAGTTTCAAATTCAAGATCAGAGGCAGCTTTAATCATTTGCTTATGAAGTTTGGCAATGTGTTTGCCAATATCATCTTCGTGTTCAAATTTAGATTGTTCTTCAGCAAAAGCATATTGCTGTTCGAAGTTTGATTCCTGTAGCGCTTCAGAAACTAGTTTTTTAATGCTGGTCGGAGTAATGCCATGTTTTTTATTATGTTCGATTTGCACATTGCGGCGCCATTCAGTTTCTTCGAGCGCGGCTTTAATTGAGCCGGTTATTTTATCGGCATAAAGAATTACAAACCCATCAACGTTGCGGGCTGCGCGTCCAATTGTTTGCACGAGAGAAGTTTTCGAACGCAGGAAGCCTTCTTTGTCAGCATCAAGAATTGCTACTAACATACATTCCGGAATATCGAGGCCTTCGCGCAATAGATTAATGCCGACAAGCACATCGACAACACCTTTGCGTAAATTACGGATAATTTCCACGCGCTCTAAAGTTTCAACATCAGAATGCATATAGGCAACTTTTATACCAGCCTCTTGCATATACTCTGTTAAATCTTCAGCCATACGTTTTGTTAAGGTTGTAACAAGTACGCGGCCACCTTTTGCGATGATTGATTTGCATTCACCGAGCAAATCATCAACCTGATTTTCTACTGGGCGAATGACGCATTGCGGATCAATCAGGCCGGTTGGACGAATAACCTGGCGAACGAATTCACCAGATGTTCTTTGCATTTCCCAAGGCCCAGGCGTAGCCGAAACAAAAATCGTTTGCCCGCGCATTGCATCCCATTCTTCAAATTTAAGCGGACGATTATCAAGCGCAGAAGGCAAGCGAAAACCGTGTTCGACAAGTGTGGTTTTGCGCGCGCGGTCGCCATTATACATTGCGCCAATTTGCGGAATTGTGACGTGGCTTTCATCAATAAATATTAGAGAATCTTTTGGCAAATATTCGAATAACGTGGGTGGTGGCTCGCCGGCATTACGGCCGGATAGATAGCGTGAATAATTTTCTATTCCCTTACATGTTCCAGCTTCAGAAATCATCTCGAGATCGAATTGCGTACGTTGTTCGATGCGCTGAATCTCAATTAATTTATTTAAGCTTTGTAATTGTCCGACGCGTTCTTTCAGCTCAGATTTTATAAGGCCAAGAGCTTGTTGCAGGGTCGGGCGAGGAGTAACATAATGGCTACTTGGATAAATTGTGACTTCATCCATGCGGTCAGTGCGTTCTCCGGTTAGTGGGTCAAACTCGGTTATATCTTCAAGCTCGTCGCCGAAGAATGAAAGCCGCCAGGCGCGGTCTTCATAGTGCGAAGGAAATATGTCGATACTATCGCCGCGAACGCGGAACGTGCTACGATGAAAATCCAGATCGTTGCGCTCATATTGTAATTCGACGAGTTGTCTTGCCAAAGTTTGTGTAGAAATTTGTTGGCCTTTTTTCAGAGGAATGCGCATGCTCAAATAAAATTCAGGAGCGCCAAGGCCATATATACAAGAAACAGATGCAACTACGATTACGTCGCGGCGCTCAAGTAGCATGCGCGTTGCTGAGTGACGTAGCAAATCGATCTGTTCATTAATGGAAGAATCTTTTTCAATGTAAGTGTCGGATTTTGGTATGTAGGCTTCGGGTTGATAGTAATCATAATAAGAGACAAAATACTCAACTGCATTTTCAGGAAAAAATTCTTTCATCTCGGCATAGAGCTGTGCCGCTAAAGTTTTATTATGCGCTAGAATCAGGGCAGGGCGCTGTGTTCGCTCAATAATTTGCGCCATTGTGAATGTCTTGCCGGAGCCAGTAACGCCGAGAAGAACCTGATCTTGTTTTTTATCAGCAAGTCCTTTAACCAAAGCATCTATCGCCTGCGGTTGATCGCCGGCGGGCTTGTATTCGGAATGGATTTTGAATTTGGTCATTTTTTCTACTTTATTTCTCCGCAGAACCGGCCATAATACATGCTTCTAAAGGGAAATCTAGGTTTTAATACGAGGAAATAATGGAACAGGTTGTTGAAGATCCTTATAAGTTGTTTAAGAAATGGTACGATGAGTGGTGTGCTTTTGAAAAGAATGAACCGTCGGCAATGACTCTGGCAACGTGCAACAAGGAAGGCCAACCTTCAGCAAGAGTTGTTCTTCTTAAGGCCTATGACAGCAGAGGTTTTGTTTTCTTTACAAATTATACAAGTCATAAAGCACATGATTTGCAAGAAAACCCCAAAGCATCTTTAAATTTTTTCTGGAAGCCTCTCGGTAAACAAATCAGAATTGATGGGCATGTTGAAAAAGCTACAGACCATGAATCTGATGGTTATTTCGAGACAAGAAGCAGAGAAAGCCAGATTGGTGCATGGTCTTCAAAACAATCTAATATTATCAGAGAACCAGATGAGCTGGCAAAGCGCGTAAAAGAATTTTCCGAATCGTTTAAAGGGCAGCCGGTTCCAAGGCCGCCTTTCTGGGGGGGATATAGGGTTATTCCAGAAAAAATAGAATTCTGGCAAGAAGGTGCTCATAGATTGCATACCAGATTGGTTTATAAAAATGTGAATGGAAAATGGGAAACGCATCTTATTTATCCTTAGTGAATTGTGAGTGGTGAATAGTGAGTAGTGATTTATTTAAGAAAGCAGTTTCTTTTCACCAGAATAAAAAGCTGAAACAGGCGGAAAAATTTTATCGTGAAGTTTTGGCGATTGATTCAGATCATGTAAGCAGCATTTATAATCTTGGTCTTGTGTTGCAGGAATCTGGAAAGCGCAATGAAGCGAGAGAGTTATACAATAAAGCCATAGATATAAAGCCCGATTATGCCAATGCATATAATAGTCTTGGTTTGTTATTAGTAAAAAATGGTGAATATGAGCAGGCAATAAGCGCTTTGAAGAAAGCTATTGAGATAAAGCCGGACTCGGTCTTTTTTACTAATCTTGCTAGTGCTTATATTTCTTCAAAAAACATTAGAGGGGCGAAGATTGCGTTAACCAGTGCAATAAAAAGGAATAGCCGGAATTTTACTGCGCAAGTTGAATTGGCTAGAATATTCCAAGAAGAAAAAAATCTTGTGCAGGCCAAAAAGCATTATTCTCAGGCATTAGAAGTAAAACCTGATTCTGATATTGTGTTATACTACTTGGCAAAACTTTATGCGCAGGAAGGAAGCATAAAATTAGCTTTAGAAACATTTGAGCGCGGCCTTAAAATTAATCCTGATAATATAAAAATAATTGCTGAAAAATTTCTTCTAAAACAAAAAATTTGTGATTGGACAAATGAAAAAGAAGATAGAAAGAAAATACTAAAGCGATCTTTTGAGCTAGCGAAGAGTGGAAAAAATCCCGGAATAAAACCTTTTGATCATTTGACAATATGTAATGATGCCGAACAAAATTTTTATATAGCAAAATATTATAGCGATAAAATATCTGAAATTTTTTCCGCAAAAAAAGAATACGATTTTACCCATCTCAAAAATAAAACTGGAAAACTAAGGATAGGTTGTATATCTGCCGACTATCGTGAGCACCCATTTGGTAATGCCATGAAATATTTTTTCGCAGAGCATGATAAAAATAAATACGAATTATTTGCTTATTCTCTTTCAGGTGATGATGGTAGTGAAGTGCATAATTTCTTCAAAAATACAGCAGACCAATTTATTTATTTTAATAATGTGAGCGATGAAGATGCCGCCGAAAGAATATATAATGATGAAATAAATATTCTGATTGATTTTACTGGCTACACCGAAGGCGGACGCTTGGAAATTACAGCGCAAAAACCAGCGCCGATAATTGTTAACATGTGCGGATACCCTGGTACTACAGGAGCAAATTGGTTTGATTATATTGTTGCTGATAAAGAGCTGTTTCCAGAAGAACAACATAAATTTTATAGTGAACAAATTGTTGGTCTTAATATCGCAATGGCTCAACATAAACTTTCTGGTAAAGAGTTTTGTAAATCTGATTTTGGTTTGCCGGAAGATGCTTTTGTTATAAGTGTGCATTGTCCGGCATATAAATTAGACCCTATAACTTTTGATGTTTGGATGGAAATACTTAATCAAGTACCGGAAGCTATATTGTGGCTGCGTGATATGGATCAACTGGCCAAAGATAATATATTAAAGGAAGCAGAGGCAAGGGGTGTTGACAGCAAGAGAATTTACTTTGCCAAAAAAATAAAAGATCGGAGCGAGTTTTTAAAGCGCCTGACATTAATAGATGTTGTGATGGATACAAGAATATATAACGGTGGCACCACAACTGTTGATGCATTGTGGGCAGGAGTGCCAGTAATAACTGTGCCTGGTAAAAATTATATGTCGCGGTATACAGCTTCGTGTTTGAATAATATTGGCATGCCAGAATTGATAGCTGAAAATTTTAAACAATACAAAACTATGGCAATTAATTTTGCAAAAAATTCTGAAGAATTAGAAAAGATAAAAGCAAAAATCTGGGCAAAAATTTGGGAAAGCCGCACAAAATCTACATTATTTGACACAAAAAATTTTATCCACAGGCTAGGCGAAGCCTATGAAATTATGTGGAAAATTTATGTCAATGGTGAAAAACCGCACAAAATAGAGCTTTTCTGATGTTTTTTACTGTTGCAAACTACAAAAAAGTACTTTAGTCATTATTTACCCTAAGCGCGATGGACAAAGGTTTTGTGGAGATCGAGCTTAGTAATTTGAGGCAAATTTTTAACAACTAACTTAAAAAACTTTAAAGGAGTTTATTATGACTAAAGATGAATTAGTAACTGCGATTTCTAAAAAGCTAGGTGGTTCTAAAGCTGATGCTGACAGAGCTCTTTCTGCTGTGTTTGACACAATCGCTGGAAACCTTAAAAAAGGTCAAGAAGTTAGCATTCCAGGATTTGGAAAATTTTCAGTTGGTAAGCGCGCTGCTCGTACTGGCCGTAACCCACGCACTGGTGCTACTATAAAGATCGCTGCTAGCAAAACTCCTAAGTTCAAAGCTGGTAAGTCTCTTAAAGAAGCTGTAAACTAATCTTTACAGTGATCTGAAGAAGAGGGGGCCTGATTTGGGTCCCCTTTTTTTTGTTTTAGAAGTTGCTGGTTGCTAGCTTCTGGCCGCTGGTAAGTATTGCTAGCAACCAGAAGCTAGAGGCCAGCAACCTAAATTGCTTCGACGGACTCGACTTCAGGAATGTAATGCTTGAGCATGCTCTCTATGCCGGATTTGAGAGTTGCAGTTGAGCTTGGACAGCCGGCGCAAGATCCGTGCATTTCAAGTTTCACAACGCCATTTTCAAAGCCGTGAAAAACTATATCGCCGCCATCTTCTGCAACTGAAGGGCGCACGCGAGTATCAATTAATTCTTTTATTTGTTTAACAATTTCGCTGTCATTTTCATTTGCTGTTGAACTGGCTTTTATTTTTCCGGCATTGCCTTCATACATCATCGGGCGACCAGAAACAAAATGTTCCATGATGGTCGTAAGAATGGCAGGCTTAATCAGCATCCATTCAACATTTTCGTTTTTTGTAATAGTAATAAAATCGCTACCAAAAAATACGCCGCGCACATCAGCAATTGTAAATAATGCTTCCGCCAAAGGAGATTTTGCTGCCGCCTCTTCATCACGAAAATCGGCTGTACCCTCTTTCATCACTTCCACGCCCGGCAAAAATTTTAAAGTTTGCGGGTTAGGTGTAGCTTCAGTTTGAATAAACATGTTTAATTCTCCTAAATAACCCTCGCCCGCTTGCGGGAGAGGGTGGCGCGTAGCGCCGGGTGAGGGAAAAAACTAGTTACGAGCAAAGTAAGATGCCCTCACCAGAAATCTAAGGAACAAGTTCCTAAGATTTCTTGCCTCTCCCGTAAACGGGAGAGGCGGTAAATAGTTATAATTGTATTTTATAAGAATCCTACTAAATTAGTCAACTACTTGCAGAATGGCACTAGCCGATTGAGCTTTCAAGCATCCAGGCGTTTTTTTCATGCACATCTATGCGATCAGAAATCATGCTGGTTGTTGCTTCATCATCAATTTTTTTTGCTTCTGCAAGAGCTTTAAGCGCGGTTTTCAAAATGGTTTTTTGATCATTAACCAAGTTCTGCAGCATTGTGTTGGCATCAGGTACATTGTCGCTAGCATCTTTAATGCTGGATAATTTGTTGTAAGCGGCAAAACTACCAGGCGCCGGATGACCAAGAGCGCGAATGCGTTCAGCAAGTAAATCAATAGCTGTTTGCAAATCGGTATATTGTTGCATGAACAACATGTGTAGCGATGCAAAATTTGGCCCGGTCACGTTCCAGTGATAATTCTGAGTTTTTAAATACAATACATAACTATCGGCCAAAAGGCTGCTTAGGCTTTTTACTAATTTGGAATTATTGTTAGACATTTCGACTCTCCTTTATTTAACGATAGTCTTTTTACCATTTACTAAAATAAATTTACAGCCAAGTTTCTTCGCGTTTTTATTTTGATCTTTGTCTGACAAAGAACATATGGTGATCAAACCTTCTTTTTGCAAAGCTGTAATTTTTTCCAGCGACGTATTTTGTGGCACCAGAATTTTTGCGCGCGGTTTTTTCTTTGGCAATGAGCGCAATATGGCATTAGTTGAAAGAGAAAAACCACAACCGGTTTCTCCTGTCCGGCCAATTGTATAACGCCCGCCGCGCCCTAGCTCTTCAT
>ERZ1066140.87-NODE-87-length-26849-cov-6.418191_pt1 | contig 26849 bp, 27 predicted proteins | sample MGYA00382787_ERZ1066140 | MGnify/ENA primary metagenome ERZ1066140 (study PRJEB33369, sample SAMEA5778370) | biofilm metagenome | biome: Industrial cooling water; feature: Water cooling tower basin; material: Biofilm | place: United Arab Emirates | collected...
GGTTACAAAGGACGAATTGTCTGCATTCCTTGCCTCAAAAATGAACAAGAACATGTATGTGATTTCAGTGCTTACGGCGATATTCATGCCGCTCACATTCTTGACTGGATTATTTGGAATGAACGTTGCCGGCATTCCCGGAGCTCACGACAACAACGCCTTTTTATTCTTCAGCCTGATAATGGCCACAATCGTCGCCCTGCAGATTCTTATCTTTAAGAAGTATAAGTGGTTTTAGAAGCCTTGAGCAAGAGTCTGCTCCCAATGAGTAATAGCTGGAGACATCTTTCCTGCTATTGCTAAATTAGATGGTTTATCTACCATTATACGCCCAAATAATTCTTCTTTACTCTTATTTGGTCTTACACCTAAAAGGATCATTGCATCATAAATAACGCCAAGGAATTCCTGATGTTCTCTTCTACCTTCATTGCCGGTACGAGTACAAGTAAACCGCATAAATCCTAATTCAGGGTTAACTACAAAAGAGCTGCCGCAGCGCCCAATAACGCCTGTACCATATTGTGTTCCGGCCATAGCTAAAATTAATTTTTCTATATGTGCATCAGTTCTAATAGTATCCTCACCGCTTTTGCCAAAAACAAATTCTCTTAAACTTTCATCTTCAAAAATTTTAATATCTGGCACTTTACGACCAATAAATAAACTACCAATTCTTGGAAATGCATAGAGTGCTTTATTAGGGTTGTAAGGAGACAATATTTCAGGGGCAACGCCGCAAGCTTCTGCCAAACTCTTTAAACCATCCATTACAAATCGTACTTCACCTATATATGAATGAGCTGACTCCTCTAGACTGCCTTCTCCTTTCCATTTACCACTCATTATTTTTTCTAAGCCAGCCGCAAAAACTCTCTGTTCAACCGCAGGAGAAGTAAGCCTATCTTTCTTCATTTTTCTTGCCATAATCCTTTGCAATCTTTCGTCTGGAAGAAGCATGGCACCTACTTCACCTGTCATTGCAAGAATCTTAGAAGCAGATATTACTGTTCCACTACATCTTCTCGCTTCTGGATTAAGATAAGTATAAATTCTATGATCATCATCCAAAGAAAGTTGATGATATACTTCATCGAATTGTAGAAAAACTCTTCCTTTGCTTTTGCGAGCAATATAGTTTCCAACTTCTGCCATTTCCTGAGCTTTATCTTTATAAAGCCCAAAACCTGTTGGATTACCACTTAAGAAAACAAAATAAGATGTCCTATCTGCATATTTTTCATATTCTTTTATGCTATCATCCAAAGTTGGAATAAATCCTGTTTCAGGTTCTGATTGTACAAATGATACTGTTGCTCCTTGAGCATATAAGGCATCGAGATATGGTCCGTAGCAAGGTACCATTGCAATTCCGTGACTGCCTCTTGGTACAAATAATTGAATACCAGCAGAGAAAGCATTTGTTCCATTCGCTGTGACGCATACATTTTCTGCTTTTAAACCATCTTTATTTTCTAATTCTCCAACAATATAATTGCCGTATCTTGCTATTGTTTCTCTAACATCGGGATACCCTTCTGGCGGCGCGTAATCTATTGGCATAGCGCGTAATTTCTTATCTAAATCACGTAATTCATGATCCGAAACTTTTCGCGGATGGCCTGTGTTCATGTCAATAACTTTACCTCCTTTTTTCCTAATACAAGCTATCTGCTTAGGAGTTAACAGAGATACTGTAGGATTTTCCTCTAAATAACGCCCCTCATCCGATAAGATCACCATATTAAAAACCCCCAAAATAGCACCAAGATTTTTCCATTATGCCAGATTTTTCCATTATGCCCCATAAAAATTGTTGAAACTGTTTAATTACTGAACAGACTAGCAAAGAATTGTTAAAAAATTATTAAAGACGATGAAATTCAGCTGGTTAATTTTATAAAAATCTTTCCATACTATATATAGTGTTTTCTAATTTGATCTTAACTATATAAAGTGGGCTTAAAGCTACTCTGGTATCTTACTTCCGAATCATCTAATAATCGAATCAGCGAATCATCTATATAGAAAGGAGCGATTTATGAGAATCATGAGAATTATAAAATTTTTTAGAAAACCCATAATTGCACTAAAAATCGACCTACTAAATCCCCTCTCCCGTTTACGGGAGAGGGTTAGGGTGAGGGCATCTTTTTCACTTACTAATTCCCCCCACCAGAAATCTAAGGAACATAAAGTTCCTAAGATTTCTTGCCTCCCCCCGCAAGCGGGAGTAGGGATTCCTGTTTGTCTCGCAATAACCTCATTCTTAATTCTCCTAACCAGCAACATCTCCCTCGCCGCTGACGAAGCAGCGCCGCAAGCAACACAATCCGACTACACGCAAAGCGATGTCCTCGAAGAAATTTCCGAGGAAGAAGATCTCTCTATATTTAGAAATGCTGTGATTCTTTCCGGCGTTGATAAAGAAATCACCGAGGGAGATTTTACAGTTTTCGGCCCAGAAAATGACGCCTTCAAAAAAATGGATCCGGCATTGTTGAAAAAATTAGAAGCGGTAGAAAATCGCGATAAGTTAAAACGCTTCGTGCGCAACCATATTGTGAAAGGCACAGTTTATCTGGTGAACTCAAATGACAAAACCACCCGCATGGAAACCATTTCCCCTGGCGACGTGATCATGGCGAAGAAACTCGGCAACAAAGGCTCATTCAGTTTCACCGTTAATGGCCGCAGCTTGCTATCAAAAGATATGCATTCCGATGGCATACTTTATAAACTTGATGGATTTGCTGTTGATATAGATCAGTGGGAATTCAAAGAACCTGGCGCTGAGCAACCACAGACAAACTATTCTCTACACTAAAGTCAAATTTGATTCATAGTTACGAGTATTTCACCCTCACCCAGTTTTACTAAGCGCGTAAACTCGCTAAGTAAAACTTGCCCTCTCCCGCAGGCGGGAGAGGGTTAGGGTGAGGGCTCTTTCTTCAAAAAACACCGTTCAAATTCGATTCTACGATTTTACGACTTCACGACTTTACGGATAGACTCTCGATTCTAATTTGCTACTTCGTGTAGCTTTGTTGCATCCGCCTTCACAAACCGTGCTTTTGGCTTTGTATTAGCAAGCTTTTCAAGAACTTTATCTGTCAGCTCATTGATTTCTTTTGCTGCTTTGCCATATGGCTCGGTTTCTGTAACAGTCCGGCCTTCTGACATTGACGAAGCAAAGCAAACTCGGTTGCCAATGCTTGAAATAACATGGCTAGTTGGCAGATCTTCCATAAACTGCTTGGCAATATTCGTTCCGTAAGTTACGCGGTTGAGAATAACAAAAGTATTGCCGTTTTCTCTTAATGCCAGCTCAAGCGTTGAAGTCGTTGCCCATAAATCTGCTGGGCTTGGCTGCATAGGGATTAAAACAATATCAGCCTCTTTAACTGCGGTTTTTGCTTCGCTCTTTGTGTGCGGTGGACAATCTATAATTACAATATCGTGGCTGTTTTTTGTTCTTTCTATCTCAATTCTTAGGCCCCAAAGGCTAGAAAGTGATACAAAAGTAATGTCTGGCCCTTCTTTTCCAACAAATTTTTTGCGCGCATTATACCAGGAGGTCAAACTCTCCTGTGGATCAATATCCAATACCGCAACGCGCAGTCCCTTCTGCCGCATTGCTATCGCCAAACTGGCTGCTATAGTGCTTTTCCCCGCCCCACCCTTTTGTTGTGATATTGCAATAATCTTCTGCATTATTATATTCCTCCGGTGGATTTTTTGTTATAGCCGAACCCTAATAATACAAAAAATTTTGTAATAAACAACATTTAGTATGGAAAAATCTGTAGATAACACTATATATATAGGGTCAGCTTATTGTTTATAATTGTTTTTTATTTAATTTTGATTGGAGAAATGACTATTTATGTCAGCACTTACAGATCAACTAAAAGAAACTAACAAATTGCTTTCTTCCTTGCATGGCACCAAGCAGAGAAAGAAAAAATCGGCGAGCCACGCAAAGCACTTAAGCCGCGTTGATGGGCAATCTAAAAAAAGTGGAACAGTACGCCAGCTGCCAATTTTATTAACCAGAACCGTAGTAATTACTTTACTACTGGTTTGCGTGGTGATAGTAATCGGCGGAATAGAATATTTTAGCGACAAAGAAGCTAATGCATTAATAACTTCTGATGATTCTCTGACAAAAAAGAATCAGGAAGTTGTTGAGAAGAAGTTGGATGATAAACAGCTCTTAAATATTTTGAGCGAAAGATAAGGATGTAATGAACCGGGAAATTTTTTCTGCCTTTTTTAATACAAAATTAATCTTAATTTTCTCTCTAATCATATTTTCAAATAATGCAATGGCCACAGACAGCAATGAAAATGCTGTTGATGCATCTTCCGTTCCACCAGTAATTACCCCACAGAAAAGTGTTTTGGGCATGGTCACAGGCTCCAAAACAGGAACATATTATCGTTTTGGCGAAGACATAAAATCCGCAACTGCATCTGAAAACTTTCTTGTTGATGTAAAAGAATCAAGCGGCTCTATAGACAATATTAATCGCATTACAAGCAGCGAGAATGCTGCACTTGGTATTGTTCAATCCGATGTTCTTGGTTTTTTGATGCGCTCTCAGGAGCCACAATCTAAAAAAATTGCCAAAGATTTAAGAATGATTTTCCCGTTTTATCAGGAAGAGGTTCACTTTGTTGCGCGTAAGCACATTAGAACTCTTAATGATTTAAACGGTAAAGTGGTTGTAGTAGGTCCAAACGGAAGCGGAAGCTGGCTCACTGCAATGAATCTTTTTAACCTTTCCGGCGTGCGCCCAACAAAGCTGCTCCGCAATCCTCCCGAAGAAGGTCTGATAGAAGTTCTGCGTGGCCGTGCTGATGCGATGATTTACGTCGTCGGCAAACCTGTGAAACTTTTCCAGAATCTGAACAATATAATGAAGAACAGCGATTCAACTATCGAACAGCTTCACTTCGTTCCAATAGATGATAAAGTTTTATTAGCTGAATATTCTCCTGCAAAAATCACAAGCGCTGATTATGATTTTGTTAAAGAAGATGTCCCGACTATTGCGGTAACAGCTGTGCTTGTTACATATAATTTTGCCCGCAACGATACTTCTTATGCACAAATACGCTGCAACGAAATAAGAAAATTCAGCAAATCAATTTACAGTAAAATTGATTACCTAAAGAAGAATGGGCACCAGAAATGGAAAGAAGTTGATCTTAGCGCGGATGTTGGGATATGGCGCCGCGATGAATGCTCAATTACAAATGCATCCTCTAATACTATAGAAAAAGAATTGCTTAATACTTTGGATATTAAGTGGTAGTATCGCTCAGTTTGTAGCTATCAAAACTGTGCTAGTAAAATGTCTGCTGGAAATAATAAGTTAAACCTATTCTACTCTGGTTTAAGCACCTGTGCTGCGCTGGCCTGCCTCTTATTTATTGCATTGATACTTTGGAAATTTAGCAACTTCTTGCCAAATCCTAACTCTGTAATTTCATATAAAATTGTTGAACACGCTAAAAGTGAAGATTTTCTTGTTCTTAAAAATCACAATGCTAAATCCTTAAGTCTTGAAAGCTTTGTCAGCAACGAAAGAAAACCCGGCGTCGTTTTTCGCTATGACATTAATGATTATATGTCTGCGGCAAAAAAACAGGTTCGGGACGGCATTGATTCCACGCCAAACGCAATGGATAATTGGCGCATTGCACATATTATTGCTATTCCGCCAAACAGATCTTCTGCCAGCATTAAACATGTGGAGATGGGCAGCAGATTATTAAGGGCGCTTTCTTTCAATGTTATGTTACCGAGTGATATTTTTGATGCTGACATGATGGGAAAATTTATTGCATTGGGGGATTTGTGGCAGGCAACAGACTCTTTACATTGGACTAACCTGAGATTTTATTTAAACCCTTATACTTTAAAACTTGAGCCAATCTTCACCTATATTCCACCTTACAAAGTCTTGCCGACAAAACTTTCTATTCTAGATACTGACAAAAATTCATTTATTAACTTTTTGTTTCATGATCCAAAAATTCTTGCTGCCTATAATAAATATATCAAGAAGTTCTCAGGCAAAGATTACATAGCAAAACTATCATCGGATATTGCTCTTGATCCCGCATTAAAAGATCACCTAGTGATTAGAAGCAATATATTAAGCATGTATCCGCGAAGATTTGTTGAGATGATTCCAGATGAAAGAATACCTCCTACAGATCACCCAGAATCTCCACTAATCTACGGACATATTCAGCAGAAAAATGATATGCTGCCATATCTAGAGATGATTAATACCTCGCTAAAGCCAATTGAAATAATTCGCCTTTCTTATTCAACGGACTCTTTGAAAGATGTAAGTCATTTCTTTGATAATTATATTTCTTATCCAATAGTTCTCGATCCAAATCAGTCCGATAAAGCCTATATTAGCGTGCGAGTTAATATTCCCTGGGAACTTTATAAGGAGGCCAGATTCTTTGGTGAGGCACTTGTTGATGGACAAATACACAAATTCACTTTTCGTAATTACTTTGATTGCCTACCAGATGAAATTCCTAAACAGAACACTCTTGCGGAAATAACCACAGATTATCCATATCTGGAATGGGACGGCATTGATTCTTTATCCGTGAAACAAGGTAATCATGTCATTAGAGAGCCTCTTGAGCTGCCCGAAGAAATAAAAATAAACGGCAATATTTTGCCTGCTCCTGGGCTTAAAATAAACGCTGGCACCGAACTTTCTTTCACTTCCAACAGCTACATAAAAATGCATGGGCCTCTAATTATTAACGGCGAGGAAAGAAAAGAAGTTGTTCTGGAATCATATAAAGGTCAGCGCTGGAAAGGTATTTTGGTAATTAATAGCGACAGGCCTTCAAAAATTAACCATGCAATAATACAGGATTTATCGCCTACTTCGGCTAAATATCTTGATTTACCTTCAGCAATAACTTTCTACAATTCTGAAGTAGAAATTACGAATAGCGAGTTTGATAAGACAGAAAAAAATAATCTTTTCGACTTCTTTAGATCCAAGGCTGAATATAATAATTTAGAAAAGTTGCTAGTCACTGGTCACTAGTTGCTAGAAATACTTACCAGCAACAAGAAGCTAGCAACCAGCAACTTATCGTAGCTCACGCGAAGTAATACTAAATGGAAGATGCTCTAAAGAATCTTTCCATGCCGTTGCCTAAGTCCAAAACCAACTGTTTTGCATTTCCGGAAATATTCCCAATACGCGGAGTGAATGGCATAGTTTCACCTGGAGCCAGGGATGTTTTTGGCAAATCATATCCTGATTCAGCCATAACTCTCTTCTGTCCGGATAGTAAGCTAAAATAAACTTTGGGAGGAATATTAGAAATTTCTTCTTCGCTTTCGTTCTTAATATCTCCTGTAATATAAGCAACCAACCGATTCTCTTCCTGCTTTATTTTTACTTCTATATTGCTAAAGACCAACCCTTGAGTTGAATGAATACCAAAACTTTCTTCATATGACACAAAATTATTTGCCAGATATCCCGCTACAAACAACAAAATAGTGGCAACTTTTAGACCCATAGAAACTTTAACTGGCTGATGAACTACTGGAACATTAGTGCCTTTCTTTGCAGCAACTTTTATAGAATCTGCAGAAATATTTTCTGTGGGAACCGTCGATATAACTCCAGGAGGATCCTGATGCCAGTGATGTCCACAGCTTGCACATTTTACTTTTCTTCCCGCAGCTCCTATAGCCGTGTCAGGAACCATATATGAAGCACTACAAACCGGACAACTAATCTTCATAGAAAAACCCTTAATTTTGTGTATAAATATGACATAAGCTTATATTTAATAATAGTATAAAAATGACAAGAATTCTTCTTATAGTTTTTCTTACGCCTTTAGTTCTTCTGTTAATTGGGTTTCTCTGGTTTGTTAATATTGTTCCATCAAAACCATCGGAAGACCTCAGACAAACAGAAGCTGTGATAGTGCTTACTGGCGGAAGCGAACGTTTAAAAGCTGGCCTAGATTTGTTGCTAAACGGCTATGCTATTGAAATGTTTGTTTCCGGCGTAGGCAAGGGTGTGACTGTTGAGAATTTATTTGAATTAAATAAACTATCGCCTGAAAAAATTATGTTGGTAAAACAACGAATAACTCTCGGCTATTACGCAACTGATACATTCCAGAATGGGATTGAAGTTGAAGAATGGGTGAGAAATAAACAATACAAAAAAATCAGGGTTGTCACATCCAACTATCACATTCCCAGAAGCCGAAAAGAACTATCTGCAAGATTGCCTGACGTAGAAATTATAACGTTCCCAGTTTTTCCTGATCGAGTAAAAACTCAGAGTTGGTGGAGATATCCTGGGACATTAGAACTATTTTTTGTTGAATATTTGAAATATATTGCCGTGTCACTTAGGGTTTATTATGAATAATTTTCTGCTGTTTTTACGCTCTCTGATTTTTAACATTTTTTTCTTTGGCTGGACTATATCTCTTTCAATTCTTTGTCTGCCGCTAATATTTTTTCTCTCACCAAAAACTCTGGCTAACTCTGTTGGCAGAATCTGGGCTTCTGTGTCCTTGTTCCTGCTGCGAATAATTTGTGGCATCACACACGAGGTAAAAGGCGCTAAAAATATTCCATCCCACCCATGTATTATTGCCTCTAAACACCAGTCTGCCTGGGAGACTATGATTTTTTATAAACTAGTTGATTTCCCGGTTTTTATTCTCAAAAAAGAGCTTACAAAACTTCCTCTTTATGGCGAATATCTTAAAGCAATGGATTCTATTGCCATCGACAGAGACGCTGGGGCTAAAGCGCTTGTATCCATGGTTAATGATACAAAAGACCGCCTTGCCAAAGGCAGAACAGTTATTATTTTTCCTGAAGGCACCAGGGTCAAAGCCGGTGAGAAAGGAATATACCAATCAGGCATCTCTGCACTATATTCGCGCTGTGAAATAGAGGTTGTTCCTGTAGCTCTTAATTCCGGAAAGTTCTGGGGAAAAAATTCTTTTATTAAGAGACCTGGAAAAATTACAATTGAATTTCTTCCTGCTATAGAGCCAGGTTTACGCCGCGATCAATTTATGGAAATTCTTGAGAAAACTATAGAAGACAAATCACAAATTTTGTTTGAGAAGGGCTAGAAAAATGAAATTTACTTCTGTTACTATTTTGCTGATTTTTGTTTTCTTACAGCTTTCTTCATCATCATTTGCACAAAGAATGTCCCCCGAAGAAAAACTTGCGTTTAACATAAAACGCCTTGATATGGATCCTTTTCTTCCAATGTATGAAGCAATGATTCTTGAATATACAACAATGGCTGATATCGCTGTGCCTGCACTGGTAGATGTCATCAGAGAAGAAGAAGATGAGAAAACAGTCCGTAGCGCCATATATATTCTTGGACGCCTTGGCCCAGCATCAGAAAAAGCTGTTATTCCAATTACCCGCGCGCTCACAAATAAAGAAAGTAGCGCTGATATAAAATCAACCGCACTTGGCGCCCTGGGTAGAATCGGCGAAAAATCTTCTCCTTCTATACCAGCCATTGCCCAATATCTTTATGACGAAGATCTTTGGCTTAGCGAGCAGGCCGAGCGAGCGCTAAAATCTATTAACAATTCTGCCGCCAAGGCGGCTCTTAAAGAATTCTACGTAAAGAAAAATTCTGCCAAAGCTCCTGTTGATGGGAAAAAAGATAAAGAAAAATCTGAGAATGAATAAAATTAGAATTATTATAATCTCTTACTAGCTTTGGTAGAGGGTATCAGCTGCTTTTCTTGGGTATATATCGCTTTTAATTTCTTAGTACTTATATTCAGAAGCTTTCTTAAATCTTTTAATTTCCAGTTGTTGTGATCTTCAAATGGAAATTCGTAAATTTTTTCGGTGGGGCTCTTTCTACCTGTTTCCAAGCCAAGCTCATAAGCAATCAAATCTGACTTACCAAATTTATAATTCTTCGGATAAAGATATTGCGCCACGTTCTTAAATATAGCTGCTTCTATTTCTGTTATGTCTTTTGAGGTTCCCATCGTGAATCCAATTACAAAAGCTTCGTCCTGACTTAAAAGCCCCCTGCCCAGAACAATATGTATACAATCATGGCGCTCGAGACTCACTGCACCGGTAAGCGCTATTGGTGATTTAGGATTTTCAAAAAGTCGCACGAGAGCATTAATATCTTCCGGCGGATTCCCTGGCAAAGTTGCTCTTATTTCTGCCAGCGTTTTATCGCCATTATCCAACCCCGGATTCCAATCTTTCCAACTATTTTTATTTTCTGCAGCCATGGCCCATTATACTACATAAAATATTGTAGTTTCTAGTTTACTATTAATATCTCCTTTGCATGCCCTTCTGGCAGATTTCCAAGCTCATATGGCCCATAGGAAACACGGATTAGGCGGCTGACTTGCAATCCTAAATAATCACATATTTTCCTAATTTCGCGGTTTTTGCCTTCAGTTATAGTCATAGTAAGCCAAGTATTCCTCGACCTACTTTTTTCCTCCCCCCTTGCGGGGGAGGTTAGGAGGGGGGATTTGTTGACTGCAACCTTCACCGGCCTATATCGAACCCCTTCAATCGTTACACCATTCTCCAATTGTTTTAATTTCCTTTCATCAACATGGCCAAATACTCGCACTCGATAAGTACGTTCTGCACCATTTTCCGGCAGCTCCAATTTGCGCGCCAACTCACCATCATTGGTCAGCAATAATAACCCTTCGGTATTTATATCAAGCCTACCGACTGTAACAACACGTGGTAGTTCTTTTGGCAAAACATCGAAAACTGTTTTGCGTCCTTCCGGGTCGCTATTGGTTGTCACAACTCCCACCGGCTTATGAAATAACCAGAGGCGCGTGCTATCTTTTTGTGGAATTGGTTTTCCATCAATTTCGATTTTGTCACTTTCGGCAACATTCAGTGCGGCGCTATCTATCTTATTGCCATTAACGGACACTCTGCCTTGTTCTATCCAGCGTTCTGCTTCACGTCTTGAGCAAAGCCCTGCCCGCGCCATTACTTTTGCAATTCTTTCCATTTACCTTGTCCTTTGTGTATCAAAAATTCGCTAGGCTGAGGTGAAAATTCTTATCTTCGAGAACCGGAGCGTAAGCGTACATTTTAGTACGTGCGCACCGGAAGCGCAGAAGATAAGAATTTGCGCCCAGCCTAGTAGAATTTAAATTTTGCATGCCTTAACCAAAGCAGAAAATATCCTTGAATCACCCTTGCTAACTTCATATTCGGGATGCCATTCAACACCCAAGCAAAACGGATGATGCGGATCTTCAATCGCTTCGATTACGCCATCTGGTGCTCTGGCGCTAACTACCAGGCCGCCGCCAACATCTTTCACCGCCTGATGATGAGAGCTGTTTACGCGCATTTCCTTCATACGTGTTATTTTATGCAGAAGCGTTCCTTTTAAAACTTCAATTCTATGTGCTGGATTGTCATGTGTAGTCTTTTGTTCGTGTGTTACTGCCCCATCAATTTCATCTGGTATGTGTTGAATTAGAGTTCCACCACGCACCACATTTAACAATTGCTCACCACCGCAAATTCCAAGAAAAGGTAATTTTTTCTTTAATGATTTTGTAACCAACTCATATTCGAAAGCAGTCCGATTATTTTTTGTCGTAACAGTTTCATGAACAGATGATTCATCACCATACATACTCGGCGGAATATCAAAATGTCCACCTGTTACCACTAATCCTTTTATGATTTTTAGGTAATCATTAATACACGAAATTTCATGCGGCAGCGGCAGCGCTATTCCACCCGCTTTAACTATCGCGCCTATATAATTCCTGCGCAGCGCATACCAATCTATCTCAGATGAGTACCCGCCCTTTGCTGCTTTTTCTATATCTAGCGTTACGCCTATTATTGGTTTTTTTATCATTTTTCCTACTCCTGTCATCCTCAAACCTGTGGTTAGTAAACCACTAGTCTTGGGGATCCAGATAAACCAAAAAGCAAGTAGGCTTTTTGGTTGTATATAAAACTTAAGTAATTATCGCCAAATTATTCAATATAGTTTCACTAAAAACCGCCAAATAATCATAGCCTTTATCAGTGCGTTCAAGATATACGTTACGTTTATCTTTATTATCTATTTTCCTCTTCACCAAATCCATCTTCTCAAGAGTATCAATCGCCCTACAAACAGCCGGCTTTGAAATATTTAGTCGGGTAGAAAGCATTTTTATCGAATACGGCTTCGGATCAATATATATGGTCAAAATTATAGACATTTGCCTAGAAGACAAATCAGGAAATTTCTCACGCACGCCACGAAGTACAACCGTGTACCACAATGCCAGAGCTTCTTTATTACCTGGCCTATCTATAACTCTTGGTTCTGGCATTCTTTAAAGATAATTTTTGATGAATATTACGTTGCCGGAATAATATTCTCTATTTATTTGCCGGTCAATAGGCTTTAGGAACTTACCCTAATCCCTAATTCCTAAATCCTACTCCCTTCTTCTTTATAGAATTCCTCACATATCTGTATTTTTTCCCGGCCTTTCTTTTCTCGCCATGCATTTGTGTCTCGCAAACTATAAATACAGCCGCAATATTCCTGTTTGTAAAAGCTTTCGCGCTTGGCAATATCATACATTCTTGCACCACCGCCCTCTTTCCTCCAATTATATGTCCAGTAAGTCAGGCCGTCATAGTGCGCTGCTGCCCACATTCCACTCGCATTAATTTGCTCCATATCTTTCCAGCGCGAAATACCAAGCGAGCTTGTGAAAACCTTAAAATTATTTTCATGTGCATATAATGCCGTCCGCACAAAGCGCATATCAAAACACATTGTACAGCGCCTGCCTTTCTCTGGTTCACGCTCCATCCCTTTTGCCCTAGCGAACCATTCCTGCACATCATAATCCGCATCAACAAAATCTATTCCCAGTTTTTCTGCGTAACGAATATTTTCGTTTTTACGCATTTCATATTCTTTCTTAGGATGAATGTTGGGATTATAGAAAAAAATGGTCAGATCAATTCCTTCTTTAACCATTGCCTCAATTAATTCTCCGGAACAAGGCGCGCAGCAGCTATGCAGGAGAACTTTCTTTTCTCCAGCTGGCACTTCCAGTTTTATATCTGGACGCGATTCCAAAATTTCGCTATTAATTTGAACCATATCTTCTCTCGGCCTGTCTAATAGCATTTTATCTGGCCATTTTGCAATATTTTCAGCGTTTTCTTGACCTGGTAGCTCTCTTTTCTATACTGTACTTTCTCAACTTTAGGTAATTACTAAATAATGGTTTCAGCAAATTTACAAAGAATCTCTTTAATTCAGGTGGGGCTAAGGTTCAAAGAACCTGTTGCAGGCCGGTTGGTTGATTTGCGCGCGCTTGATTTGACTGGTGTTAATATGCAAGACCCAACCATAAAAACAGAATTTAAAAGAGTCGCTGAACTTTCTTCGGCAAATCGTTCTGATCCGCCTTTGTTTATTGATCTGTCGGATTCGGATATTAGTGGCTGCGATTTGCGTGGGTATGATCTATCTAACGTTGTTATGTCCGGCGTAAAAGCCCAGCGCGCTATATTTATTAAGGCAATTTTTTCTGATACTCAGCTATTTTCGGCAGATTTAGAAAACGCCGATTTTAGAAATGCCGATCTTTATCACGCCAAATTCTATGAAGCCAATATTAAGGGCGCGAATTTCAGCGGCGCGTTGATGACACACACACACGGCCTCGGCCTTGCACGCCCAAATATAGTTGTTGAAAGATTGGGTATCGCCAGCTCAATAGCCAACTGCATATTGCCAAAGGATATCGAACATTTAAGAGAAAAAATCCAGGAAAAGATCCTTGAACATAAAGGCTATGTATCAACTAGTCACAACGCTGATTTGATTGAATATGAAGATGAGAGAAACTCTACAGCAGACCAGGATTCGGCTTCTAAAGATAATGCAGGAAAGAATGCTGATAAAAACTTCTTTGGCAGCGACTGGCTCAGAAAAATCACAACAAAAACAGATTAGAGCAACTCCTACCCTAACCCCTAAATCCTGACCCCCGACCCCTAATATGTATTATGATACTGGAACAACTCAGAGTTCGCATCGTTATATACTGAAGAAGTTGGCTCATATTTCCCGTATGCGCCAGAATAAGCCTGCTCAACGATAGTCTCGCTGGCCAAATTCCCATTCCCGTGGGTTGTGCAGGCAGAGCATAAAAATGCCACTGTCAGCAAAGCTGATAATTTCCTTATCATATATTTCCCTTACCTGTGTTATTGAACCTTGCCCCGAAGCGAGCAAAAGAAATGGGGAAGCGAAATATATCTCAGAAAAAAATATTTTATAGGGTGTAAAATAAAAAATTTTACTACCTATTGGTGTATCTAGTTTTATGTGGGGAAATTCGTCGCTGCTTTCTATAGTTGTTTGTCTCTTTTAGCAATAACAATTTACATTATTTCTACAAAACCACCCCCGCCTGTAACATCTTTGTAACACCAATATGGTAGCATCTTCGCATTGAATAATTAATCTTAGAGGGCGCAGGCACGCAATATGACATCCCCAGATGATTTTAGAAAAAATGCTAATATCGCCGCAGAAGCTCAGCGGGGAAAATCTGCTCGTCAATCCTCCGGTGGCGTCTGGTTAAAAAATTTCTTACTAGGCTCGTGCTCGGTCAGTCTTTTGCTGTTTACAAGTCTAGCCGCAATAGCTGTAACTTATAAATCTTGCACTGATATAAGGCAAGAATATCTTGATGAAACGGCCCGGTTAGAAAGAGGCAAAGAAGGCGAAGAACGCGGTAAGCGTTTTTTTTACTTTAGTGATATAGCTTATAAGGTTAATGAGAATTCTAAAAAAAGTCTTGAATCTGCACTAGACAGAAATACATCATGGGATAACCAGTCTACTTCAACATATATTACTTTTGATATCCAAAAAATAATCTCAACAATAAATATGGATATGAATTTAGCACTCTCAAATCTAGACCATGGAATAGAAATATTTGAAAACAAGTTCGGTAAAAATACAGAAGGTTTGAATCAATATATTAAATGGATTGAAAGGCATGCCAAAAATCAAGATGACCCAAATCCTTCGCTCACTGCACTAAAAGAAATTGCCTCATGGCAAGAATTATCCCCTGATGAAAAATCTATGTTACAAATTATTATTAACTCCCCTCGTATAAAAGATCAAAAACCACATATTATGGTTAATGGCGTAGATACTGGTGAGAAATCCATTGCCCCAGAAAAACAACAACCGACGCAAAAAACCCCTAGCGGCCAGTAGATAGCTTTCTACTTTCGGATTAATTCTCTAACGTATATAGCATTGTATAATTTTATAGGCCCGTCATTGCGAGGCTGCTTTAGCAGCCGCCTGTCCTCCGAAGCCTTGGCGAAGGAGGATGGCAATCCAGTAGCCGCGAGTTCCTCCTCCGCTAAAGCTTCGGAGGACAGGCTTCGCGGCAATATAAAAGTACTTATATCGCGCCAGACGGCGCTCTGACTGGATCCTCACGTCGCTACGCTCCTCAGGATGACGATTTTGGGAACTATAAATTAAATTAAATTATGAAATGCTGTAGTAGAGTTTCATACAATAAGAAATACCATCAGGACGTTATCCTGATGGTATTTCCCGAGAGAGTACAACTAGGTTCTTAAATACTAACTACTAAACAACCCCTACAACCAACCACCTATTCTTTTTCTCTTTATGGTTTCATTCTAGCAGAATTGGCGGCCTGATGGGTTAACAAATAGTTAATTTTTGTATAATTTTAGAAGAATTTTAAGATAGTTGTGGGGATTTGTAGGAATGTTATATTAGCTGACCAGAAACGCAATTATCGAACACCTTGCTTCTCAATACTTTTCTCACTTTTTTGCTGACTATGTGGCTGCAATGATCTTCGTTTTGGGCCAGGAAAGCAGCCCTATAAACAACAACATTGCCTATATCAACCTGCGCCAGGCAATAAGTATTCTTAACATACGCAGATTTTCTGTAGCGCGGGAAGCAATCTTTAACACCGGCTTTGGCTACGAATTTATTTTCGCTTTCTAATGGGGTGTTCGCAGTGTCTGCTACAATATTATTCGCATTTAGCCATGTATTGGTGGAAAGTTTGGAGGGGGCGTAACCACCGAATAGCATTATGGCTATTGCGACTATAACAGACACTACGAATGTTTTACGTAAACTCAAAATTCTCTCCTTAAAACTAACATCAAATTAACTTCTTATGATTTCATTATATGAAAGAAATGTTAAAGATTTGTTAATTTTGCGCAAATTTATCTAAAATTTTAGATAAATTTTACCAAACGCAAAAAACTGTTCTCTAAGCTGCTATTTTTTCGGGATTCAGCCAAGTATTTAGGCTTTTCAGCGCACGCTCACAATAAGCCTTTTTGCGATCTTTTTTGCCAGTTTTCTGTTCCAATTCAGGAAAAAGCCCGAAATTTATGTTCATTGGCTGGAAGGAAAAAGTATGGGTTTCGGGTTTCGGGTTTTGGGTTTCAGACTTTTCTTCTCCGGACACCCGACACCCGACACCCAAAACCTCTAAATGCCCCCGCGTCACATGATTCAGCAAAGCTCCAAGCGCCGTTTCCATAGGCGGAAGAATATTTGTGTAACCCAATATATCATTTAATGCAAATCTTCCGGCCAGCAATCCACACGCGGCTGATTCCACATAACCTTCAACACCTGTAACCTGCCCGGCGAATCTTATATTTGGCGATTTTTTCAGGGCCAAAGTTTCATCTAATAATCTTGGACTATTTATAAAAGTATTTCTGTGAATACCGCCGAGCCTTGCGAATTCAGCATTTTCGAGACCAGGTATTTGACGGAAGATATCTGTCTGTGCGCCATATTTCAGCTTTGTCTGAAATCCCACCATATTATATAGAGTGCCAAGTCTGTTATCCTGGCGCAATTGCACCACTGCATAGGGCTTAATCCCATTTGGCGGCGTTAGACCAACTGGCTTCATTGGCCCATAACGCAAAGTTTCTGGGCCGCGCTCTGCCATAACTTCTATCGGCAAACATCCTTCAAAGTATGGCGTGTTCTTTTCCCACTCTTTAAATTCGGTTTTATCTCCATTAATCAACGATTCAACAAAAGCGAAATACTGCTCCTTTGTCATTGGACAATTAATATAATCTTTTCCCGTTCCAGCTGGGCCTTCTTTGTCATAGCGCGATTGATACCAGGCAATATCAAAATTAATGCTTTCCTTGAAAACTACCGGCGCAATCGCATCAAAGAATGCCAAATATTCTTCACCTGTGGCCTCGAGAATATTTTTTGCCAGACTCATTGAAGTAAGCGGCCCAGTCGCAATTATCCATTGCTCTACTAATTCGTCATCTCCATCCATAGTTCCTCCTCCCGCTTGCGGGGGGAGGCAAGAAATCTTAGGAATTTCCAATTCCTTAGATTTCTGGTGGGGGGAATTAGTAAGTGAAAAAGGTTCCCCCTCCCTAGCCCTCCCCCGTAAACGGGAGAGGGAAAGCAATGGCAACCCCGTCACTTCCTCTCTAACCACCTCAATATTCTTATGCCCATAAATCGCCTTGGTAACTTCCCTGGAAAATTCATCCCGATCCATCGCCAGAGCACCGCCCGCAGGCACTTTGGTTTTATCGGCACATTTCATTATTAATGAACCACAGCGCCGCATTTCCTCATGCAGCAATCCAATCGCTGAAGTTTCATGGTCATCACTTCTGAAAGAATTTGAACATACCAATTCGGCTAGGCCATCAGTCTTATGCGCCTCAGTTAATCGTGCACCATCGCGCATTTCATATAGCCTGACTTTAATACCAGCCTCAGCCGCTTGCCATGCCGCTTCAGATCCCGCCAGTCCACCACCAACTATATTTAATATTTTTTTCATATGGTTTTGTTTTTTCCCAAACACCGAACACTAAGCACCGAACACTTATTTAAGCAGTTGCCTAACCTGCTCGTGTATATGCACAGCGCCACAAGCAACAACATTGCCGTCAGATTTTAACGTTATATCTTTACCCTTCCAATCTGTAATAACGCCGCCTGCACCTTTGATTATCGGCACAAGAGCACAAAAATCATGCGGCTTTAAATTTGCTTCAATGACAACATCAACCGTTCCATTCGCCAGCAACCCATAAGAATAGCAATCACCGCCATAAACCGTGTATTTCACTTTCTCACGTACTTTCTCGAACTTTTTTCTATCATTATCGTTAAACAGATTAGGTGAGGTCGTACAAAGCGTTGTATCTCCAAGCTTCATACGGTTGCGCGTTTTGTGCTTTGTATTATTGAATATTGTATCCATCCGCTCAGCCCCAATCCACCTTTCACCCAAAATTGGCTGATCAATTATTCCTAGAATAGGCACACCATTTTCACACAACGAAATCAATGTGCCAAAAATCGGCCTGCCAACCATAAAAGAGCTTGTTCCGTCTATCGGATCTAATAACCATGTAAGGTTCGCATCTGGATTTTTTGCGCCAAATTCTTCACCAATAATGCCATGTTCAGGAAATTTCTGTTTAATCATTGCCCGCAGAGTCCGCTCAATTTCCTTATCTGCTTTGGTGACAGGACTATCATCCTCTTTAACTTCCACAGGAATAGGCTTGCGCCACATGCGCCTTGTTATCTGTGCAGCAGCTGTTGCCAATTCTTCAGCAAAAGGTATAATTTTTTCTAATATTTTCGCATCCATGCGGCGTTTTCTACACCATCATGCCCAAAAAGGCAAAATTATTAGATTATTATTAGATTAATTGTGATTGTAAGTTTGAAAATATTTATATAGAAAAGTTGCTAGTCTCTGGTTGCTAGTTGCTAGAATGCTTTCCAGCAACCATAAGCTAGCAACCAGCAACTTTCAAAGGATATTAAAATAAGTGAAGATCCTCATCCTCGGCGCCGGCATCACAGGAGTCACAACAGCATATTTCCTTGCTGAACGTGGTTACGAAGTTCACGTTGTTGATCGTGAAGCGGCTTCGGCAATGCAAACAAGTTTTGCCAATGGTGGCCAGCTTTCATACAGCCATGCCGAGCCATGGGCAAATCCATCTGTCTTGCCTAAAGCTTTACAGTGGATGTTTAAAGACGATGCTCCTCTCTTGTTTCGCCCACGCTTGGATTATCATACAATTTCCTGGCTGCTTAAATTCCTCGGTCAGTGCACCACAAAAAAGGCTCTCAAAAACACTGAAACAACTCTCCGACTTGGCCTTTATTCACGCGAAGTCATAAACGAACTGGCCGATCGTACACAGATAGAATTTCACTACCGCCACAAAGGTATAGTCCATATTTTTAAGTCGCAAAAAGCTTTTGATGGAGCTATTCGTATAGCAGATTTTCAAGCACCGCTGGGTGCTCCATATCAGCGTCTTACGCCAGATGAAACTGTTTCACTTGAACCTGCACTAAAACATATTGCACCTTCTTTATTTGGTTCGATTTATTATCCCGAAGATGAAAGCGGCGACATACATCTTTTTACACAAGAACTCGCTGCACTAGGTGAGAAGAATGGTAATGTAAAGTTCCATTATGGAACTCAGGTGCAATATTTACATCGCGAAGGCAATAAGATCACCGGTGTACAAACCAGCAAAGGTAAAATGACCGCAGATATTTACGTTATGGCAATGGGATCTTATAGCTATCTCCACCTTAAAGACATTAAAATTAACGTGCCGATGTATCCTATGAAGGGTTATAGCATCTCCGTTCCAGTTGGACGCAACCCAGAAGAAGCCCCGGTTGTAAGCATTACCGATCAGGCAGAGAAAATTGTCTACAGTCGCCTTGGCAAAATTCTTCGCGCTGCTGGCACTGCCGAATTTGCCGGATATAATACTGAAATTAATCGCAAACGAGTGCGCATGTTAAAACGCAATGTTGAAAAACTTTTCCCGCATTGTGGTGATTTAAGTCAGGCGACCGAATGGGCTTGTTTGCGTCCGCAACTTCCTGATGGAGCAGCCCTTATCGGCAAATGCAAATATGATAATTTGATTTTAAATACAGGACATGGATCGCTTGGCTGGACACTTGGCCCTGGAAGTGCCAAAATCACCGCCGATATAATTGATGGCAAACAGCCGGAAATCAGCCTTGAGGGATTAACTATAGATAGGTTCTAAGAAGAGCTTAGGCAATGTTAACGGCGCCTATGGAGAAAAAATGACACTTTGGCGATTCCTAGTTTTAATAAGCCTTTTAGGTGTGGGTTACCATTTTTTTAAAGATGACCCATTAATTACAAAATTTGATCACTATGTTTCTTCTCTTATAAAATTTGGCTCTATTAGATATGCACCTGGAGTTTTAGTACAAAACTCTCCTTCTCAAATAAATGTTCGTAGACCATCTTTTAATCATGAAAATTACGAAATTCTACCGGTAGCTTCTTTTAGTTTAAGAGGTAGAGTATTATCCAAAGAGCGTTACTGGTTAGATAAACAATCTAATATATCCCCCGTTGATATAGTTATTGGATGGGGCCCGATGTCTGATCAGTCTATGGTTGAGAAAATCAATTTTTCCCAAGGCATTCGCCTCTATTCATATGACTACAATATTCCAGGATTCAGCGTTAGAACAATCATTTCAAACTCCGCCAACATTCATTTAATTCCTTCTAATGTGAATATAAAAAATGCAATTATTAATGTTAAAGAAGGCGATATTGTCGCTGTCTCTGGTTATCTGGTCAATGTCCGAGGACAAAATTCATGGCTGTGGAAAACCTCTCTTTCTAGAGAAGATATCGGTGAAGGCTCGACAGAAATAATGTGGGTGGAAAGATTTGTAATTCTTACAGGAAGTTTCCCGCGTGTCGAATAGCTATTTCATAGAATGCCCTAATCCGGAAGGAATTAAAGGAACCCACAAAGTTAATATTACAGAGTGGGGCAATAAAAATAATACAAAAACTCTGATATGCGTTCATGGCCTCACCAGAAATTCACGAGATTTTGATTTCATCGCACGTGAACTGGAACATGAATATCGCATCATCTGTCCTGATATGCCAGGACGTGGAAAAAGCGAATGGCTTGCTAATCACCAACTCTATAATTACATAACATATGTCGCCGACATGCTTCACATCATGCAAACGCTGGGGCTTTTCCAATGCCATTGGATTGGCACATCCATGGGCGGGCTTATTGGCATGATGATCGCTGCAAATGTGCCGGGCATTATTACAAAACTTGTCATTAACGACATTGGCGCAGAAGTTCCAGGAAAAGGCTTAGAGAGAATTGGAGGTTATGTTGGTAAAGAATCAATATTTAAAACTGTGACTGAGGCCGAAGAATTCTTTCGTTTTGTTTGCCGCCCTTGGGGAAAACTAGACGATGCGCATATAAAACATATTACAACCCACAGTATATCTCCTGTTGAGGGCGGTTTCCGCATCGCTTACGATCCAAACATAGGAAAAGCCTTTAAAGATGAAGCTGGTAATGTCCGCAAAATTGAGGATATAAATTTATGGGAAATATGGAATAAAGTTTCCTGTCCGGTTCTTCTATTACACGGAGAAGAATCTGATATTCTATCCAGCAATATAGCTAATAAAATGGCTGAATCTAAGAATGTAGAGCTAATAAATTTTCCCAATATTGGACACATTCCCTCTTTGATGCAAAATGACCAGATTAATTTAGTTAAAAACTGGTTAATTTCTTAATTTCTTTATTTCAAATAGTTGACTTATCACTGTCAATATATACAATCTATGGTAGTAATTGAGTACAACCATTTTTCACTGTAGGTTAAATTTGTGACGATTCGCCACAAAACATGCTTGCTCGCTACTCTTTTATTTGTCATAGCGTTGTCGGCATTTTATCTATCGGCCGCTCTTTCAGATAATTCTCCTTATATGTTTTTGCTTCTCGGCATAATGGTGCCTGCTTTTTATATGGCGTGTTTTGCTTTCCAGAAAGATTGTTTTGATTATCTGGAACAAATTAAGAACATCGCTAGCAATATCTCTGAAAAACAGGATTTCTCTCTGCGCGCAGCCAAAAGTGAAGATGCCGAAATAAATAGCGTTAGCGAGGCATTTAACAAGATGCTGATAAAAATAGCAGACCATGATTCTGAATTAATAGATGCCAAAGAAGAAGCTGAAACGGCCAATAAGATTAAAAGCGAATTTCTTGCCAATATCTCTCATGAAATCCGCACTCCTATGCATTCTATCTTGAGCTTCTCATCGCTTGGGGAAAATAAAATCAACAACTCGTCAAAAGAGGAGCTTGGTGATTTCTTTAAAATGATAAGACTAAGCGGAAAAAGATTAATGCTACTAATTGATGACATACTTACACTTACAAAATTAGAAGCCGGTCAGACCATATTTTCAAAGAAGCATAACGATATTGAGAAAGTAATTAACACCACATGCAAACAGTATACAGCCTTAATGAACGAGAAAAAAATTAACCTCGTATATTCTAAACATTCCGATAGAATAAATACCTCGGCATTCTTTGATAAATTAAAAATTGAGCAGGTAATTGTTAATCTTATTTCTAATGCCATAAAATTCTCACCAACAGGCGGAAAAATTTTTGTTTCTGTTGATAATGCTAATCTCCCTGATAATTCTTCTGGCACTATTGTACCAATGCTTCTGATATCAATTTCCGATGAGGGCGCTGGAATACCTGAAAATGAGCTTGAATTAATATTTGAGAAATTCAGACAAAGCAGTCGTACAAACAAAGGCGCTGGTGGCACAGGCCTTGGTCTTTCTATTTGTAAGGAAATTATTTCTGCCCACAACGGCCTGATATGGGCAGAAAATAATAAAGATCAGGGTAGCTGTTTTTGTTTTGCGATCCCTATTAATCAAGACATGAGTCATGATTCTGAATCTTCATCCAGCAAGGAAAGTTTTTATGAAAAACCTAAAGCCGCTTAATGTAGAATATTTTGAAGTGCCTGAACCGCTTTTTGGCAATAATAGCTTCACCGTACTCACCATAGATGATGATATTAATAATTTAAAAATTATTGAGAACCACCTCAAAGACAACGGCTATAACGCAATTTTTGCCAGAGATGGAAATGATGGGCTTAAACTTTTTCGAGAGAATAAGGATAAAATAGACGTTATATTACTAGATAAAATGATGCCGAATATGAATGGTATCGAGTTTATCAAATTAGCCAGAGCTGATTCATCACTACCAAAAGTTCCAATAATTATGCAAACAGCAGCCGCGGATGCGGCCTCAATGCAAGAAGGCTTCAAAGCAGGAATATTTTACTATCTTACAAAACCATTTGAAGGCGAAATATTGTTGTCCATTGTTCAGGCAGCAGCATCGGATTATTTATTACATGAGTCTGTACGTAAAGATGTACGAAAGCAAAAAAATACTTTCGGCCTTATTTATAAAACTGAATTGGAATTTCAAAATCTTGAAGAAGCAAAATCTGTTGCAGCCATGATTTCCAACTTGTTTCCTGATCCTGAAAGAGTAATTCTGGGATTGTCAGAAATAATGATTAACGCTGTTGAACACGGAAATCTAGAGCTTGGATACGATAAGAAAACTGAATTAATAAATAATGGCAAATGGGAAGAAGAAATTATCCACAGACTCTCTTTGGAAAAAAATAAAAACAAAAAAGTGCAAGTATTGTTCGAGAAAAATAACGAACGCGCTTCGGTTCTCATAACTGACCGTGGAAAAGGCTTTAACTGGAATGAGTATATGACTATATCGGCCGAAAGAATGAGTCATAATCACGGCCGTGGAATTGCAATGGCAAACCAGATTAGCTTTGATAGTATGGAATATCTAGGCTGCGGTAATTCTGTAAGATGCAGCGTGAATCTTAAACAGAATCCCGATACTCATCTGGCGTAAATAAGCCAATAAATCTTAAAGCATGAATCTGTTTTTTCATTTCATATTTAAAAATGGAATAAACCATTTTTTGCCTCTCAACTCTGCTTTTCCCTGCAAATTTATCTGAAACAATCAACACTGCAAAATGGCTTTCTCCCCCCGGCCTTGCCCCCGCATGCCCCTTATGCTTTGCCGATTCGTCAATGATATCAAATTTCTGTGGAGATAAATTATCTACAATTTTATTTCTTAAAATATCAGTAACTTTCATAAATTGTTATTTCATCTCTATTAAAAAATATTTTTTCATTTTGTTTAAATTTTTCAAGTTCAACCTCTGGTGCTTTTATCGCATTATCATAATACGCCAAAGTCACTTCCTTACTTTTTATCACAATTAATTGATCAACCAGGCCTTGATCCAGAACCGCTTTGCTAAGTTTTGCACCGCCTTCCACAAGCAATCTGGTTACTCCTCGTTCAGCCAACATCTTAAGTGTTTCTTCAATATTTCTATTATTAATTATCCATAGTTTTGTTTTTCTATTCTTCAGCAATTTACTGTCTTTTGGCATACAGTTATTGTTGCCCATGACTATTCTTATTGGCGAGCAATCCTCTAGTCCTGGCAACCTACAAGTAAGCTCCGGATCATCACATAATACAGTATTCATGCCGACCATTATTGCATCATGTGTTTTTCGGAGGACATGCGAATAAGCGCCCGCCATCTCACCGGATATTTGTACTCTCTTGCCCTTAATACCAATTTTTCCATCACTGCTAACTGCCATTTTTAGCGTTACAAAAGGCCTTTGCTTTTTTGCTGCAAGAAAAAATCCGGCATTAATTTCCTCTGCTTCCTTTCTTCCAACTCCAACCACAACTTCAATTCCGGCTTCTTCTAATTCTTTTATGCCATTACCACACATTCTTTTATCCGGATCCAAAGCAGCAACTACTACTCTCTTGATTCCGGCCACAATCAACGCTTTTGTACATGGCGGTGTTTTTCCATGATGACAACAAGGTTCTAATGTCACATAGGCTGTTGCACCCTTTGCATTTTTTCCTGCCCAGTTTATGGCTTGTGTTTCCGCATGTGGTCTTCCGCCTTTTGCTGTCCAGCCGCGGCCTATTATCTTTCCGCCTTTAACCAACACGCAGCCAACCGAAGGGTTTGGTGCTGTATTACCCAAATTACGCCTGGAAAGCCGCAAAGCTATTTCCATGAAATACTGATCTGCCGCTATATTTCTTCTGGCCATTTAATTTTATTTTTCTGAAAGTAAAATATTTTAAGATTGTTTTTTTGTACGTTTAGAAGAGGCCGAAGTAACAGCATCCATCTCGCCAACGAATGCCTCAAAATCTTTAACTTCTCTGAAATCTCTATAAACAGAGGCAAATCTTACATAAGCAACCGGATCAAGTTTAGCCAATGAAGCCATAACAACTTCTCCAATTTTCTCAGCCTCTATTTCATTTTCACCAAGCGCCTCTAATTCTCTGACTATGTTGTTAACTGTTATTTCTATTTGCTCCTGAGTAACAGGTCTTTTTCGTGTAGCAATTATGATAGAACGCTCCAACTTATCCCGATCAAATGGCTTTTTCTGACCGTTCTTTTTAACAACGGTTAGCTCGCGCAATTGTACTCTTTCAAAAGTCGTAAATCTTGAATCGCATTTTGGACAATAGCGCCTACGGCGGATAGCCGAATCGTCCTCCGTGGGCCTTGAATCTTTTACTTGTGTATCTTCATTTCCACAAAATGGGCAGCGCATTTTAGGTTCTCACCACTATATGTTGATTTGTGCAGCATACAGTCTTTTGTGAAAAATGCAAGTTTAGGCCTTTATTTACAACATTTCTGGTAAGTTTTTTAGCTATTCCACTGTCACGCTTTTAGCTAAATTTCTTGGCTGATCAACATCGGTACCTTTAAAAACTGCAACATAATAAGCCAGCAGCTGAACTGGTATTGCATATAAAATTGGCGTCACAAAATTATTTGCTTCCGGCATCTCAATTATTTCGTCAGCAATCTTCTTTAGTTTATTTGCTCCCTTCTTATCACTTAGGAGAATTATTTTTCCATCTCTGGCAGCAACTTCCTGAGCATTTGAAGCAGTTTTTTCAAAAAGCTCATCTCCCGGCGCAATCACAATAACCGGAACTTTTTTATCGATTAAAGCAATCGGCCCATGCTTTAATTCGCCGGCTGCTGCAGCCTCCGCATGGATGTATGAAATTTCTTTCAGCTTTAAAGCGCCCTCAAGGGCTATCGGATATGAAATACCGCGTCCGATATAAATGACATCCCTGGCTTTTGCGATTTGCTTTGCCAGTATTTCTATCTTCTCTGCATGATTTAGCACTTCGGCAACTCTTGCAGGAATTTCCGATAATCCGTGAAAGAATTTGCGACTCTTTTCTGCATTTATTGTACCTCTTGCCTTAGCCAGCGCCAAAGTAAAACATGCCAAAGTTACAAGTTGCGTGGTAAATGCTTTCGTGCTTGCCACTCCTATTTCGGGCCCGGCATATGTTCTGATAACAACATCTGATTCCCTTGCCATAGTACATTCAGGAACGTTCACAACAGAAACAATTTTTTGCTTTTGTTTTTTTGCATATCTGAGTGCGGCCAAAGTATCAGCAGTCTCTCCCGACTGCGAAATAAAAAGCGCTAATCCGTTCTTTGGCATGATTGCCTCGCGATATCTAAACTCCGAGGCAATATCTATTTCGACTGGAATCCTGGCTATCTTTTCCAGCCAATATTTGGCTGTTAATCCTGCATAATAAGAAGTACCGCATGCAACAATTGTTATTTTTTCTATTGTCTCAAGTTTGAAAGAAATTT
>ERZ1066140.90-NODE-90-length-25447-cov-7.472787_pt1 | contig 25447 bp, 23 predicted proteins | sample MGYA00382787_ERZ1066140 | MGnify/ENA primary metagenome ERZ1066140 (study PRJEB33369, sample SAMEA5778370) | biofilm metagenome | biome: Industrial cooling water; feature: Water cooling tower basin; material: Biofilm | place: United Arab Emirates | collected...
ATAGCCACGTCGCTACCCCACACTATGCTGTTGCGACTCGCTTTGACGCCTTGATGGTGCTTTGTACTTTTTCTCATCTGCCAATAATTCTCCCATACACATCCTCCAGCTCTCCAACCATCTTCTTCAAACTGAATTCTTCTTCAATACGTTTCCTTGCATTGATACGATAAGCCTGCAGGGCTCTTCGATCATGATACAACGACACAATCACTGCCACAGCACGCTCCACATCCTCCTTTGCATACACCACACCACAAGCATCAGTCACCACTTCCGGAATACCACCTGCATCCGTCACCACGGGCACGCAACCCATACTCATCGCTTCCAGCAGCGCCACCGGCAATCCTTCCCAATCGCTGCTCATTAACAACACATCCGTTGCAGCAAACCAGGGTTTCATCTCCTGCTGCAATCCCGGCAGTAACACAAGCTCCTGCAGATCATACTCCGCAATCAATTGCTGCACTTCCGCTTTTAACGGACCATCACCTATCAATAAAAAGCGAACAGACAATCCATGTGCTTTCAGTTGTTTCACAATCTGCAACCATCTGTCCAATCGTTTCTGTGTGCGAAACACAGCCACATTACTTACCACTAAAGTATCAGCAGCAATACCAAGCTGCAGTTTGCTTTCTTGTTTTAACGCTTCTGTATTTGAAAAAAAATGCGTGTCTACACCATTGTGGATACGACGTATCGTTGTTGGACTTTTAGTAAACTGTGCAGCAGCAGCTTCACCTGCATCATCTGACACTGCAATCACTTCCTTAAATCCTGCATACGAAAAACGATTGAACCACCTTGTAATTTGATGATAGCGATTCACATTGTTATGCTCTGTGTACACTACAGGAACCTTTGCCCTTGCACCAGCACGTGCTGCCACAATGCCCGCCCATGGTAAATGTGCATGCACCAGATCGATGCGGTGTGTGCGAATGTAGCGGGTTAATGCAGGAATCTGCAGCAGCATCTGCAGCGTGTTCTTTGCAGCAAAGCAGGTTACCTGTACGCCTTCCTGCTGCAATGCTGTTACCATTTGATTTTTCCAGGGCAAAAAATAAATGCAGTGAAATTCAAATTGCTCTTTGTTATGTTGATGTACAGTTGCAGGCAACAACATTTCTGCACCACCACGACCTAAGGATTTGATGATATGGAGTACTTTGATTTTAGGCATCAATAAACTTATAAAACGGAATACGATTGTTAAATTGGGATAATTACTTAACTGAAGCAGTCAAACGATTGTAGAGGTTAATATACGTTTCTATATTTTTTTCCGGATTAAATGCTGTTGTTACAAACTGCCTCGCTGCTTCGCCCAACTGTGTACACAAAGCAGGGTTATTGATTAGATGAAGCACAGTTGTTACATAACTGCTTACATCAAGTGAAGGCAGTAATATACCGGTTACTCCATGCTGTATAACTTCCTTTACTCCTCCTGTATCATTAGCTATGGCGGGTGTTGCTGCCAGACCGGCTTCCAGTATCACACCCGGTACACCTTCCACTTTACTGCACATTACAAACACATCAGCCGCTGCATAGTAGGTACTCAAATCAGCTTCGAAGCCGGGAAGGATGATAAACGCCTGCAATCCTTTTTCAATAATTTGTTGTTGTATCTGTTCCTGCTCAGGGCCTTTACCTGCTATGATAAGCCGGATGTTTTTTGATTGCATGCATAGTTGCGCCATCACTTCTACCAGAAAAGAAAAATTCTTTTCACTTGAAAAACTACCCGCTGCAAATAAAATCCTGTCGGCTGCACTCCATTGGTATTTATGTTTAATGATAGCAGCAGCTTCTGCTTTATTCACTGTTGTGGAGAAAACACTGCGCCTTATAACAGTAATCTTAGAATCAGGAAGCAGCAACGTTTTACCGATGTCATTTGCAGCTTCATAACCAACGGATGTTATATGATCAACTTGTTGAAACAGCCAACGATAGAGCTTACGTTTGAAACGGCTCTTCCCCAACCATACACTCAGGATACTGATGTTTCTGTAAACGAGTTTAAAACGGGGCCACAGCATTTTTACAACGGCGGCATACTTAATGGTATCAGAACCGTTTGCCTGAATAAGATCCGGTTTGTATTGTACCACAAACCGCAGCAGTTGATAAAGTACCAGCGCTGAAAATTGTTTACGTTTAAAATCGCCGATATCAATATTTACCGCTCCTTCTGCTGTTAATGCCTGTCCATTTGTTTTGTACAGACCTGCAAAAACTACCTCCTGACCATTGGCCGTAAGCTGCGCCGTAAGTGCAGCAGCTGCAATTTCAGCACCACGGTATTGACGCTGTGTCACCAGTTGAACAATTTTCATTGAAGAAAAAGTTTTTCATATAATGCCTCATATTGTTTTGCAATGACTCTAACATCAAATTTATTTTTTGCTATTTCCCTTCCCCTTTTACCCATTTCTTGTGCCTTATTCCTATTTAAATACATCCATTCCATACAGCTAGTTAGCTGATCAATATTTCCTTGCTCAAATAAAATTCCATTTACACCTTCATTGATATTCTCAGCTAAAACTGGAATATTTGATGCTATAATTGGTCTAGATGCGAACATTGCTTCAATTAATGAACCGCCTAATCCTTCAAAGTGCGAAGGCATTACAAAGCAATGGCTTGAAGTTATTAATTCAGGTATATCGTCTCTATAGCCTTTTAAAAAAACTGATTTATTTAATTTTAACTCACTTATTAAATCCTCATATTTAAATCGAGAAGGCCCATCCCCTACTAACCAAAGCTTACAATCAGGAAATTTATTTACAACTTTAGCGAATGCATGAATTAAATCGCTTTGACCTTTTCGAATTATAAGACGTGCTACATTTATGAATACAAAACTATCTTGTTGTAATGTCTCATTAATATTAGTATAATTATCTGGATTCCTTCCACGATAAATAACTGATATTTTATCTAAAGGAACCCTAAGATACATTGCGTTGCTTTGCTTTATAGTTTTTGTTATAGCAACATAATGGTTGCACCAAGATGCAGTAAATCTGTCTAAATATTGAAATACTTTAAGTTTTGTTCGATTTAAAAAAGATAATACTTTATATCTTTCACGCACATATGAATCATTTACAAAAGATCCAATGTGCTTGATCCCATCCCAATAATGTATCCAACGGCAAATCAAACTTGACCTTAAAAGTACAGAATGAATTATATCCGGTTTTTCATTCACTATAATTTCTCTAACAAGCATTATAGCCTTTTGAAAATTATACGGGCCAACAAGATTTAGCGAAATCACACGTATTCCTGCCGTTTCATATGAAGCCTTTAAAGTATCTCCTTTATAAATATGTAAAACTAAAGCTTCAACTTTAGTAAAATTGGGAATCATCTCTAATAGGCTTCTCTCGGCACCACCAACTTCAAGAGTATCTAGCACAAATAATACTTTCATGCCATCATAAAAATTTTAGATGTTTTCTTATGTATGAGAACTGCAACTTTACATGGAAATAACTCATACAACAAACCTATTAAAACACTTTTGAAATATTTATATTTAAAAAGTTTATTCAAATAGCAACGTGCTATTTCTTTCTCGTTTGCAGCGTAATGCAACCACATGAGCTTATGCAACCATATATATTTTAAAGAATGACTATTCTCTATAGTTGATTTGTGCTTGGCATAAATTATTCGATAAGAAAATGCTTTCTGCTTTATGTTATTTCTAACTCGTAAGCCAGTGTGGTCATATGTATCGATTAATATTTTATTGGTGTAAGAAAATGTACAATTATACTGAGCTAATCGTAGAATAAAATCAGTGTCAACTGATACACGCAATTGCTCATCAAACATGCCAACTTTGTCAAAAACAGTACGCTTAACTGTAAATCCGAAATCAGTTCCGAAATAAATACCTTTAAGAAAGTAAGTATAAGCATCATTAGCATCTTGTGGTTTCCAACCTGATTTGAAAGTTAGAGGTGTAATTTTGCCACTGACTGAAACTCTATTAACATTGCACCAAAGAAAATCTGGATGAAAGGATTTTTTTATTAAATAATTCATTTCTTGTAAGAAATCAGGATGAAATTGGTCATCACTATCAAGAAATAATACATAATCTCCCGAGGCATGTTTTATACCTAAATTTCGAGCTATTGCATTTCCACCATTTGTATTAGTTCTAAAATATTTTATTCGTTGATCAATAAATTGACCTAAAACAATCGAAATATTATCAGTAGAGGCATCATCTGCAATAATCAACTCCCAATTTGAATATTTCTGAACTAATACACTTTTGATTGCTTTAGAAATCAAATGAGCACGGTTGTATGTTGGTATGACAACGGAAAGTAACATCTTTCGATTAATTCTCAGTAATATTTATTTTTTATTAATTTGAATATCGTACTCTAATATTTTTCTCTCTGCTTTTTTTTACTTTCCCTAAACAACTAAACAAAAAAAATATTTTTTTAAAATATAATTTCAAACTTAAAAACTTAAATATTATAATGCATCCAACTATTTTTAAAATATTAATGAACACTTCTCGATAGTATATTCTTTTTACTTCAAACCAAGATTTATTTATGTCAGCCAGTAAGCTAAAAACTGAACTTTTATATCGATTAAAAAATATATTGATGTTGAATTGCATTGCCTTATCTTTTCTGTCGTGCACAATGTAGCTATTAGAAAGTATTCCGATCTTTAATCCATGATAACGAACTCTTTGGCAAAAATTAACATCTTCGCCATAATGAAAAAATAAAGAATCAAACTCCCCGATAAGTGAAAATGTGATTTTCGGAATCAACCAAGCTGCTGCATTAACAAAAGGTATTTCAAATACAATGGTATTATTATTCCTAAGTAATAAATCTTTTTTTTGTAATGGAATATTATTTGATTGAATATATCGATTAAATTTAAAGTCAAATTCCGTTCCTGAACTATTTAGATGAACTGGACTAAGAATACCATATCTTATATTTCGTTTAGAGAAATCTAAAAGCTTTTCTATTGTATGCTCTTCTACCCAAGCATCTTGATTTAAAAGAAATAAATATTGAGCTCCTTTATTTAATGCTATTTCAATTCCCTTATTATTAGCAGCTCCAAAACCTAAGTTATACGGGGCCTTGAATACAAAAATATCATTAAACGATTTTTCAATTATATCTAAAGTGTTATCAGTTGAACAATTATCAATAATTATTACATTAACAGGAATAGATGAAGTCAACAAACTGTGGAGACATTTTTTGATCCAATTAGCTCCGTTATAAGTGACAACTATTGCAAAAACTTCTGGAATCTGCATTTCTAATTCGTTAACCGTCCTATTAAGATCTTGAAAATGAGTTTAAACTTAGAGGATTTTAAACTATAAAGATATCGTTCGTTTTTATTTTTATATCTAACAAGCTCATAAAATTCTTCTGCAATAATGTCTTTCATTTCATCCGAATACTTCGAGTAAATGTATTGCCAGTTTTTAAGTTTCCCTGGTTTGGTTTCTGTAGCAAGCATTGAATCTTTTCTTACTCGATACCAAAATCCAAATTTATCTAAATGTTTAAAGTTTATATTTTTTAAGCCAAGTCGAATCCACAATTCCCAATCTTCATGACCCATATAAGGCATATCTTCGGCATAACCACCATAATTCATGAAAACATCTTTCCGTATTAATGCGCAAGCATCTATATAATTACCCATAATAAGTTTTCTAATATTAAACTCAGGAATTAATTTATCACCATCTTTATCACCAAAAAGGTGAACATTAGTATAAATAATGCTTATTTTTTCATTTGCTTCCATAATTTGACGTGCTTCAATAAACACTTCCGGAACTATCAAATTATCACAGTCTAATGGTAAAATATATTTACCTGTTGATACAGAAACGCCCTTATTTCTACTTGCACCTAAGCCTTTGTTTGATTGTCGAATCACTTTTATGCCCCTTGATTCTATTTCAGCAATTTTTTTGATAGTATCTAAATCGGTTGACCCGTCATCTACTACAATAAGCTCAAAAATATCAGTATAAACATCCAACTTAATGCTTTTAATTGCCTCATCAATAAATCTTCCATGATTGAAGCAAGGTATAACTACTGAAATTTTATCCATTCAAGTTACTTTAAAGCGACTAATGAAAGCGAGTTAAACATTGAATTTTCATTATTGTCAAATTCAGATGGTACTTTATCGGATCTAACTAGAAGATAATAAAATGGATAAATTATCCTAGGAATAATGATTTTAATTATTTTGGATTTTTTATGACAAAAATGAGTTACCCATAGTCCTAAAAACTGAGCGAGAGAGTAATTCCATCCACCTAAAGGCCTTACCTCAACTTCTGAAAAGCCATTATTGATTGCATATTTTGTAAGTGAAAAAGGAGTAAATCTATACTCATCATATGGAGATTCATGAAGGTTCCAAATAAATGGGATTGTCGCAAAAAAAAGACCATCCTTTTTTAGCACTCTAAATATTTCTTTGAAAATGTGACCCGTATCATGGTAATGCTCTAAAAACTCAGTTGCAATTAAACAATCAATAGAGTTATCTTCAAAAGGAATATCAAATCCATTCCATATTATGTCTGGCTTTACTCTATTATGATAATCCGAATACATTAAATCGACACCTATATATTCATCTATTCTACCTTCTGAAATAATAATCTCTCGATAAGGCATTATTCCACAACCTAAATCAATTAGTTTTCCATTAAATCTATTAATGTTTTGCTTCACTGCTCGAAGTATTGAATTTCGAACAGTGTAATATTTCATGTTACTCAAACATAACTTTGGTTCAACAAATTTGCTTTTATCTACTTTAGTTTCCAATGTCTATTATTTAAATTTTTGAATTCATTACTGGAACAGTCCATTTCCAAGCTTGCCTCATAATACTATTTAAAAAAGGATGGTTTTCAGTTACATATTTACTACCAAAACCATTTTTATTTGTCATCTTGAAATTAAATTTAAACTTCTCATCAATTAATTTCTTTTTATAAGGTATGCCGATATCAAGTTCAATTGAATATTCTCCTGTAGCAAAAGAATACTTTGGAATCAAAACTTCGAAAAAATATTCTTTACCGATTTCTATATTTATATCCTCCTGAAAATCATTATAATAAGTACTAGCTATTGGATAATTAAATCTGTTTTTAATTATAATTCCAAAAACTGGATTTTTTATACCAATTTTAAAAAATATAGCACATTTAACAAGAAGATCATTTTCTATCAATGAAATATTATTTTCTGTAAGAATTTCAAAAGAATTAATTCGTAAGAATTCGTTTTCAAAAATCTCTGTTTGTGTAAGTTTAGATGATGCATTATTATAAAAATCAATACCGTTGTATACCTCACCGATAAAATTAATTTGACCTTGCTCCATTACTAAAGAAAGATCACATAATCTTCTTATTGCTTCCATATTATGACTCACAAACAACACCGTCCTCCCTTCATTCACACTTACATCTTTCATGCGGCCCAAACATTTTTTTTGAAACTCAGCGTCACCCACCGCCAGCACTTCATCAACTATTAAAATTTCCGGTTCCAGAAAGGCAGCTACGGCAAAGGCCAAACGCACATACATACCGCTGCTGTATCGCTTTACCGGTGTATCAATGTATTTTTCAACGCCGGCAAAATCAACAATGGCGTCAAACTTTTTCTGTATTTCTTTTTTGCGCATACCCAGTATAGCGCCATTCATAAAAATGTTTTCCCTGCCCGTCATCTCCGGATGAAAACCTGTACCCACTTCCAGTAAAGAGGCAATACGTCCATCCAGATAAATTTTTCCTTTTGTAGGACTTGTAATTTTTGAAAGTATTTTCAGCAGTGTGCTCTTGCCTGCACCGTTCCGGCCAATGATGCCCAGCACTTCACCTTTCTTTACTTCAAAGTTGATGTCCTTTAATGCCCATACAAATTCACTTTCAGCTTTGGTGGTGCGGTCATTCAGTTGTCCTATTTTGGCAAATGGATCTTCTTTACCTCGCACACTTGCCCACCAGCGTTCTATATCTCGGCTGAGCGTACCCGTACCCACTTCACCCAACTGGTAAAGCTTGGATACATCTTCAACTCTTATGGCTACATCACTCATGATAATGTTAACTTAAGTTACTTTTCTTGCTATAAACTAATAACTATCGGCTATCGGCTTCTCTTCTATACAGTGTCCATAAATGTTTTTTCCACTCTGTTAAAAATGAAAATACCACTGAGCACCAGCACCAGCATAAACACAAAACTGTATAATAAATTTCCCCAATGCAAACTGCCGCTGCCGAGGTACGCATAACGAAAGGTTTCAACAACAGCCGTTAAAGGATTGGCAAGCACATAAGGTTTGTATTGTTCACTCAACGAGGAGACGGGATAAATAACAGGCGTTACATACATGAACAACTGTACACCAAAGGCAAGCAGAAACACAAGGTCACGGTACTTGGTAGTGAGTGCACTGATGATCATACCTGCACCCAATGCAAAACCTGCCATGAGCAGGAGTAAAAAGGGTGTTAAGGCCATGGCCCAGTTGGGTTGTAACGCAGGTGTACCTTTTATCATAAAGAACACAAGAAACAAACAGAACAATCCAAACTGTATAAAAAAACGGATGAGGTTACTCACCACAATACTGAGCGGAATAATTAACCGTGGAAAATAGACTTTACCAAATATCTGTGCATTGTCTTTAAACACGGTGGCTGTTTTGGTAAAACTTTCTGCAAAATAATTCCAGATGGTAACACCTGCCATGTAAAACAAAAGGGGTGGCAGCCCATCCACCGATAATTTGGCAAACCGGAAAAACACAATGGTAAACATGATGGTGGTAAGCAGTGGTTGTATAAAAAACCACAATGGACCGAGAATGGTTTGTTTATAGGTAGCTGCAAAATCACGCCTGACCCACATTACCAGCAAATCACGGTAATGCCAAACTTCTTTGAGATGCAAGTTGAATAATTGATTCTTCGGCTCAATTACTTCTGTCCATTTCTTTTGTGTGTCAACTGCCTGTTCCATCTGTTAAATCACTAACTAATTCTTTTTTCAATTATATGCACTTTGTCAACTATCATCTGTCAACTTTCATCTGTCTTCTATTATTTTCCCTCAGTGTACCACTCCATCACCCTCTCAATTCCTTCTTTAAAAAATACTTCAGGTGCATAACCCAGTAAGCGTTTTGCTTTTTCAATGGAGGCTTTGCTGTGGCGCACATCGCCTGTGCGTTCAGGGCCATGTACGATGTTAATGGTGTTGCCTGTAATGGTTTTTAACGCATCAGTCAGTTCATTCAATGTGGTTTGCTCACTGCAGGCAATATTGTACACCTGGTTAATGGCTTGCTCATTGTGAGTAAACAGTGCCCGCATGTTTGCCTGTACGGCATTGGCTACATAGGTAAAGTCACGGCTGGTTTCGCCATCACCATTTACTGTAATGGAGGTGCCTTCAAGAAATGCTTTGCAAAAAATAGGTATCACCGCTGCATAAGGATTATCCGGACTTTGTTTGGGGCCAAACACATTGAAGTAGCGCAGACCAATCCATGGCAATCCATAGGTGCGGGCAAATACCTGTGCATAATCTTCCATTGCAGCTTTGGTAACCGCATAAGGCGATAAGGGATTGCCAATACGTTCTTCTACCTTGGGCAGCTCGGGGCTATCACCATAGGTACTGCTGGAGCAGGCCAGCACTACACGCTCAGCTCCCTGCACATGGGCGGCATACAGCACATTGACTGTACCCAGAATGTTTACTTCTGTAGTACGCATGGGGTTTTGAATGCTGCGGGGCACACTGCCCAATGCTGCCTGGTGGCTTACGAGGTGCATGCCTTCCAATGCCTGCAGGCAGGTATCATAATTGCAGATATCGCCTTCAATAAATTGAAACCGTGGGTGATCAAGAAACTCTGTAAGGTTTTGAAGAGAACCATTACTTAAATCGTCCAGCACACGTACGGTTCCCACCCGCTCATCGGCCAGCAGGGCGGCTACGAGATTACTTCCGATGAAGCCGGCACCACCTGTGACTAAAATATGTTTTGTATTCATGTGCGTTGTTGGGTTCAGTTAGTAGGAATCAGATGTACTTTTTTATGCGATGAACATCATTTGAACATTATTTGAAAGACCACTCATTCTCTTTTCCGTCATTGCGAGATTTTTTACAGGGATTGTGCGTTGGCAAAAAATCGTAGCAATCTCATCATTATGAAAAACGAACCCATCCCAACAGATAGCCACGTCGCTGCCCCACCCACCATTCCATGGCGACTCGCTATGACGCCTTGATGAAATGTTGTACTTTTTTTCAACGATGGATATTTCTTGGACATTATTTGATCAATATTAAAAGCACCACACATTCTAGCTTACGTCATTGCGAGATTTTTTACAGGGATTGTGCGTTGGCAAAAAATCGTGGCAATCTCATCATTCCGAAGCAAGACCCCATCCCAACAGATAGCCACGTCGCCGCCCCAACCACCATTCCATGGGATTCGCTATGACGCCTTGATGAGGTGTTGTACTTTTTTTCAACGATGGATATTTCTTGGACATTATTTGATCAATATTAAAAGCACCACACATTCTAGCTTACGTCATTGCGAGATTTTTTACAGGGATTGTGCGTTGGCAAAAAATCGTGGCAATCTCATCATTCCGAAGCAAGACCCCATCCCAACAGATAGCCACGTCGCCGCCCCACCCACCATTCCATGGCGACTCGCTATGACGCCTTGATGAGGTGTTGTACTTTTTTTATGCGATGAACAAGCGTTGAATCATTGTTTTATAAGTGTATCATCCATCAAGACCTTTACCGTCTTCCTCCTCCACTTCTTTTTTCTCATTCAGGTAATAGGCACTTCCGTATTTACGCTTGGTATAATAATAACCATACTTGTAACCATAATAACCTTTGGTACGAATGCCGTTAAACACCACCGCCATTTGTTTAAAAATACCATTGCGGTTCCATTCTTCCACTTCGTGTATCTGTTCCCGTATGGTCATACGGAAACGGGTGATGATGAGCGCCACCTGTGCCCAACTGCTTAGGAGTTGTGCATCGGCCACAATGCCATAAGGTGGTGTATCAATAATAACCACATCATAATTTTTATCAAGATAGTCTTTTAATACCTGCATCCCGTCACCTGCCATCAGTTCACTCGGGTTTGGTGGCACAGGGCCGCTGGGGATGAGGTGCAGCACCCCATCAGGAAATACATTGACAGCAATATCCTCCGGCTTATCTCTTCCAATTAAAACGGTAGATATACCCGGGCCTTTTTTATCCAATCCAAAACGGGTACGCAGTTTGGGCCGGCGCAAATCAAACTCCAGTAAGGCCACCCGCTTGCCCTGCAAGGCATAACTCGCCGCCAGATTAGCGCTGATGAATGATTTACCCTCACCACTCATACTGGAAGTAATAAGAATGTAAAAGGGTTGTGTATTGCCATAGTAATACCGCAGGTTGGTACGCAGTGCTCGAATCTGTTCGCCAAAAATGCTGCGGTCTTTACGTTTTACTTCGAGGATGCGGTCAGAGTTCTCCACTAAATCCAGTTCAGAAATAACAGGCGCACTCATCATTTGCTGGAGTTGAGATTTAGAAATGAGTTTATTATTCAAAAACTCCCGCACGAGTGTAATGATGAGCGGAATCCATAAGCCAATGAAAAAAGCACCCAGCAAAATTTCAGTACGTGGTGGCGCTACCGGTTTGGATGGAATGGTAGCAGGTCTTAAGATGCTTGTTTTTACCGAAACAGAAGATAAAGCCACGGCTGCTTCTTCTTTCTTTTGCAGCAAAAGCAAAAACAAGGATTGCTTGATGTTTTGCTGACGCATTTGTTCCAGCAATTGTTTTTCTTCCCGTGGGGTACTGGTTAATAAGCTTTTGGCAAAACTGATATTGCGGCGGTAATTATCCTCAGCCAGTTTGATATTTTTTCTATAGTTGTTGAGTTGCACTTCGATGTTACCCCTTATTTCGGCCAGCCGCTTATCGAGTATCTGCAGTTGAGGATTGGTTTCTGCAGCGGTTACAGCCAGCTTTTCACGCTCCAGCCTCAATTGCTGAAACTGGGTAATGAGTCCCTGCATGTAGGTATCACTGATACCAATAAGCGAAAGCTGATCATCTCTGGTATCAGGATTTTTCAAAAACGCTTCAACGGCATTGAGGATGGATTTTTGCAGCTCCACTTCATTGAGCTGCTGATCATATTCCTGTGTTTTTTGAAGATAGAGTTCACCATTGGCACTCATGCCCACAAAACCTTTGGTTGATTTATACCGGGCGAGGCGTGTTTCAATACTGTCCAGTTCATCACTCAGCGGTACTAATCTGTTTTGAATAAACACAATACTCTGCTCCAGTGATTTGGATTTATCTTCAAACAAATAATCTTTATAGGTTTTAATCACACGGTCTACAATTTCTACTGCACGTGCAGGCACAATATCTCTGAAACTGATATCTACCACCCTGCTTTCTTTTGTGGGTCTTACAGAAATTCTGCTGCTGAGGCTGAAGGCTTCCTGCATGGGGTCGGTTTCATAGCAGAGGAAAGGGCTTTCATAAAAAAATTTGTACCGGCTCACCTGTACCACTTTGGCATCTATGGTAAAGGCTTCGCCCCATTTTGCTCTGCCCTTGAGTGATCCGCTTTTCCAGCTAAAACCTGTACTATCCGGCTGCACGGTAAATTGTAATAAACGTGCATCATCCTGCGGTTTAAAAATCACTTTCCATGCAATGTTTTTGTACAGTTCCTTATCCTTAAACTTACCTTCAATTTTAGCATGGTATTGCAAGCCCATACTATCTACCACCCGGCGGGCCAGTGTGGGCGAACGGAGTACAGCTATTTGATCATTCAGCGGATCACGGCTGCTGAACAAGGCCTGCCCCAATGTAATTTCCTGGTTTTCTTCTACAACAATAGAGGAAGATACTTCATATTTATCTGTGATATAACGGAGCACAATACCTGTAAGAATGAAGCAGGCCAATGCACTGCCCAGCATCCATGGCCACACACTCAACACACGGCGGTACTGGATATCCCATACATTACGGCGTGCATTTCGTTCTGCCAGCTCTGCTACATTACGATACGTGGGATAGGCTTCCCACGGGTTCTTTTCTAAATCCTGCATGATACTTTATTGAAATGTTATTGTGTAATGGCGATGATGCTTATAACAAGTGCCAGTGAACTTACGATAGCGCCAAATAAATTACGTGCCGGTGCATTTACACCCAAAAAGGTATTAAGGCGTCCGGGTTCTACATAAATCAAATCATTATTACGGAGATAATAATATTCACTCTCAAAGATGGTACGGCTGCTGAGATCCACCATGGCATAATCACGCAATCCGGCTTTTTCACGAACTACCCACACCCGGTCTCTGCGTGCAGTAGGATCCACCACACCGGAAAGCGCTACGGCTTCTAAAATGGTCATTCTGTTATTGAGAATAGGTACTGAACCCTGCACGCCACTACCACCAAGAACTACTACCCTGCCTGATAAAAATGAAGTTACAGAAGGGTCTTTATAGAATTTGCTCACTTTCAGTTTTACATAATCCGAAACTTCCTCGGGTGTTAATCCGCTTACGGTGAGTTTACCTACAACAGGCAATTCAATTTCACCGTTTTTGTCAACAAGATAACCAAACATCATGGCACCGATATTATTCATACCACCGCCACCGCCCATATTTCCACCAAAGTTCATGCCGCTGCTGAAAAGTTCATTGGCCTCGCTATTTTGCGTGGTGATGGTGATGGCCACACGGTCGCCGGGATAGATGCGTTTGGTAGCCTCTGTAATTTTCTGATCAAGGGTATCCTTACCGGGTTGCAGGTTATTAAAAAAAATTGCCTGTTTTGCAGGAGCACAGGAAAAAAGAAAAAGGATGGTGCATAGCAAAATAATGCCCGCTGCATTCATGTGTTTCAAAGAATGATACATAAAAAAGTATAAGTGAAAAATAAAATGTGAACGAACGTGATAGTGTACTTACCAGGCTGAGACAGGTTTGCGAAAGATATTGGGATTGGATGTTTACGGCTTCGCCCATGTCTGTCACAGGGGCACAGCGTACGGAAAATGGGTAATTGGTAATAGTGCAGCCGTAAAATGAGTCACAATGATAGTTATTTATTTCCTAAAATTTAAGCAGCATGGGGGTTAATTTTTAATGAACAAGCATCCCCGGTTTGTAGAACTGAGTTATGAGTTTAAACTATCAACTATCATCTTTCAACTACCAACTTCCTTCTCTACCACCCCTTTCCACATTGCTGTGAACAACTTTTTTACCGGCTTTCTCATGGATTATGGAATTTAAACTTCAGATTTACGGCGTCCACAACCCTTTGTATGGAAGAAACAAAAGAAATACATGCCCTGCTCCACCTCATTGATGATCCTGATGAAGAAGTATATTCATCAGTAAGTAACCGTATCATCTCGCTGGGCAGTGGTATCATCCCCAATCTTGAACATTTATGGGAAAATACACCCGATGAACCGGTACAGGAGCGTATTGAAATGCTCATACACCGTTTGCACCTGCAGGATTTACAAACTGATTTAAGGGATTGGGCAGTAGAGAAAGAACAGGACTTACTCACCGGAGTTTTATTACTTAGCCGTTATCAATATCCTGACCTCAATTTAAATGCTACGTTACAGGAGCTGGAAAAAATAAGAAGAAACGTGTGGCTTGAGCTCAATAGTTTTCTTACACCGCTGGAGCAGGTGAATGTGCTCAGCAATATCCTTTACAACTATTATAAACTCAAAGGCAATGAAGTGAATTATTTGAAACCCGATGAGTTTTTATTACCCAAACTTGTAGAATCAAAAAAGGGAAATGCCATCAGCATTGGGTTACTGGTTATGGTGCTCAGCAAAATGCTGGATATTAATCTTCAGGTCATTAATATACCCCGTCAGTTTATCCTTGGTTATTTTGATGACTGGACCTACAGGCGAAACGACAGCAGCTACCCGCCGGAGCATATTCAGTTTTATTTAGATAGTGCCAGCGGACAGATTTATTCACATCAGGATGTAGAAACCTATTTTAAGCGAATAAGTGTGCACCCTACGGCTTCGTTTTTCAACCCATTAAGCAACCGTAGGCTGGTGCAGTTTCTACTGGAAGAATATGCCAAATGTTTTATGGATGAAAGCAAACGTTACAAACAGGATGATTTATTAAATCTTTCCGGCTTGCTGGATGAAGCGAAAGATGAGGAATAACGCAAACAGATGCATGAAACTTAAGGACAGGATTTTCTAAGAATTGTATCTCGTTTAAACATCAAGGTATCCATTTTCACTACAATTACACCTTTTAATTTCAGTTCAGCAGTGCGGGCTGCTGCACAACCTGCATCAGCATAAAAATTATAGTCAGCGCCGGCCGAATCTTTTACCGTTATCCATAAAGTATCACAGGCTTTACCCCAAATACCATGACTGATGAAGAGCGATTTTTTTGATAGCTCTGCGTTGATAGTTGAATCTTTCTTATAGGTTAGATCAGGACAAAAAGGGTCTTTTACGGTTGTGGCCATATAGGTGGCAGCATATACTACTAATCCGGCTGAGAAAAGAAACAGTTTAACTATTTTGTTTTTCATTGATTAAAATATTTCAGTCTGTAAGATACTGCCCATGCACAAAACGCTGCAAGCAAATCCCTATAGTCAAAAACAAAATTAACGGAGTTAAATAGTTGAATAAGTTCTGATGACAGCAGGACAAACAATACAACAGCGTTCATGAATACTGATGATTTAAAAAGCCGGAAACTGTACAAAAAATTTCCAAGTGAAAAGCACCAGCAAAAATCAGGCAACCATGGATGAATGAATGCAATTAACGGAGAAAGGTGTTTCAGTTTCCAGGATGAAGAAAAGAAATCAGCTAACGGCGAACCGGTACGCAAAAAAACATAAACCAATGCACCCATGAACAGGGGTACAATCATTAGCCATACAATACGCACCAGCATATTATCCTAAATCCTTTCCTGTAAATGAAAGCGGCAAAAGCATATTGGAATTGGGAATAACAAATACTTTTCCGTGCATACCTCCCAGTATCAACCGTATATCCGTATTTGTTTTTGATGAAAACTCCTGTAATGCCTGGCGGCAAATTCCGCAAGGCGATATAGGGTGATTGCTTTCACCATTGTTATTAAAATAGCTGATGGCCATTGTTTCGATAGGCAATTTGGGATATAGTGATGAAACAGAGGCCAGTACTACACGCTCGGCACAAAGCCCTGCAGGGAAAGAGGCGTTCTCCTGATTACTGCCTGCTACAATTTCACCATTTACCAGCTTAGCTACGGCACCCACCTGAAAACGGGAATAAGGTGCATACGCATGCTGGGTTACTTCCCTGGCTTCGTCAAGCAGCCATTTATCTTCTTCAGGCAAATCATCTATCGACTCATACACTTCATAATCAAAATGATACTCCTGTTTGTTCATGGTTTATTCTTTAATTAGTGATTTTGTGAATTCCATACTTCAATATATCAGACAAAAAATCCCCCGAACATGCGGGGGATCCATCATAAAAAGTCCGGTATCAAATATAGACTATTTTATTAAGCGAAACAAGCGGTTCCAGCGGGGTTTACCATTTTCCCAGCTAAAGAAAATCATCCACGCTTCACCCACCACATGATCTTCCGGAACAAAACCCCAGTAGCGGCTGTCCAGTGAATTGTGGCGGTTATCGCCCATGAGCCAGTAATAATTCATTTTAAATGTATAGGTAGTTGTTGCCCGGCCATTAACAAGGAACTGCCCGTTTTTATACTCCAGTTGATTGCCTTCATAAGCCCTTATTACACGTTCATAACGTTTATAATTGACTTCGTTTAATTGAATGGCAGTTCCTTTTTGGGGTATATAGAGCGGGCCGAAATTATCAATTGTCCATTTTGCCTGAAGTGTATCATTGGGAAAAATATCAGCGCCGGCCACCCCATAGTTATACTTGTCATAAGTAAAATTGATTTGAACCAGAGAGTCTGTAAAAGGGAGTTTTTTAAAAGTTTCAACCTGGTCATTGCGCAAAAAGATTTCATACACATTTGTGCCCACCTGTTTTAATTCACCCTGTTCCGCTCTTATGCCGTGTTCTTCTTCAAGTGCTGCTGCATCCAATGGCTGACCTTTTGTGTACAGCAGATAATTGGTTTCAGAACGGGGGGGTATATCATTCAGTTTTCCATTAATATACACAACGCCATTTCGTATTTCGAGTGTATCTCCGGCTATTGCTACACAACGCTTAATAAAGTTTTCACGTTTATCAACGGGTCTTGTAACAATAATATCACCAAATTGATTCCAGATGGCTTCCCTGTTTCCACCTGCCTGTCGTATTGCTTCGTAATATGTAACTTTAGAACCAAAATTTTCTTCATCATTGATTACCGTATCTCCTACCGGTAAATTAAAAACAACTACGTCATTGCGTTTAACATCAGCCGCAAATAATCGTTTATAAGGCAGTTTAATCCATTCAAGATAAGATTTGGTACCGCTCCCCGGTAAACTATGATGCACAAACGGAACTGCTAAGGGCGTGTTGGGAATGCGGGGGCCATAACTGAGCTTACTTACAAATAAAAAATCATTTACCATTAATGACTTTTCCATGGAAGGTGTAGGTATGGTATAAGCTTCAAATACAAATGTTCGGATAATGGTGGCAGCTACAATGGCAAATACAGCCGCATCAATCCACTCACGCACCACTGTTTTTTTGTGCTTGGCTACAGCATCATGCCCAATATAGTTTACATCTTTACCAAATCCCAGGTAAGGCAAATATGCAAATGGTACAAAAACAGCAAGTGCATGCGCAGTTAAAGAAAATTTATTAAACTGTTTTACAAAATCAACAGTAAGAGATATGGTGATGAATTGTCCGGCGATTGGAATAAACTGCAGCCAGAACCATATAGGTTTTACCTGCAGCTTTTCAACCATTAACCAGGTGTTATAAACAGGTATAAATGCTTTTACAGGTTCAATTCCTGCTTTCTTAAACATACCGTACAATCCAATATGAAAACCAATTGTTCCTAAAATAAAAATCAAGAGACCCATGTGGTATAAAATTTTAAAAGTGGACAAAAATAAGGTTTTCACATTGCCTGTAATGTGAAGTGCCGGAACTTTAACGGTTTATCCCGATACCCCGCACACGGAGCCTGTGCAATGATAGGCTTCAAAAACTCCACAGGATTAGCATATTTTAATTTTAAACTGTTAATTGCAGCATACTTTAGTTTAATCAATAATTTATTTTGGACCACTTTACCATCAGCGATATTGAAAATTTATCAGGTATAAAAGCCCATACACTCCGTATATGGGAACAGCGGTATAACCTGCTGCAACCAAAGAGAAGAGAAAGTAAGCACCGCTATTATAACAACGAAGACCTGCAGCATATACTGCAAATAGCACATCTCAACCGAAATGGATATAAAATCTCCAGAATTGCCCGTATGTCTGCAGAGCAAATGCGCACGCTTTCACTGGACAAAGGCATTGATACTGCACTATATGAAAATTTTGTAGAACAACTCTTCAATGCCTGCAGGGAGTTTGATGAAGAGAGGTTTAATAAAATTTTTCATACGATTTTTCTGCACATTGGATTTGAAAAAGTAATGACGCAAATCTTTTATCCGTTACTGGAACGTGCCGGTATTTACTGGATGACGAATGCTGCACGTCCCGTTCAGGAGCATTTTATCAGTCATCTGATTATTAAAAAAATTTTAGTGGCTATTCAGGTACTGGAAAATCCAAGTAATGGGGGTGTAACTGTATTGTTTAACCCCTCAGGCGAACATCATGAAATCCCACTCCTGTTTATAAGATATCTTTTAAAGAAAAATGGCAAAAAAAGCCGCTTCTTTGGAGCCGGAGTAGATGTTAATGCGGTAGAAGAGTATATTAAACTTCAACCTGTAAACCGTCTTCACATTCATGTCATCACTAATTTTTCAGGCATCAGTATGGATGAATTTTCAGAACAAATGCTGAGTCGTTTTACAAAACAGGAAATTGTTTTATCGGGACCTTTGGCGGCATCAGTTAGCATAAAACATAAACGCTTAACGCTCATCCATTCCCTTCAGGAGCTGTTAGAATTCTGTAATGGTACAGAAGTGATTTAAACTTTGGGAAATACAAAATTGCTCACATCATCAGCCGTTATTACCTTACCTGAAAGAATTACCAAACGCTCCATTACATTTCTGAATTCTCTGATATTTCCACTCCAGTTATGTTGCTGCAATGCTTCCAGAGCCACTTTATCAATTGCTTTAACTGCCTGGCCATATTCATCTGCTATTTGTTTCAGGAAATGATCAGCCAGCAGTGGAATATCTTCTTTTCGCTGGTTAAGGGAAGGCACATGAATAATTATCACACTCAGGCGATGGTATAAATCCAAACGGAAGTTTTTTTCTTCAACTTCTTTCAGCAAATCTTTGTTGGTTGCTGCAATAACACGTACATCAACGGTAATATCTTTTTCACCACCTACTCTGGTAATTTTATTTTCCTGTAATGCCCTGAGTACTTTGGCCTGGGCAGTTAAACTCATATCCCCTATTTCGTCAAGAAACAATGTACCACCGCTTGCCTGTTCAAATTTTCCGATGCGCTGCTTGATAGCCGAAGTAAAAGAACCTTTTTCATGACCAAACAATTCACTCTCTATTAATTCGCCCGGTATGGCGGCACAGTTTACTTCAATAAGAGGTGCGCCGGCACGGTTACTTTTTTCATGAATCCAACGGGCTACTAATTCTTTACCACTTCCATTCTCACCTGTTATGAGTACCCTGGCATCGGTTGGTGCTACTTTATCAACGGTGTCCTTTATTTTTTTTAATGCACTACTCTCACCTATCATTTCCTGTACCCGGCTTACTTTACGTTTAAGCACCTTGGTTTCAGTAACCAAAGTTTGCTTATCCATGGCATTACGGATTGTAATTAACAAACGGTTTAAATCCGGAGGCTTTGCCACATAATCAAAAGCACCTTTTTTTACCGCTTCTACGGCTGTTTCAATGGTACCGTGTCCGGAAATCATAATTACAGGTACATCAGGATTTATCTGCAGGGCTTTTTCTAAAAACTCCAACCCATCCATCTTAGGCATTTTTATATCACAAAGAATGGCATCAAAACTTTTTTCACGGAGTTTTTTTAACGCTTCTTCACCATTTTCTGCATCCTCAATTTTATAACCTTCATAGGAAAGGATTTCAGATAAAGTTTTGCGGATAGCTTTTTCATCATCAACAATAAGGATACTGCTCATAGTTTTTAACAAAACAGGTTATGGAAAATGAATTCAACTGCTTCAAAGCTAACCAAAACCATGTAACATGGCCGTTTCTTTTTTTATTTTCCTCTTGCATTTTTTTTATTTCAGTCACGCTCAGAACCTTCCGGCAGCAATAGCTGAAATACCATTACCGGAGGGTTACGAACGTGTAACAGCCAAAGCAGGTTCGTTTAAAGAATACCTGCACTGTTTTTCACTTAAAAGGGATAAAACTGTTTATCTCTATAATGGTAAAAAGAAACCAGGTCAATCAGCTCAGTATGCAGTATTGGATTTATCAACAGGCACAAAAGATCTGCAGCAATGTGCTGATGCTGTTATGCGCCTGCGGGCCGAATATCAAAAGCAAAAAAACATCCCAATCTGTTTTAGTGATAATGCAGGAAAAAACTATTGCTGGTCATCTTATGTACACCGTGGCTGGCAAGTGTATCTGGAAACAGTGTTTGGTATGTGTGGTACCCTTTCACTTGAAAGACAATTGAAAAAACAAAGCTGGAAAAATCTAAAGGCAGGTGATGTTATTATTAAGGGCGGAAGTCCCGGACATGCAGTTATTATTATGGATATGGCAAGACATAAACGTTCAGGAAAAGTTATTTTTCTGCTGGCACAGAGTTACATGCCCGCACAGGATATGCACTTGCTTATTAATCCTAAAGAATCTAACTTAAGTCCTTGGTATTCAATTCCTGATAAATATTTGTACACTCCGGAATGGACATTTGAAGTATCACAATTACGTACTTGGCCATAAACAAAATGTTAAAAACACTAAACGCAAAATAGAGGTTTTCTTCGATTGATTTTTAGAAGGAAGCCAACTACTTTTGGAATCAATAAAACCCGTCCTATGAAGTTAAAAACAATGAATCCGCAATCTGTTTGGAAATTAGCCCTGAAAGTATCTGCCGTAGGGGTAAGTATTGTATTGGCAACTTATACATTGGTATGGCTTCTGCTGAGTATACTCAGGCTGTTTGTTGAGGGTATATATGCTTGAATTTCAATGTTATAAAAGCGCTGCTACCATAAAAGAAAAAAGCCGGATAGAAATCCAGCTTCGTTTAAAATCCAATATCCTATGAAAAACCGTAACGAAGATGCGGCATATAATTTTAAAAAACAAATTTTGTGATTAGAAATTTGTCTGTCTGCATAAAAAAACCGCTCTCTATTGGAGAACGGTAATAATTACTTAGTGGTTTTACCTATTTTTTCAGATACATTACTTCCTTTACCAGTTTAACAGTTCTGGGCACATCAGGCAAATAGCCGGCTACCAAATTTGGAGCATAATGCATAGGTGCATCCACGCTTGTTATACGTCGGATGGGCGCATCTAAATAGTCAAATCCTTCTTTTTGAATGCGATAGGCTATTTCACTTGAAACGGAAGCGAAAGGCCATTGTTCTTCAACAATTACTAAGCGGTTGGTCTTCTTTACACTTTCCAGAATGGTAAACCAATCCAGCGGACGAATGGTTCTCAAATCAATCACTTCAGCTTCAATACCTTCTTTGGCCAGTTCTTCTGCTGCACCCAACGCTACTTTCATCATTTTGTTAAACGATACAATTGTAACATCACGACCCGGACGCTTCACATCAGCCTTACCTATTTCAATTACATATTCCCCTTCAGGCACCTCGCCTTTATCACCATAACCCACTTCCGCTTCCATAAATACAACCGGATCATCATCACGAATAGCGGCCTTCAGCAATCCTTTAGCATCATAAGGATTGGAAGGAGAAATAACTTTCAAGCCCGGAATATTTGCATAATAACTTTCAAACGCTGTTGAGTGTTGCGCACCTAATTGGCCGGCACTTCCATTAGGCCCACGAAATACAATGGGGCATCCTACCTGTCCGCCACTCATGGCAAGCATTTTAGAAGCTGTATTTAAAATCTGGTCCATTGCAAGCACAGCAAAGTTCCAGGTCATAAACTCCACAATAGGACGTAAACCATTTTGAGCAGAACCTACAGCCACGGCAGCAAAACCAAGCTCAGAAATGGGGGTATCAATCACACGCTTGGGGCCAAACTCATCCAGCATACCCTGGCTCACTTTATAGGCACCATTGTATTCTGCCACTTCCTCTCCCATCAGATACACATTTTCATCTCTTCTCATTTCTTCCTGCATGGCTTCACGCAGGGCTTCACGCATAGCGATTGTTCTCATCAATTATTTTTTTAAGAGCAGCAAAAATATTGGAAGTAGTGCAAAACCCCAAAAGCAGTTTCAAACCAAATGAGGAGTAGCAGGGGCGGTTGAATAAAGCCAAACGCATACTTCCCGTGTTTCACTGCAAGTACGCCACATATCCATGCACAAAACCTTCAGCGGGCTTTCCGTTTCACCCGGGGCTATCAGCAGCTAATGAAAAAAGCCCGTCAACAAACAATGGAACATTACTCAACAATTTTCAAATTTTTGCATCTTCAAATTATCAATTGGGCTGTTTATCTTGCACCAAATTTTATTATTTGAAAACGATACTTGTCTTTGGCGCCGGTAAATCAGCAACAGTATTAATTGATTATTTAAAGGGTGTTTGCACAACACATCAGTGGCAATTAATAGTTGCAGATGCAAATTTTTTTGCAGCACAAAATAAAATCAACCATCACCCATCAGCAAAAGCGGTTGAAGCAGATGTTTCAAATGAAGAAGAACGCCGCATGCTCATTACTGATGCATCCATCGTTATTTCTGTATTACCTCCGCATTTGCACATACTGGTAGCAAAAGATTGTGTGGCAATTGGCAGAAGTCTGTTAACAGCTTCTTATGTAGATGCCGGCATCAAAACACTGGAAGCCGAAATTAAAAGCAAAGAACTTTTATTTTTATGTGAAATGGGGCTGGACCCCGGCATTGACCACATGAGCGCCATGCAGTTGATTGATGCAATTAAAGCCAAAGGCGGCAGCATCACTTCTTTTAAATCGCATTGCGGTGGATTGGTAGCACCTGAAAGTGATGATAATCCATGGCATTATAAAATCAGCTGGAATCCACGCAATATTGTTATGGCTGGAAGTGCAGGTGCTGCGTATAAGCTCAACAATGAAATCATTCAAAAGCCTTATAACAATATATTTGAAGATTGTGAAGAATTACAGATAGCGGCATTGCCTACTTTGGCATGGTATCCCAATCGTGATTCCCTGAGTTATATTCCGCTTTATCATTTACATGAAGCTGAAACATTTATACGCACTACATTACGCTATGCTGATTTTTGTAAAGGTTGGGATGTAATGGTGGATTTGGAATTAACAGATGAAAAAGATCAGGATCTTGTAGCTCAATGTAAAACCTATGCAGACTGGATGGAGCAAAAATTATTTAAAGCTGAGCAAAGAGATATCAGCTTCAGGATGTACCTGGAATTATACGTGGATGAAATATATCATGAAAAGATTATTCAGCAATTTGATTTTCTCGAACTCAACAGTATAGATTTACTCCCACATCATGTTAAATGCAGTGCCGATATTGTACAATACCGGCTTGAGCATAAATTAAAACTTTACCCTGCAGATAAAGACATGATTGTAATGCTGCATGAAATTGATTACACTTTGAATGAACAACAGCATACTGTAAAAAGCAGTTTAATTGTAACAGGAGAAGACAACATGCACACGGCAATGGCTAAAACTGTTGGATTACCGCTTGGCATTGCGGCCAAATTGATTCTTGAAGAAAAAATCAAACTCAAAGGTTTGCACATACCTACGCAAAAAGAAATTTATGAACCGGTGCTTAAAGAATTGAAAGATCATGATGTTTCATTTTTGGAGTTACATCATTAAAAAAGAAAATACTACGTTGAGGTATCAATAGAATCCCGGTCAATAGTTATTTCACCGGTCATTATGCTATGCTCACCCGGAAACTGTTCAATTTTTTCTTTAGTTGCACAAGTATTTCATCCATAGCTGGTAATTAATAATTCTTTCAATTCTTTCATTCCTTCGGTAGCCGGTTTTTCAATCGTTATTAAATTATACACTTCCGGAGTATATGGAATTTTTTTATCAACAATAAATTTAGGAATCGTCATTGGAGCATAATTCACTAATCCTGCGGCAGGATATACTACCAGCGATGTGCCCACTACTACAAACAGCTCAGCATTACTTACAACCATGGCGGCTTGCTCAATCATGGGCACAGCTTCACCAAACCAAACAATATGTGGCCGTAGTTGAGCACCATCTTCTGCTGCGTCACCTATCCGAATATCATTTTTTATTTCATAAACGAGTGACTTATCTGTTTCGCTGCGCATCTTGAATATTTCACCATGCAGATGCAATACATTACTGCTGCCGGCCCTTTCATGAAGGTCATCAATATTTTGGGTTATGATGGTAACATCAAAGTACTTTTCCAATTCTGCAAAAACATAATGAGCTGCATTAGGTACTGCATCCAAAACATTCTTTCGCCTGTGATTATAAAACTCCAGTACTAATTGGGGATTTCTTCTCCATGCTTCAGGTGTTGCAACATCTTCTATATCATAACCTTCCCACAACCCATCACTGTCCCTGAATGTTTTTAAACCACTTTCTGCGCTCATGCCTGCTCCTGTAAGTACAACAAGATGCTTCATTATATACTTTATTACCAAAAATACATAATTGAAATTTAACAGATTCTATCGTATCTTCAAGTTAAATGACTCTTCATTTGCAAAATGTATTTACCACATAGCGTCAAATATTATTTAAGTGCAACGCTATGATTAAACAAAATCCAAATTTGTGATGAATCTGCGTAATTTCATCAGGCAAAACCAACCGAAAGTTCTGGCCGTAATTACAGCCATAATCTTAATCGTGTTTTCATTTTTCTTCAGCTATCAACGTTTTCAA
>ERZ1066140.100-NODE-100-length-24220-cov-6.374136_pt1 | contig 24220 bp, 23 predicted proteins | sample MGYA00382787_ERZ1066140 | MGnify/ENA primary metagenome ERZ1066140 (study PRJEB33369, sample SAMEA5778370) | biofilm metagenome | biome: Industrial cooling water; feature: Water cooling tower basin; material: Biofilm | place: United Arab Emirates | collected...
CGATAGAATCGTCTTTTTTGTCGTACCAACCAATTTAACGATCTGCGCATCTGTCAGTTCTGGGTGATTCTTAAGCAGCCATGATATTGCATCCGGCTTATCCTGGCGGCGCGCAACTGGCGTGTAACGAGCTTTCTGTTTTTTCTGCTCAGAAATATATTTGTCCATCGACCCAACCATGCGCATGCGATATTCAGGATCTTTCAATGCTTTGTCTAATTCTTCCTGCTTAAGCTGTCCGGCAGAAACTGGGTTCTGACCAATAAGACCTGTCGCCACATCACCATCGGCAATTCCCTGCACTTCGAGCGGGTGAAGCTGACAAAAATCAGCGATCTGATCAAAATTAAGAGTCGTATTTTCTACCAGCCAAACTGCTGTAGCCTTGGGCATTAACGGCATTGTCATTTGCAATTTCCTTACATTAAAAAGTTAAATTTTTTGGAATGCGGCTATAATCACCAGATTTACAGTAAAGTCAAGAAACATAATATTTATTTAAATTAGCTAATCTAAATAATATTTTTACCTAAACCCCGAATAATCAATAGAAAAACAATGATATTAGCCACTCCAACTGATAAAAAAATCTGCAAGACATTAAAATCGAGGCTGTATAATGACAGTATAGCCAGGCTCGAAATCACCATAAACAGCGCGTTATAAACATTATTTGCAGCAATTGTTCTTGCCAAATATTGCCTCTTAGTCTGACTCTGCACCAGCGTATATAATGGCACCGTATAAATGCCAGCACAAAACGAAATCATAAACAGATCAAAAATCACTCTCCATGAATCTTTTGTGCCAAGAAAATTATTTACATCCAGCAATGTTTTTCCGCACATAACGCCTGGCGAACATGCTTCATAAAGAATCCTGCTGGCAGCATCCATGTATCCAACACCTACAAAATAAAAATCTATGATAAATACGGTCATTCCCAAACATCCATATGGAACAAATCTCGTGTTGATTTCGCCCCTTTGTAGCTTAATACACACCACAGACCCTGCCGCCACTCCAATAGAAAATATTGTTAGAAAAAACGTTACAACTTCTTCGTTGCCGCCAATAATTTCTTTTGTGTAAAGCGGAAACTGCGTGAGAAAAGTTGCGCCAACCAACCAAAACCAGGATATGCCAATTATTGCGATCAGAACTTTGACATTATTATGCGCAAAATTTAAAGTTTTTAAGGTGTCAGAAAAAATATTAATTTTTAGCTTAATATCAGAATCACCAACCAAAGATTTTGGAATATAAAAACTTGCAATCAGCCCAATCAAAGCAAACAGAACAACGAAAAACGACAGAGTAAATTTTCCATTTTCGCCAAGTATTATCAGGCCGCCAAAAATAGTGCCTGTAAGTATAGCAAGAAATGTTCCGCCCTCTATCAAACCATTGCCCGCCAACAATTCATTTTTTTTCAAATGTTCCGGCAAAAGACTGTATTTTATTGGCCCGAAGAATGTTGAATGCGCCCCCATAAAAAATAAAATTAACAACAGCCCAAAAACATTCTCGAAATAAAAAAATATGGCGGCGGCTAGCATTAATAAAACTTCCACCACCTTCACTATTTTGGCGATTTGCGATTTCTCATATTTATCGGATAAATTTCCGGCAGTGGCAGAAAACAAAAAGAAAGGCAGTATAAATATTGCTGCCGCAAGCGTTACCATGAACGCAGGATCCATAGAATTTTTTTCTGCCGCATCAAATGTGAACCAGATTAAAAACGCGTTTTTAAAAGCATTGTCATTAAATGCGCCAAAAAACTGCGTTATAAAAAGCGGGAGAAATCTTCTAGATTTTAATAAAGCTGGCATACGCATTAGATACCATACTTTCGTTATTTATTCTATTTCATTACTTTTCAGATTCAAAAAGTTAAGTGGCACTTCTTGATTTATATCAAGTCACTAAATGCAATTTTTTATATCATGGCCACGAATGGAATCAATTTTAGCAAATTGTGGCAGTGTTTTTTCTGCGAATGGAAGTCTTTTCGCAACATTTTTTGTTGCAGGTCTGACAGGTGGTTTTAGCCATTGTCTGGCTATGTGCGGACCAATCGTCGCCGGACAATCTGCGTGCGCCTCCGGTTGTAGAAATAATCATATGAATAATGTGGAAAAAAATTCTCAGCTAAGTTACCATTCGGGGCGAATAGTTACGTATAGTTTATTAGGCCTTATAGCTTCTGCTATGGCCATGCAGATCGCTGCTACATCCTTCTGGCCTTATCTTTCTTCCGGAATGCTTATCGCCGCTGGATTTATGTTCATTTTCAGCAGCATTAAACCTTCAAGAAATTCATCCTGCGGAAAGTTTGCCAAAACAAATTTCCTGCGCGGCTTATTGCTTGGCTTCATGCCTTGTGGAATGCTTTATGCTGCCCTGATGATGGCCGCAACAATAACCAACCCATTAGCTGGAGCATTCGCGATGTTTTTATTTACAGTTGGTACTATTCCGGCATTGCTTTTAGCCAGCGGATCTCTGCAATTAATAAGCAAAAAATGGCGGTATTTAATTCCTGGCGTGGGAAGAACTGTGATGGCATTTAACGGATTATCACTTTTGATTTTAGCAGCAAGAATTGTGAGGTAAAATGCAGAGCGTAACGATTAAAAACAGTAATACTTTATACAATGATGAAATTGTAAAACTATTTACAATTGCTGCCCTTTTCTGGGGTTTCGTTGGCATGTTGGTTGGCTTGATAATAGCCCTTCAATTAGCATTTCCTGAACTAAATTTTGAACCATATCTTACATTTGGCCGTCTTCGTCCTGTTCACACATCGGGCGTTATTTTTGCATTTGGCGGCAACGTGCTTTTTGCAACGTCTTATTTTGTAGTTCAGAGAACTTGTGACACCCGACTTTGGAATGACAAACTTGCCTTATTTACCTTCTGGGGCTATCAGCTATTTATTGTCATGGCCGCTCTTGGATATGTTCTTGGTGTCACGCAGAACAAAGAATATGCCGAACCTGAATGGTATGCTGACTTATGGCTTACTTTTGTCTGGGTCGCATATTTGATAATCTTTTTAATGACTCTGAAAAACAGAAAGGAGCCTCACATTTATGTAGCAAATTGGTTTTTCCTGGCATTCATTGCCACAGTAGCTGTTTTACACCTCGTAAATGGGGTAAGTGTTCCACTTTCTATTACCGATTCTCATAGCGTACCTCTTTGGGGCGGCGTCCCTAGCGCTCTCATCCAATGGTGGTATGGACATAATGCTGTCGGCTTTTTCTTAACAGCCGGTTTCCTCGGAATAATGTATTACTTCGTGCCTAAAAGAGCTAATCGTCCGGTATATTCATATCGCCTTTCGATACTGCATTTCTGGTCACTTATATTCATATATATCTGGGCTGGGCCTCACCATTTACACTACACAGCTCTGCCAGATTGGGCACAGACTCTTGGTATGACCTTCTCGATAATGCTTTGGATGCCTAGCTGGGGCGGAATGATTAACGGTATTATGACTCTCTCCGGCGCCTGGAATAAATTAAGAGACGATCCAGTTCTTCGTTTTATGATTATTTCGCTGGCTTTTTACGGCATGAGCACTTTCGAAGGTCCGTTAATGTCAATCAAGGCTGTTAATTCTCTTTCTCATTACACAGACTGGACAATAGGGCACGTTCATTCCGGTGCCCTTGGTTGGGTTGCATTCATTAGTTTTGGAGCTATTTATTATCTGATCCCGGTACTTTGGAAACGCAAGGAATTATACTCTTTAAGACTTGTGAACATTCACTTGTGGGTTTCAACTATTGGAATTGTTCTATACATAACTGCAATGTGGGTTTCAGGAATTATGCAGGGCCTGATGTGGCGTGCATATGATGCTATGGGCTTCCTGGAATACTCATTTGTTGAAACAGTAGAAGCAATGCATCCATATTATATAATTCGTGCTCTTGGTGGCCTGCTTTACCTGATAGGTATGGTGATAATGCTTTATAATTGCTGGAAGACCATAAATGGCTGCAGCAAGAGCTGTGATATGTGTCAGTGCGACAAGGAGAAAATTTATGCTTGAACAACATGGCAAACTGGAACGCAACTCGATCCTTCTTCTGATTTTTACAATCTTGGCAATTTCCGTGGGCGGGCTCATAGAAATAGTTCCGCTTTTCCGCATGGAAACAACAATTGAGAAAGTTGATGGCATGCGTCCCTACACACCACTCGAGCTTGTTGGAAAACAGATATACATGCGTGAAAATTGTTCATCGTGCCATAGCCAGCAAATTCGCCCATTGCGTGACGAAGTTGAGCGTTATGGACATTATTCACTTGCTGCGGAAAGCATGTATGATCATCCGTTCCTCTGGGGCAGTAAGCGCACCGGCCCTGATTTGGCTCGCGTTGGCGGAAAATATTCCGATGAATGGCACACTGCACACCTGGTAAATCCGCGCGACCTTGTTCCAGAATCTATTATGCCTTCATATGCTTTTATGAAAAACAAAGGAGCTAATCTGGTATCGCTGGAAAAGCTACTGCGCGCACAACAAATTGTCGGGGTTCCTTATACGGAAGAAATGATTGATAACGCCTACAAAGATACTGTGAGCCAGGCTAGATCAGGTTCTGATACCACTGGCCTCAATTCAAGATACGGCAATAAAGTCAACGCACGTGACTTTGACGGCCAGAAGGATTTTGTTTCTGAAATGGATGCTTTGATAGCCTATCTGCAGGCCCTTGGTACTCTTGCAAACATTAAAGATTATCAATTAAGCACAGAAACCATTAGTGAATATGGAAATGTTAAAGGAGATAGAAAATAATGGATTTCTTTATTGAAAAATCTCCACTTATAAGCCTGGTTTTTTTCTTTGCGATTTTTATTTTTATACTGTTCAGGACTTATAAGCCTAGTCAGAAAAAACAAATCGAATCTAATGCAAATATTCCATTAAAAAGAGATTAATTTATGACTGATAAAAAAGAGAGAGATGAGTTTTCTGGAGTTGAAACAACAGGCCATGAGTGGGATGGTCTTAAAGAATTGAATAATCCCGCTCCGCGCTGGTGGCTCTGGGTTTTCTTCGTCACCGTAATTTGGGCTGTTGGATATTGGTTTGTATATCCGGCATGGCCAACAATATCTGGTCATACCAAGGGCTCATTGAATTGGACGCAATACAAAAAACTTTCTGAAGAACAATCAGAGATTCTAGCCCGCCGCGGCGAGTTCTCTGAAAAGATAAAAATAAGTTCTCTACAGGAAATCAAAAATGATTCGGAGCTTTATGCTTTTGCACTTGCCGGTGGAAAAACTATGTTCAAAGAAAATTGTGCTGCCTGCCACGGTACGGGCGCGCAAGGTGGTCCAGGCTATCCCAACCTCAATGATGATGATTGGCTTTGGGGCGGCGACATAGCTACCATATATAAAACTATACAACATGGCATTCGCTCTGGTCATCCCGGAGCACGTGATTCACAAATGCCAGCATTCTCAGGCGTTTTAAAGCCACAAGAAATTATTGCTGTTACAGAACATGTACTTAGCCTTTCTAACCTGGCAGAATCGTCAGCAGAAGGTGAAGAAATATTTAAACAGAATTGTGCTTCATGTCACGGCAATAACGGAACTGGTGGAAGAGAATTTGGTGCGCCAAATCTTGCTGATGCGATATGGGTTTATGGCAGCGATAAGAAAAGCATAGTTGCACAAATTAATAATCCAAAACACGGTGTTATGCCGGCCTGGGTTGATAGATTGCCAGATGAAACAATAAAGCAATTATCCATATATATTCACTCTCTCGGCGGCGGCGAGACAAGCGCAGAAAATCAGCAATAGTTAGGATAAAATGGATAAAAATATTCAGCTCTTTAAGAAGCAGGAAAAGATTTATCCTCGTCGTGTCTGGGGTCGATATCGCAAAATAAAATGGATGTCGATGGTTATCCTTCTAGGCATTTATTATTTAGCTCCATGGCTGCGCTGGGATAGAGGTGAGCATGCTCCCGATCAGGCAATCTTAATAGATATGTCCGGCAGACGAGCCTACTTCTTTAATATCGAAATATGGCCACAGGAAGTTTACTACATAACTGGAATTCTTATACTTGCCGCAGTCGGTCTATTTTTTGTGACATCTTTGTTCGGGCGCGTCTGGTGTGGTTATGCTTGCCCACAAACTGTTTGGACAGATTTATTCGTGTGGGTTGAACGCATTGTTCAGGGCGATAGAAATGCTCGTAAAAAGCTGGATGAATCACCTTTATCCTTAAATAAAATATATAAAAAAGGTCTCACTCATTTAATCTGGATTATTATCGGCCTTTTTACGGGCGGCGCCTGGGTTTTCTATTTCAATGATGCCCCAACACTTTTTGATCAGATTGTTCATTTTGATATACCTCTTACAGTGGGAGGATGGATTATTGCTCTTACATTCTCAACTTACCTTATGGCCGGATATGCACGCGAACAGGTTTGTACCTATATGTGTCCATATGCCCGCTTTCAGTCGGCAATGTTTGATAAAAATACCCTGATAATTGCTTATGATGAAAAACGCGGCGAGCCACGCGGTCATCACAAAGCTGGAGAAAGCTGGGAAGGACGAGGACATTGCATAGATTGCGATTCATGTGTTCTTGTTTGTCCTATGGGCATTGATATAAGAAAAGGCCTGCAAATGGACTGTATTGCTTGTGGGCTCTGCGTAGATGCATGTAACAATGTTATGGATAAAATCGGGCTACCCAGAGGCCTGATTAGATATGATACTGAGAGCAAGCAGCCATTTAATGCTCTGCGCCCGAGAACATTCTGGTATGGCGGAATAATTTCGCTGGTGGGTATCTTGATGCTATATAGCCTGCTTACCCGCTCTCCTTTGGAGATGAATATTATTCACGACAGGAACCCTCTTTTTGTTGTTTTGTCAAACAGCGAGATACGCAATGGCTACAATCTTCATATTCTCAACAAATCTCGAACAGACAGATATTATACAATTGGTATTGAAGGCCTGGAAAACGCAAATCTTCGTATTCAAGCCAACAATGAAATCCAAAATGATAGCCTACATGTTTTTGCCGATAGCCTGGGAAATTTTCGTGTTTTTGTGACTGCTCCTAAACAACAGGAGATAAGAAAAGAAATTAGGTTTATAATAAAGGCAAATGATGATTCTGAAATAAAAGAAAGCAAAGAAACAATATTTGTTAGCGGTTCAAAATGAAAAAGAAAAATCTGGAAAACAATGCTTTTAATTCTGATAAATTAATACCCTGGTATTTCGTAATGTTTTTTGTGTTCATCGCCGTTGTGGATGGAATCATGGTAACACTTGCTGTGAAAACACACACTGGAACCGTGACAGATCATCCATATGAGAAAGGCCTCGCCTATAATAAAATAATTTCGGCGGCTAACAATCAGGGAAACCTCGGATGGAACAGTGAAATCATTTATAACAATGGAATTATCGAATTTAAATTACACGATACATCTGGAAAAATTATTGTTGCAGATAATATTGAAGCAAAAATCACAAGGCCTACTCACTCGGGGCTTGATTTTTCTACTGATTTAACGAGCGGAATGGCACAAGTCGATTTTCCTGAAAAAGGTTTATGGGAAGTTCGTATTTTTGCTAAAATTGGTGAAGAAGAATATCAAACATCTAAAAAAATAATTGTTAAATAAATAATATAATGAACACGATATTATCAACACATAGCTTTGTTCAATCTGATTCAGATGGTACAAACTCCTTGAATTTAATTGTTGATGGAATGCATTGCCCTTCCTGCGTTGCGGTAATTGAAGATGCTCTTAGAAACAAAAAAGAAGTTAAAGAAGCTCGCTTAAATCTTTCTACAAAAAGACTGAGAATAGTCTGGCATGGCAAAGAAATACTGGGAGACAAGTGGGTAGAAGAAATTAATAAAATGGGTTATCGGGCTGTTCCTTTCGATCCAAAAACTTCTGAGACAATCGAGAAAAGAGAGGAAAAATTTCTGCTGCTTTGTCTTGCGGTCGCAGGTTTTGCAAGCGGCAATATGATGCTTTTCTCGGTGCCTCTTTGGAGCAGTGACCCGATAGAGATGGGGGAATCCACGCGAACATTTTTTCACTGGATTCAAGCAATTGTAGCTATACCAACTATTGCTTTTTCTGGCCGGCCTTTTTTCTATTCTGCCTGGAAAGCAATAAAGAACTGGCAGACCAATATGGATGTTCCCATATCCGTTGCAGTAATTCTTACAACAATAATGAGCCTTTTCGAAACAGTTTCATTTGGTCATCATTCATACTTTGATTCTGTAGTTATGTTGCTTTTCTTTCTTCTGATAGGTCGATATCTGGAAGCGCGCGCAAAAGGCAAAGCTAGAAGTGCTGCGCAAGATCTACTACAAATGATGTCTGGATTTGCAACTGTCATTAACAAATCTGGTAAGCATAAAATAATTCCTGTTTCTGAGATTAAAGAGAAGATGATTTTGTCTGTCGCTGCCGGTGAAAAAATTGGCGCAGATGGAGAGGTAATAGAAGGCGTCTCGGAACTGGACACCAGCCTTATAACGGGCGAAACAATGCCTGTAGAAATTAAAAAAGGCGCAAAAGTTTTTGCCGGGACAATGAATATTTCTGCGCCAATAAAAGTTCTTGTAACAAAACCATATCAGCGCTCGCTTGTTTCGGAGATTGTTAAACTCATGGAAATAGCAGAACAGAACCAGGGACACTATGTTGCACTCGCTGACAAAATTTCAAGATGGTACACACCAGCTGTGCACTTTCTTGCGGCTGCTACTTTTCTTGGCTGGCTATTATACGGACATATCGAATGGCAGGTTGCGCTTCTTTATTCTGCCACGGTTCTTATTATCACTTGTCCATGCGCTCTTGGTTTGGCTGTGCCAATTGTTCAGGTTATTGCCAGCGGTAAACTTTTACGCAAGGGTATATTGTTAAAATCCGGTAGCGCTCTCGAGAGACTTGCTGGAATTTCACACGCTGTTTTTGATAAAACCGGCACATTGACATTGGGTTTGCCTAAACTCATTAATCCTGAAGAATATGATAATAAATCGCTGCAATTATCCGCATCCATGGCACAGCACAGCAAACATCCTCTCTCTGTTGCAATCACAAAATCATATTCCGGAAAATTAATTAATTTAAATGTTAAAGAAATACAGGCTTGTGGTCTGGAAACAAATTATAAGGGCAATAAAATTAGATTAGGCAAAAGAAGCTGGTGTACAAAAATCTCTGATAAAGAAGTGGCGAATGATGCAAATATGGAATTATGGCTGGTCGTTGGAAAAAACGAACCTATTCGCTTCAAGTTCTCCGATAAAATAAAAAATGATGCAAAACAGGTTATAGATAAATTTAATAATGCTGGCATCAGCACAATATTACTCTCGGGCGACAGGGTTGAAATAACAAAGAAAATTGCTGATCAGGTAGGAATTAAATCTTATGCTGGGTGCCTTTCACCAAAACAGAAAACTGAAAGAATCGTAGAGTTGAAGCAAAATGGCCATAATGTTCTAATGGTTGGTGATGGACTTAACGATGCTCCTTCTCTCTCAAGCGCAACTATCTCCATGTCTCCAACTTCTGCAATTGATATATCACAAAACGCTTCTGATATTGTCTTCCAGGGTGAGCTTTTATCGCCAGTTTATAACGCATGGGAAACCTCTAAATTCTCACAAAAACTTATAAAACAGAATTTCGCTCTGGCAATTATTTATAACATTATTGCCATTCCTGTTGCCATAGCCGGATATGTGACTCCTTTAATTGCAGCCATTGCTATGTCAAGCTCTTCTCTGCTGGTAGTGGTAAATGCCCTGCGCCTTAATTTAATGAATAATAAATAATGAAGAACAAATTATGACAATTATAGTTTATTTGATACCTATAGCTCTGACTCTGGGTCTGATTGGTCTTCTTGGATTCTTCTGGGCTTTGAAACATGGCCAGTTTGATGATTTGGATGGAGCACCACACCGTATATTAAAAGACGAGGACAAAAATAAAAAATAGTTATATCCCTTGATATATGTCAATGCTAAAATAATTTCGAGGTAGTACTGGTTCTTTCATAAAATTTCTAATTTAAAGGTTGTTAATATGAAAAAAATTATTACTTCTGCTTTGTGTATTACTGCTCTCCTCAGTCCAGTTAAATCTATTGCTGAACAATCAACAAAAGCTGGCGATTTTATTGTTAGGGGCCGCGCAGTTGGCGTTATTCCAAGTGAAGATGCAACAATAACCGGCGCAGTAACTGGCAATACCATAAGCATCGGTGAAACAGTCGTGCCTGAAGTTGACTTCAGCTATTTCGTTACAGACGATATCGCCCTTGAGTTAATTGCTGCCGTTACACCTCACGAGGTAAGCACAAAAACCAGCAGTGCCGGAGCGCTTGATCTGGGGGACGTGTGGCTTCTTCCTCCAACTTTAACCGCGCAATATCATTTCAACGATCTAGGAAATTATAAGCCTTATGTTGGTGCTGGCGTTAACTATACTGTTTTCTTCAATGAAGATACTGGCTCATCTGTAACAAGCGTTGAATATGACAATAGTTTTGGCCCTGCATTGCAGGCCGGCGTGGATTATATGCTTGATGATAACTGGTTGCTAAATATGGATGTTAAGAAAATATGGATTAACCCTGATGTAAAATTCAACGGTGGAGCGATTGCCGCTGACGTTGATATTAATCCATGGGTTGTTGGCGTAGGTTTCGGTTATAAATTCTAGAAGATATTGTCTCTATAGTGCTAATTTTCTTCTCTACAGCTTCCCATGTTTGAGCAGCTGCTGCAGACAAATTGTTTGAGTTTAGAAAGGTCTTTTATTTCTATTTCATTACCGGAAATATTGACTCCGTGTGTTTCAAGCTGATTCTGACTCCTTGAAAGCGTCTCTGGTTTCATTCCCAGGTAAGAAGCAAGAACATTTTTCTCAACTGGAATAGTGATTTTTTGTTTTTCTTTTGGTTTTTGTTCCTGCTTTTCTTTCAAATCCAGGAAAAAACATCCAAGACGCTGCATGGCCGACATTGTACTCATCTGCTCAATTTTTAGTCTTGTCCTGAAATTTTGTTCTCCTATAAGGCGCGTTATCTTTGTTGATAAATTGCTGTTCTTCTCTAAAGTTTCCTTAAGTTTTTTTGCAGGAATAGAAATTATTATCGTTTTATCAGATATTACTTCTGCGTTATATTTATAATCTTCCCAGTCAAAGATAGCTTCCTCTCCAAGAAAATCTCCCTCTGTGCACAAACCAACAACTGTTTCTTTTCCATCCGGAGTTTGTCTTGTAAGCTTTACCCATCCTTGTTTAATGAGAAAGAATTTGTTTGCAGCACTACCGTTGTTAAAAACAATGTCTCCAAATTCATAACTCTCTTGTTTTGAATTTTCGGCAATGCTTCGGTCGCTGAGAAAGTCGCTCTTTATACCATCGTCATTTACCGATTCATTGCTCTTAGCTATAATTTTTTCCATACAATTCACCTTGATAACTATAGATCTGATAAGGAATAGCTTCTAGCCGAATCTCGCTAGAAGCGTAGGATGGCTGCGCCAGGCGAAGCTCGAAGAGCGAAGCCTGGTGGAGGATAGCGGGATCGAACCGCTGACCTCCTGAATGCAAATCAGGCGCTCTCCCAGCTGAGCTAATCCCCCACGGCGAGCAACCTTATATGTTTTTCACAACCAACTGTCAAGACAAGTCATTTCTGCATTATTTCTTTCTTATTTGACAGCTATGGGCGTTTATGTAAAAGTTCCGCCAATCTCATTTGGTATTTTTATGACAAACACGCCTAAAACATCTTCCACAAATTCTAATAAAGATACGGCTCCTATCCATCAAGAACCGCAACCTTCGCGCATTTGGGAGGTTCTTTCCTGGCTCGGCGTACTCTCGCTGATCGCATATCTTGTTCTCGCAATCTCTGAGACATTAAATTGGCAACTTTCTGGCGATTCACCAATAATGCATTATATCGCCTGGCTGATATCACAAGGCCAGGTTCCATATCGCGACATATTCGACATGAATATGCCTGGCACATACCTGATTCACTTAGGTGTAATTTCCTTGCTTGGAAATAGCAGCGAAATGTGGCGCTTTTTTGATGTTGGCTGGCTCGCACTAACCTGCGTAATAATTATTGTTTATTGCAAGAGACAAGGCATGCTGGCCGGAGTAGTTGCCGCAACAATTTTCGCCTGCCTGCACATTTCCAGCGGCGAAATAATGATGGGTCAGCGTGACTTTCTCCTTGCACCTTTTCTGATACTAGTTGGCCACTTCGTCGCTAATGTTACAGAAAACAAATACCGACTGCTTGCCGCGCTACTTGCCGGCATAATTTTTGGCTGTGCATTTTGGATTAAACCACATATTGCATTGTTATTTTTTGTTTTATTCCTTTATGCAAAAATTCAGTCAAACAGCATATTTGTATCATTACTTATGGCGCTTGGTTTTCTGCTGCCTGCCGGCGGAGTAATGGCATATCTTTATTTAAACCAGGCACTTCTCCCCTGGTGGGAAATTGTTAGCCAATACCTGGTTCCGATTTATATTTTTGTTGGCATGAATGTCTCCTCTCAGGAAATGATTTTCCTCATGGTCTCGTCGCTGGCTATTTTCCTGCCATTCCTGGCTTTATCAACACCTCTTACTGGCCGTTTCTTTGTTTCTCTTATTGGCGTTATATATGGCGTCGCACATTTTATTTTACAGAAAAAAGGTTTTTACTATCACCTTTCTCCGTTGTTTTTATGGGCATCTATTTTTGTGTGCTATCGCATCGGCAGCAATATAAAAGCTCCGAAAATTGCACCGCGTTTTGCCGCTTCGGTTGGCATTCTCACAGCTTGTATTCTAGCCAGCCCTATTTATCTTCTTGATCCGGCAAAATTCTCTACTACATCAAAAACCTTGGCAAAAACCATGGAAAATAATCGCGACATATCAAAAGATATTTATGCCGATCTGAAAGATATCATTAAGCCTGGAGATAAAGTCCAGGCACTAGATCATAATAGCGGCGCTGTTCACGCCATGCTTAAAGCCAAAGCAATCTCGGCAACTCCTTTCCTGCGTGATTTCCATTTTTATACCGGAACACAAAATTATTATACGCAAAGACTTGAAGATGATTTTATTAGGAGAATCTCGAATGAAAAGCCTCGTGTTATAATACTCACGGATGATTCATGGCCTGATAAATCGCGTGGCTTTGACAGAATTAAAGATTCCCCTGCCCTGGTTAATTTATTGGAAGAAAATTATTCAATCGAAAAAGAAAATCTGCGGCATCGAATTTACATCAAGAAGTAAAATATAACCCGAATCATCTAATCATCTAATTATCCAATTATCAAGACTCGCATCCTCAATAATCAAATCAACGCGATCTTTGCCCTGCCAATTATCGAGTTTTATTTTTGCCGCCAGATGCAGTTTCTTTCCATAACCAGCCAGCAATTCTTTGCCCAGCCTTGTTCCAGCCTGTCTAAATGCGATTGCTTTTATGCGCGTTCTTTTATCTGCCGTTGCTCCACCATCACCAATAATACAGCTCACATGATCTTCACCAACAATTCTTGATTCAATAATCATCGCATCTTTAATAACAAATTTTGGCTCACGATTGCCCATTCCAAATGGCGCCGCACGCTGCAAAGATTTTGCCAGATCAACACTAACTGCGTGCGCCGGCAAAACTCCATCCAATTTCATAACGGTGATCCCGCTATTTGCATCCACATCTTTTTTAATTCTCTGGTTTAGAAAATTCTCCAGCTCTGCCAATTTACCTTCCTCTATTGTAAATCCTGCTGCCATTGGATGGCCACCGCCATTTACCAGAATATCGCTTTGCTTTGCTGCCGTTATGGCCGCGCCAATATCCACTCCAGAAATTGAACGCACTGATGCTTTGCCAATTCCATTCTCTATCGCCACAACTGCTACCGGCTTATTAAATTTTTCTTTAATTCGGCTTGCAACAATTCCAATAACTCCCGGGTGCCAACCTGCAGATGAAACTATTATAATAGAATTTTCCGCAGCCTTTTTTTCTGCTTGCAGAAAAGCTTCTTCGGTCACTTGTAATTCTATCGCCTGACGTTCGCGGTTTAATTTATCCAATTCTTTTGCAATAGTAATCGCTTCGTTTGCATCTTCGGTTGCCAGCAATCTACAACCCAAATCCGATTTGCCAACTCTGCCGCCAGCATTAATTCTTGGGCCCAGAATATAGCCCAAATGATAAACATCTGGCGGCGTATTAATTCCTGCAACATCGGCCAAAGCCGCAAGTCCTTTGTTTGTTCTTTGCCGCAATATTTCCACACCGCGCGACACATAAACGCGGTTCAATCCGGTTAGCGTCATCACATCGCACACAGTGCCGAGCGCAACCAAATCAAGCAATTTCAGCAAATCCGGCTCCTTGATATTTCCGGCAAAATATTTTTGTGCGCGCAATTTACTTCTAATTGCCACCGCTAATAAAAATGCCACTCCAACTGCCGCCAAATTTCGGTGAGGCGATTTTTCATCAACTCGATTCGGGTTTATCACGGCCAGAGCTTTTGGCAATTCTTCAGTGCTAATGTGGTGATCTACTACTATTACTTCCAGTCCAACTTTATTCGCAGCCTCTATCGGTTCAAAAGAAACCGTGCCGCAATCAACCGTCACCACCACATCAATTTTATTTTCTTTTCTAAGATTAACCAGCGCATCTGTGTTAAGGCCATAACCTTCAAGTAATCTATCCGGAATATAAACCATCGCCTCCACCCCACACATCCGCAGGAAACGAAGTAGCAACGCCGAAGAAGTTGCCCCATCCACATCATAATCACCGAATATGGCGATTTTTTCCTTATTCAAAATTGCCCGCGCGATTCGCTCTGCCGCCTTTTCCATATCAAGCAAATGGAACGGGTCGGGCAGCGAATCTTTTATTGATGGATTCAGAAACGCGGCGGCATTTTCTGGCATGACCTTACGATTAAGCAATAGCCGCGCCACCATTTCCGAAACTTGCTGCTGCTGAACAATGGTCAAAATATCTTTCTGACTCGGCTCAAGAACTTCCCACCGCGCACCCAGCAATGATTCAGAAAACAGTATTTTATTATCTGAATCTGTTTTTGAAATAGTTGCTATTTCCATTTTTACCCCATATCGGGCATTCTAAGGAATTAGAAATGGAAAGGAAGAAGATTTAAATAAGCGCTATTTTGTGCTAGATTCTTCTCCACTCGCAACTCGTAACTAACTATAATGCCCTCACATAACAAAATAATCGCTGTAGAACTTGATGCCAGCACTGGGTCTAATCTTCCGCCGGAACTGGTGGATGAGCAAAACCGTGCCATCGCCGACCTGCTAGTGAAGAATGATTTCCGGCCTGTCCTAGACCCCGCGCCAGCTGATAATTCTGCTTCACTTGGCCCTTATAAAATCAATCTGAAATCCCGCGATCAGAAACTAATTATCGAGATTAATAATAACGAGAATAACCTAACCAGCGTTGCCATTAGCCTTAAGCCATTTCAGCGACTGATGAAAGATTATGCCATGGTTTGCGACAGTTATTATAAGGCTGTCCGCCAGGCCAGCCCTCATAAAATCGAAGCTCTGGATATGGGGCGTCGCGGTTTGCATGATGAAGGCGCGACAATTTTGCAGGATAATCTGGAAGGAAAAATCGAGTGCGATTTCGCCACCGCCCGCCGCCTGTTTACTTTGATGTATATATTGTTTGTACCCAGTTTGAGATAAGATTTTTCTTGCAATAGCGTATTATTACGCTATCTATCTTCACCAACAACCAATAACTAACAACCAATAACCAAAAAAATGGCCAAAGAAGAACTATTAGAATTTGAAGGAAAAGTTGTAGAAGTACTGCCGAACGCAATGTTCCGCGTAAAACTCAATGAAAACGAGCATATTATCCTTGCACAGATTTCTGGCAGAATGCGCAAGAACCGCATCCGCGTCCTTATGGGCGATGCCGTTACTGTCGAAATGACCCCTTACGATTTATCTAAGGGCCGCATTACGCACAGACATAAGTGAACGATGTCTTGACAGCTTTGCTGTCTTAGACGAGTTCATCCCGGCGAAGGCCGGGATCCGTTCCAAATTCTAAGTTCTATTTACCCATCGCATGGCTTACAAATCGCCTCTTCAGCGCCGGCACTTTATTGACCAGCGCCAAACCAGTATCACGAATCAATCCAATAACTTTCGAATCATTACTGAATAACTTTACCAATCCGTCTGTCGCGGCAATCATTATTATATTATCTTTTCTCCTGAGCGCTTGATACGAACTTAGAACGGTCTGCCCGCCAATATCCAACCCCAGATTTTTTGTTTCAATTATCATCTCTGACAAAACTTTTACATCGCGCCACGAAAGATTAAGCCCCTGCCCTGCCACCGGATGAATTGCGTGCGCGGAATCTCCCAGTAAACACATTCTCTTACCGGTATATTTTCTGGCAAATGTTAAAACCAACGGATACGACCAACGCTGGCTTGCTAGTTGCAATTTTCCTAAATATTTGCCGAATCTTTTTTCAACTTCCGCAGTGAAATCTTCGTCATTCATTTCCATGAATTTGGAAGCAATTGTGCTTTTCTCTGTCCACACTAAAGACGAATGATATTTATCTTTCATTGGCAAAATTGCGAAAGGTCCGGCTGGCAGAAATCTCTCCTGTGCCACGCCATTATGCGGTTTCTCGTGCTTGATAACGCACACAATTCCATTTTGCTTATAATCATGTGATTGTATTTTTATTCCCGCCTGCTCGCGTATTTTTGAATTTCTGCCATCCGCTGCAATCAAAAGTTTTGCTTCGATTTTTTCTTTATTCTCCAGAGTCACAGAGACAAATTTCTCCCCATATTCGATCTTCTTATATTTATTTGGAGCGAATAATTTTACGTTTTTTAGAGAGTTTAATTTTTCGAATAAAGCACGGCGCGTAAATCTATTTTCTACCATATACCCCATGGCACCGCCGCCAGTTTCCTGTTTGCCGAAATGTAAAAATACTGGGCTATTATTATCAGTGACATAAATTTCTTTAATTGCACCTGCGTGTTTTTCCAGCTTGTTCCAAATCTTTATTGATTTGAATATCTCAACTGAGCTTGGCGCGATCGCGCTGCATCTGCCATCAAATCTATCGTGGTTTTGCGTCTTGGGATCGCTAGCTTCGATGATAGCAACTTTTATACCATTGCTGCCCAAACAACAGGCCATTGTAAGGCCAACTAGCCCGCCACCAATAATTATCACATCTGTTTTCATGGGGATTTAGTAGCATAATTAGTGACGAGTTGCTAGTTACGAGTTGCGAGTAGTTGACCCTCACCCCTACCCTCTCCCGCTTGCGGGAGAGGGCAAGTTTTACTTAGCGAGTTTACTAGCTTAGTAAAACTGGGTGAGGGTGAAATACTCCTAACTAACTTATATCTCCTTCGCCTTATCGCGCTCTTTATCATTCGGCGTTTTGCTGCGCTCTACTTTCTTCGCATCGTCCGCACCAAGGCCTAGATTAATTTTACCCACATCAGAAAGCGCCTTCTTAAGCGAATCATTTAATTTTTCTTCGTCTAGAGCTCTATTTTTATCAGAGAGCGCGTCAATTTTTTCTAACTCTTTCGCCAGATCTTTAGTCTGCTGTTTTATCTGCTTCTCTTTATTTTTTGTTGTTTCCTTCGCAGCTCTTTGGTTTTGCATGCGGCTTTGTCTATATTGTTCTTCCGCAAGAGATCTAACTTCGCCAACATTTGAATTCTCATTTCTTCTACGCCTTGGGAATAGCATGTTAAATCCGCTTCTTGCTGCCCGCGATACTTCCCTAAAGCCTGCTGCTATTGTCTTTGCTATTGATCTGGTTTCTGTATTTGCAGCTTCTTCTGGTTTATTTTGCCTTGGCGTCTCCGCTTTTTCTGTAGATTTTTTCTGTAAAACACCAGTATCTTGTTGCCGCGAGATGTCACGCTCGGGTTTTTTTATATCATGACGATTCTTTGATTTTTCATTTACAATATTCTTCTGCTGCGCCAGCCAGCTGATAAAAACTTTTTCATCGAGTTTTTTATCGCGCAGCATCGCCAGAAATATTTCCGGATTATCACGTATTATTTCTTCAGCAAGGCCCTGCTCAACAAGCTCAACCCCGCCTGCACCATCATCTTCCTCGGTATAAACAATACCGTTAATTACCGACGCATTTTGCTCTGGATATAAAGGATCTAGAAAATATTTCTTAAAATCCTCGGCGCTGATTCCCGCCTCTTCGAATAATTTTTTTAGATTATCTTCTTCCATCTGAATTATGGCCTCGCCCCTGAGATACTAAAGGCCCCTCTGATACCGCACCCTCTATTCTGTTGCCTGGCTGTTCGGTATTAATCGGCCTGCCTCTCCTATCCATCTTAACGGGATTTCCTGATGCATCAAGAGACACTAATGGGAATCTCTGGTTAAGCGCTTCTTCAATAAATTCTTCTACACCTACTGATTGCGTAAGATTATACATTTTACCTTTATAATAAATACTGCCATTTTGCTGAATACCATCCATATCAATTGCACTCTGCAGCTCAAGCCCGATTCTGTGTCCGGCATTGTTAATTGTAACACGGTATGCATCGCTATTCTTATCAAAATTCGGATATCTGGTTTTTAGGATATTTTCTAATTCATTGCCGCGGCGATAAACCATTGCCAGAAATTTGTTTGCACCACTTTCATTCACCTCAGCAAATTTATCTATTGCGCCTTTGGCATCTTCCATTAATGCAAATGTCAGTATTTCATTATTAGTTAAAGTACGCATTGGCAGCTTAACCCCGGCAGCTTCCAGACCCTTCGCCAGCAAACCAGGCTCATTCCTATAAACCTTAAAATCTGTTGCCGGCATTCCTTTCGAAGTTCTGCCCAGAAAACCGTTTATAACGCCATACACCGCTGCTGCTTCAAACTCTAAGCCATGGCCTTTAAGTTGCATACCTATGGCCTGCACCGCACCAAAAGTAATATCTTCAACCGGATCAACCACCCATCTGCGGGCATACCTCGATATCCACGATCTATCATATATTTCATCCATGATTTGTTGTATGACTCGCCATTGCGGATTATACATCCCCATGAACTTCGAAGATCTATCTCGAACATTTGCTCCAAGTTGCTGATCATTTAAATCACGTTCGAAATCTATTTCGTTATGCAACGGATTGTCCGAAAGTTCGAACAGGCCACTTTTATTATTTACTAATACTTCAACCATTTTTCTCTCTTAATAAAAAGATATTGGATGTCAGAGATTGGATATTGGATAAAGTAAAAAACTTCTCTCTAATATCTAATATCAAAAATCTAATATCAGCGTACTCTTCCATCATTCAGTCTACTCGCCAATTGTTAAGATTTTATTACTACACACAACATATTGTTATAAAAGCAAATTCCCCGCCACTCTTTATAAGAATAGCGGGGAATTTATGACTGTATTATTTGTTGTTATTGCACCGTATCAAGGAAGGTTTAGCTCTTGAGCTATTGCAAGTCCTCTTTGGCTCCATGGATCAGAAAGGATATAATCTTTGCCCATTCTGTGTTCAAGTCCAAATTTGACTGTATTACCATACAAAATCCCATTTGCTGCTGTCAGATATGCAGGATTCCCTGTGTTTTTGTAACCAGTTAACAGCGCGTTATTGATTTCGTATGTACCACTACCACCTGTCATTCCAGGCAATATATCATTTGGACAATAAATCTGACCTGTACTAGAATTACTGACCAGAGTGAAGTGTGGGAATGTATTATTAGATGCATTCCAGTAAGGAGCTTTAATCAACCTGCTGTCATGCAGTACTATGGTAGACTGAAGCGCATTTTCTCTGGTTGAATCGAAGCCTTTCATAACCAGAAGCTTTATAGCATGCATTGCTTCATTGATTCTCTGTTCAGAAATTGACTGTGATATCAGCCAGTTACTTGTATTATAAGGAGCGGCCAATGCTTTACCATTAGGCATTGATTTTTTCATTAACATACCGCTGCACGCTATAATTGCGTTGTTTACTGTATCAGCAGCCATATTTAACCAAGGTCTTAGGCCAGCTCTGATAATATCATCGCCATATTTAAAGCCGTGTGCTACAGAGTTAAACATGTCGCCATTCTCACGTCCTAAACCAACACCTTTACCAGGATTGGCAACAGTAGGAAGATAGTGTCCGAGAAGGCTGCTCTGGTTGTTAAACACCGGGCAAGCAGCATTGTTTCCCTGTGCATATATTGTATATGTGGCCCTAATGTTCTGAGCCATAGCTTCTGCCACATATTTTGCAACAGGGTCGTTGTTTAGCTCTATAAGAGGATACATTGTATGAGCGAATCTGGTGAAATGCTGAAAGTCAGTTGGTTGATATCCCAACATTGTAGATTCATAAGATGGCACTGCATTTTGAGCTACCACCGCATTTCTGTGATAATTGAACTGACCGGCAGAGTTAATAGCAAACTGGTCGAACAATGAAGTCAGCGGAAGACCATTTACTATACCAAAACTTGCTGTCTGGGCTTTTCCCGTAGGGTTATTAGTTCCTGTACAATTCTGCAGGTTACCATCCACCCTCCATGGAGTGCCATCAGCATGAATCCAGAATCTGTCATTTCTATCCAGACTTGTATCAAACTTATGCATCATGAAAAGCAAGCCTTTCGTAGATGCAGCGTAAGCTATAGAAACCGGTATGTTAGGAGTAATGTTAGATCCACCTGTATATCCTCCATACTGGAAGTCATAAGGCATTTCATCACCAAGCTGTCCAAAAAGGAATGGTGCGTTTGGTTTACCGTTCCAAGCAGGGGCAGATGCTGCTCCTGTTGTCATATGCGTTCTAAACGAGCTTTCATGAGTCGCCAGCTTGTTACGAACTGTTGTTTTGCCTAACCAGTTAAGATTTGCTGTCGGATGACCATTATCAAAAGCAGCAGTAGATGGGTTTTCCCAAGAGAAAGATTGCGCCCCGGCTATTGTATCCCTCTGAGCAAAAGCCACTCCTCTCAGATTTAGCGCGTCTGTTGCCATATATTCAAAACCAACAGGCACTATAGCGAACTTAACCTGATTAAGGCTTCCGGGCAATAGTACATAATGTGTCCCATCTGATCTCGGTTTTACAATTTTAAATGTGCGCTTGTTTCCTGAAACTACCCCAACAGGGTCAACAGATGGTGAATTAATATCCATCACAAGACTGTGTGTTGAAGGTATGTCTATAGAAAGCTCTTTGAAATAAGCTTTGCCAATATATTTTCCAGCTCCAACAGCATTGTTACCATAAAGCATCTGGAATGATATTACAGGGCTATAGGCTCTTGTAGTTGCCCAAAGAGCTATATCCATTATCTTTGGCAATTCTCTTTGATTGGCTATATTAAATCCACCATCTGGAGTTAATTGGCCAAACATTCCAAGTGTAGGCATCACATATCCTACTTTATGGATGCGCTTATTTTGAGCCTCAAACGGCCTTAATGAATAAGTTTTACCAAAAATATCTTTGGCTCTAATAGTCATCCTTTCACCATGTAGGAAATAATTTTTTACTGTAGGATTCACGTTATTAACATTCACTAGGTCTCTTGAAACATTTAGATAAGCCTGCTTCTTAGGTGCAGGGTTCGAAAGGTGAACAACCTTATATTTTCCTGGTGTCATGCCTTGAGATGCATTAGAAAATATTCTGGTGCTTATCTGCACTATAGACGCCGAACCGTCTGCATATCTTGAAACTACGTCCGTTTGCCCTTGCGCTATAGTTCCATCTCCATCAACAAGACCAAAGGGCTCAGTTGTAAGGGTGCCTCCAAGAAAGCCTATTGGCAGAGGAATCGTTGAAGAAATCACCGTATTTCCACTTGGATTATCTGTCTCTATTGTTGCAACATGCGTATTCGCCATTGCAGAAGCAGGAGCTACTAGAAGTGCTCCCATCAACGCTGCTCTGATAAGTTTTAGTCCTCTCTCTTTGATTCTTGATAAACCACCGGACATAAACACCTCCAACTTCTTTTTTAAAAATCCCCCACGGATCTTTTTAAATACTACGCTTTAATTATTAACAAGTAGTTAATTTCTTGTTTTTTGCCGATAGTCCATTAATCACTACATTAATATATACCAGCTAACCAAAAGAGAAGAATCTACGAGACAAGAGAAGAAGTATTTATTCAGATGGCAGGTGTTAAAAAAAGCCGGACGCCACAATCCAATACAATTTTCATTGTATTTTATTTAAGCTTTAGAAAAAAGCCCGAATTGTTACAAAATTGTAATAATTAACCATTTGTTAACTATTGTGCTCAGTATTCTGTGTTTAGTGTTTGGGAAAATTTCTTACCGAGGACCGAGCACTGAACACCGAACACTATTATATATGTATTGCCCTTTTAGCCACGGCCATAGCAGCTTCCTTAATGGCCTCATGCAGATCCGGGTGACTATGGCAGGTGCGGGCTATATCCTCTGCGCTTCCGCCAAATTCCATTACTGTAACTGCTTCCATTATCATAGTGCCTGCATGCGGTCCTATTATATGTACTCCCAGCACTTTATCGGTTTTCTTATCAGCTATGATCTTAACAAAACCTTCTGTTTCGCCCACTGAGCGCGCCCGGCTATTTGCCATAAATGGGAATTTTCCCACCACATACTCAACACCATCAGCTTTTAGTTTTTCCTCATTTTTACCAACAGAAGCAACTTCCGGATGCGTATATATAACGCCTGGCACCAGATTATAATCGACATGCGATTTCTGCCCAGCAATCAACTCAACACAAGCAACACCATCTTCTTCGGCCTTGTGCGCAAGCATTGGCCCAGGAATCACATCGCCAATCGCGTAAATTCCTTCTTTATTTGTTCTATAATGAGCGTCAACCTTAATGCGGCCTTTTTCATCTACGTCAATTCCAGCTTCTTTTAAGCCTAGGTTAGTAGTATTCGGTTTTCTGCCAACTGCCACCAGAACCACATCAGCCTTTAAGTTCTCCGCAGCACCACCTTTCGCCGGCTCCACCGATAGAGTCACTCCATCTTTTCCAGTTTTTGCGCCAGTAACTTTTGCGCCCAATCTAAATTTGATTCCCTGCTTCTCAAGAATTTTCTGATATTGGCGGCTTATTTCTCCATCTTGTCCTGGAGTAATACAATCAAGGTATTCGATAACTTCAACTTCAGCACCAAGTCTTCTCCATACTGAGCCAAGTTCAAGTCCGATCACACCGGCACCAATGACAATCAATTTCTTTGGCACTGGATTTAAGTTAAGCGCGCCCGTAGACGAAACAATTCTTTCTTCATCAATTTTTATACCAGGCAACTCAACTACTGACGAACCGGTAGCAATAATAATGTGCTTGGATCTTAGAGATACAGGCTGAGAACTTGATTTTACAGCCACCTCTCCTCTACCCATTACAATTCCATGACCTTTGATATAATCAACTTTATTTTTTGCAAATAGGCCTTCAATGCCTTTTGTTAGTCCAACCACGACATCATCTTTTTGTTTTAGCATAGCTTTCAGATCAAGTTTTACGTCAGCCTTGATTCCATAATCAGCACCGTGCTTTTTGATGAATTCAAATTTCTCTGATGAATTTAAAAGTGCTTTTGAAGGTATGCATCCAACATTCAAACATGTTCCGCCAAGGCTTCCTCGCTCTTCTACGCAAGCCGTTTTAAACCCGAGCTGCGCTGCTCTGATTGCGGCAACATATCCACCCGGCCCACCACCAATTACAATTACATCATATTCTTTTGTCATAATTATCTTCCTCTATCTATCTCATCTAGTTTCTTTTTTATCCATGGCGCAAAGGTCAAATCAATTGCAAAACATATTCCGCCGATCGCCAGCGCCCACTTTATACTACCTGTTATAAAATACGTAATTAAAAAAATTACTATTGCGCCAAAACCCATCAGCTTTAATAATTTTTTTGCGTTCATTTATATACTAAGTCTTTTAAAAATAAATTCAGGAATGTGGTTTATAATTATCATTATATATCTCCAGAACCATGGCACATAAATCACATTC
>ERZ1066140.102-NODE-102-length-23619-cov-16.734638_pt1 | contig 23619 bp, 22 predicted proteins | sample MGYA00382787_ERZ1066140 | MGnify/ENA primary metagenome ERZ1066140 (study PRJEB33369, sample SAMEA5778370) | biofilm metagenome | biome: Industrial cooling water; feature: Water cooling tower basin; material: Biofilm | place: United Arab Emirates | collected...
GGTCTGTATACGCAACTCATGAAAGCCTCAAAAATAATTTATAAAGAAAAACAAAGGATAAAAGTAGAATTTCCCTACAATCAAGAATATATTTCAAAACTCAGGCAAATAGCCGATGCGCACTATAGTAAAACACTTCGTGCTTGGCACATACCGTATACCAAAGCCGCTTTTGAGCAGCTCAAAAAATTATTTCCTGACCTCGAATACCCAACCGAAAAAGAAAAAATAGCCGTAGACAGGTCGCCTACTGCAGTAGCAGCCAAAATGCATATTGTAGTTACCCATAAAAACTTGTTTATTCATTTGCCTAAAAATGAAGTGGATAGCCGGTTTTTGTTAGGTTTCAGGTATTGCCGATGGGACAAAGCCAAGCTATGTTGGGTTATTCCAAATTACAAAAACAACCTAGAAATAATTGAATCATATTTTAAGTTACGCCACTTTACGAAAGAGTATCAAACAAATCCTCAACAGGTAGAAAACACTTTTCAAGTAGGTAAAAACGAAGTACTATTATTGCAGCTTAAAAATAGGCGAATGCGACTGATTACCAAATACCAGCCAGAACTTAATAAACTTATCGCCACCTTTCCGTACCGAAAGTGGGAGCCTTTGCATAAGTGGTGGAGTCTACCCTATGCCGAGCATTTTGTAGAACAAATAAAGGAAGTATGCACGCAAAACAACCTAGTGTTTCGGATGGAACATGAAGACCAAACCGCAGGAAAACCCAAACGTTCTTTGTACGATGTGCCGAATTATAAAAAATGCCCCTCAGACTATACCGACAAATTAAAAGAACTCCGTTACAGCGAAAGTACCATCAAAAATTATGCAGGTTTATTCGAAGAATTTATCAATTACTACAATACACTCGACTATCGTACGATAGACGAAGTAAAGATAACCGCCTACCTGCGGTATCTGGTCATGGAGCGTAAGGTTTCGGCATCGGCTCAGAACCAAGCCATCAATGCCATCAAATTTTACTACGAGCGATGTCTAGGCGGCCAGCGTAAAATATATACTGTAGACAGACCCAAGGAAGAAAAAAGACTTCCTACGGTACTGAGTGAGCAGGAAATAACGGACCTACTAAAAGTCACGGAAAACCTAAAGCACAAAGCGATACTGATGACTATATATGCCTCAGGACTGCGCATAAGCGAGGCCGTTAATTTGAAGATAGCAGACATTGACTCCGAGAGAATGCAACTGAGGATCGAACAAGGTAAGGGAAAAAAAGACAGATATTCGTTGCTTTCGCCCCGATTACTGGACGTACTCCGAGCATACGTAAAAAAATACAGACCAATAAAATATTTGTTTGAAGGTGCAGCGCAAAAACAATATGCTGCCAGAAGCATCCAAGCGGTCATGAAAGCATCCTGTGAAAAAGCAAAAATTACGAAACAGGTTAGCGTACATACCCTAAGGCATAGTTTTGCCACACATCTACTTGAAAATGGCACGGATCTGCGCTACATACAAAGCCTACTGGGCCATGAAAGCAGCAAAACTACCGAAGTGTATACTCACGTCACCACCAAAGGATTTAGTAACATAAAGAGTCCGCTCGACAAACTAAATATTTGAAGTATTTACTTGTACATTTTGAGGATAATAATTAGGTTTGGATACGTGTAAATTAAAAGTAGATGCAAAATGAAGCCCAAGAAATAGCAAATTCTGTTTACGCAATAGTACCCGCTATGCCATTGATGGTAAAAAACACATTTACAATGTGTTATACGAATAACACAAAAAATATAATTCGGAAATAGACGCAACTCGTTGCGTAAACAAGGATGTTGGCAGTAATGCTAAAAATTCCGCACCACCTGACTGCTACCGTTAATAACTTGCGGACACTTTTAACGGTTTGAGACGACTTTTTGATTACATTTGAGAACAAACTTTTTAATAATAAAATGACAGTAAAACGAAATAAAAAAGCAGCATTAACACCATACTACGACACCGACTTTGGACAGGCGTATTTGGGCGACAGCTTGGAGTTAATGAAGCAACTCCCCGATAGTTCTATAAATTTAATCCTGACTTCTCCCCCTTTCGCATTGACAAGACAAAAGGAATATGGAAACAAGCAAGAGCAAGACTACATTGATTGGTTTATGCAGTTTTCAAAGGAGTTTTACAGACTTCTAACCGACAACGGCTCATTAGTTATAGACTTAGGCGGTGCTTACTTACCCGGACACCCTGTAAGAAGCATTTACCAATATGAATTGCTTGTTAGACTTTGCAGAGAACAGAACTTCTTTTTAGCACAAGAGTTTTTCCATTACAACCCTGCCAGACTTCCAACACCAGCGGAATGGGTGACAGTTCGCAGAATTAGAGTTAAAGACAGTGTAAATATTGTTTGGTGGCTATCAAAAACCGAAAATCCAAAATCTGATAATAGACAAGTGCTAAAACCATACAGCGACAGTATGAAAGCTCTTTTAAAAAATGGTTACAAAGCTCAACTTAGACCAAGCGGACACGATATTTCAGACAAGTTCAACAATGACAATGGTGGGGCAATACCACCAAACTTGCTTGAATTGGCGAACACAGAAAGTAACAGTTACTATATGAAAAAATGTAAGGAGTTGGGTATTAAACCACACCCTGCAAGATTTCCGAAAGACTTTGCTGACTTCTTTATAAAATTCGCAACAGACGAAGGCGATTTAGTCCTTGACCCATTTGCGGGCAGCAATACGACAGGATATGCAGCAGAAAAACTTGAAAGACGTTGGATTGCAATGGAAATTAACGAACCATATTTAGAAGGCAGTAAAATTCGCTTTGAAGAAGAAACAGATCTTTTCAAAACAGTAGTAAAATTAAATGGCACGGCACAGAAAGTATGATTTATTAGATTTTATAGTTCAGTCTATAAACGATTGCGGTTGGAATGTTCTGTATGTTGGCGACATTTCACAGCACCCTTTTGTTTTAAAAATATACAACAACGAAGAAAGCTATCTACTAAGAATTTACGTTTGGAATTTAACTCACGGTGGCGGGGCTGCAAGACCCAAAGACGAATATCGTATTCAAATTACAGGTGCAGACCACTTTGAGCAACACAAAGGCGAGAAAACTTTAATCCTTGGTTGGTGGGGAGAAGTCGGAGTATTTGCAGGTTTTGATTACACAAAACATACAGGCAAACTTGGGTTTTCTCCTTCAATGCAAATTCGTGAAGAATTTTTACGCAAAGCACTCATAAATGGCTTTTCACCTTGCGACAAAGGCAATAATGAAATTGCTATTGCATTTCGTCCTGACTTCTTTGTAAGCTATGTTCAATCATTGGAGCAACTTCACGGTTTTGGAACTTCCAAAAAGGACTTTAAAGTTTTGGAAACAGTTTCAGACCAGCCACTTGAACTTAACACAGAATTGATTGAACAAGTAAGTAAACAAAGACAAACCGCAGTAATTCAACTTAGCAAAAAACTTCGTGACACAAGTTTCAAAGCAAGAGTTTTGACAGCATACGGTAACAAATGTGCATTTAGCGGTATGCAGTTAAAATTAGTTGACGCTGCTCACATTGTTCCTGTTAGTTCAGACAGTTCAACGGACGACACAGCAAATGGTATAGCACTTTCAGCACTATATCACAGAGCTTACGACAAAGGACTTGTAACATTTAACGAGCAATATCAAATCATTGTAAACACCAACGAAATGAAAAAGCTAAAAGAGATTGGCTTTGACGGTGGTATGGACAAATTCATAAAAGACCTACGACCAATTATCAATGTTCCACCTGCAATTTCGGACAGACCAAATGTTGCATTTATTAAAGAAGCAAACAAATTAAGGGGATGGAAGTAAACCCGACATTAACGACTGAAAACAGAAGCACTACTGCCAACAGCAGTTTGGCGAAATGGCGGGTGACGTGCTTCTATGACAGTTTAGTGCTTAACCAAAGTGCAGTGCTTCGATTGAACTTTTGTGCTAAAAATCCGCCACTTCGCCAAGCTGCAAACCGTTACCGGAAACCCTATTTTGCGACCGTGCTAACTTTAAACTGACGACTTTTTAAAATAGCGACAAGACCATTTTCCGACTTTTGGACACACCCCTTTTCACCGACAGACCCCTGCTTCGTATTTTTATTTTTTCCCCACGCGCAAAAAAATTGAAGTTTTTATTGCCTCCCACGTTTGGCACATTTGCCTTTGCCTGCCTGCCCACAAGCCAACCCGAAGGCAAAGTCAAAAGAGCCAAACCGCCCACGCTCTGTTTAGTGCAGTGGTTCAATTAAACTTTAGGGGTGAGAATGAACTTTCTATCATAAAAAATATTATCTTTGACATCACGTTTAAGCGACTGAATGAAAAAAATTACCGTCATACTTTTAATGTTTCTATACCTGATACCCGCTATTGGGGTAACAGTATCGGCTCATTACTGCGGTGGCAAAGTAACATCCGTTTCCTTCAATCCATTTGACACCAAACACAAGTGTCCATGTGGCAGCAAAAAGATGAAAAAAGACTGCTGCAAAGACGAAACAACTACTTTTAAACTTGATGATGAACAGCAAAAAACACAACAGATTTCCTGCAATGTTGTAAAGTTTACAGACTTCCAACCTGCCATTTTAACAAATCTAACTTTTGACTATCACACTCCGCTTCTTTCTACTGAGTTTGACCGCAGCACACATCCGCCCGATGACCTAAAGCATCCGCTTTACATCCGTCATTGCGTTTTCCGTATTTGATTTTACTGATTTTGACTTTTAGCCGACACTTCATAAGTGTATCGGTTTGTTGTGCTTTTATCAGCCCAACAATTTCAATCATCATTCAAAATCAAAAACAATAAAATGAAAATCACAAAATTATTTTTTGCAACAGTAGCTATCGCTGCTCTTGCTTTTGTTCTTGGCATTTCTTCGTGCAAGAAAGACCACGGCAACGACCACGACATGGATATGCTCAACATTGACTATCCTGCCGCCTACATTGTCAACGGCAGTTCCAATAACATTTCCGTAATCAAACTTTCCGACAACACAGTTACCGAAACTATTGGACTAAACGGAGCAACATATCCGCACCACATCTATTTGAACCCTGCCAAAACAAAATTGGCGGTGGCAATTACCAGCACCGATTTAAGCGGTGGACATGGCGGACATGGCGGAACGCTTACAGGTTTGAAAGTGCAAATCATTGATGCCGTTACAGGCATGATTGACAAAGAAATTGTGCTGAACAAAATGCCACACAACGCAATTTTCAATTCTTCGGGAACAGAACTTTGGTTGGGTCAGTCAGACAGCGTTCAAAGTCAGGTATTGGTTTACAATACTTCCGACTGGACTTTGAAAAACACTATCAATGTTGGCGCAGGACTTTCAGAAGTGACTTTTTCTTCTGATGGCTCAATGGCTTTTGCTTGTAATACCGATGACGGAACTGTTTCGCTCATTGATGCCAATAATAAAATGATACATGCCACGCTCACAGTCGGGCAAGACCCCGTTGGCGCATGGACAGCAAGCAACGGTAAAATGTATGTGGACAATGAAACAAGTCAGACTATTTCTGAAATTACCGTTTCATCCATGAGTGTTACAGCAACCATCAATCTTGGTTTTAAACCCGGATATACTGCCTACAATTCAACCAATGGCGAGTTATGGGTTTCTGATGCTACCAACGGCAAAGTTGCTTACTACACCTTTGACGGCTCAAATTGGAATTTGCAAAACACCATTACCACGGGAGCAGATGCTCATGCCATTGCATTTACTGCAAATGGCAGCACAGCGTATGTTACCAATCAGGGTGCAAACACAGTTTCGGTTATTGATGTAGCCACACACACCGTAACTAAAACCATTTCAGTAGGAACAAAACCAAACGGCATAGCCATTAAACAATGACCGAACAAAAATTCATTCCCGCACTTGGTTACGATTTTCTGAGTGAGTATTACGACCTCACCATTAAACTCACCATGCCTGAAAAAAAGTTCAGGACAAAACTGATTGATTGGCTTAACCCGCTTTCAGGCGAAAGTATTTTGGAGTTCGGTTTCGGCACAGCTCAAAACCTAATATTATTAAAGCAGAGAAAATCCGAAGCATTAGCGCAGGGTGTGGACATTGACACTAAAATTAAAACCATTGCCGAATACAAATTACGGAAGCACAATGTAGAAGTGCCGCTACATCTTTACGATGGAAACACGTTGCCTTTTGCAGATAACTCTTTTGACAAAGTTTTCAGTTCATTGGTGTTTCACCAGTTAGATGCTGAAACAAAACTGCACTGCCTTAAAGAACTGCATCGTGTTCTCAAACCAAACGGCAAACTCATTATTGGCGATTGGGGTGGGGCAAAATCTAAATGGATGCGCTTTTCATTTTATGCCGTGCAGTTGCTCGATGGTTTCAAAACCACCAACGACAATGTAAACGGCTTAATGCCTCAATTCATCTCCGATGCAGGTTTTCAGCAGGTTTCGGAAGTGGACTTCATCAATACCAAAATCGGAACATACAGTTATTACACAGCCACAAAACCTCAAACCCTTTGAACCATGAAAACCTTTCTCAGCATAATTCTTTTATTCGTTTTCGCCCTTTCAGTATTTGCACATGATAAGGTAAAACACGAAAAGAAAATTCAAGACACCCTTGTTTCAGAACCTGAACAAGCGCATCAGCATGAAGCCGCACAGGAAAAAGAAAACACAGTTGCCCATTCACACCAACATCACCCAAATGGAACAACCGCTTCATTCAGCGATTTCCCTTCTCTGCATCCTTTAGTGGTTCACTTTCCCATTGTGCTTTTGCTGATGGCTTTTATTTTACAGGCAGCATCATTGTTTGTTTTCCGCGAACAGTTGAGTTGGGTTGTGCTGATAACACTTGCCTTTGGTTTTGCGGGTGCTGTTGTTGCAAGCAACTATGTTCACCCACACACTACTGATACCATTTCCGAACATGCAGCCCTTGTTTTAACCGAACACGAGCGTTTCGCTTCATTCACAATTTGGTTAAGCGGAACAGCCCTATTGTTTAAAATCATTTCAAACTTTTTTCTGAAAAGAAAACTATGGATTGAAATTCTTATTGCCATAGTTCTTCTGGGAGCAGCAATTTCTGTTGGAATAGCAGGACATCACGGAGCGCAGTTAGTCCACATTGAAGGAATTGGACCACAAGGAATTTTTCTGGAAACAAATCATCATAACAATCATAAACATTAAAACAAATCAAAATGAAAAAGCAAACAATTCTCGCAATCGCTTTGATGTTCACAGCAGTGATTTCCAAAGCACAATCGGTTCCTAACGGAAACTTTGAAACATGGTCTAACCCCAACGGCTATTTAGTGCCAGCAGATTGGGAAACCCTAAATGACATGACTTCCACAGCCAGCGTTTACACCGCCACAAGAGGTGGCACTTCAAGTGATTACTACTTAAAACTCACTTCACAAACTGTAACAGGCATGGGTGTAATGCCCGGTATTGCTGTTAGCGGAATGCTTGATATGGGTAGTTTAACGGCTATGTCGGGATTTCCATTTGCGTTCAGACCTGTGGCATTCACAGGCAAATGGCAATACATGGGCAATTCCGGTAACGATATTGGTTTTGTCCATGTAATTCTCACCAAGTGGAATAGCGCCATGAACATGCGCGACACCGTTGGCATGGCTATGCAAGACCTTAGCGGTATGGCAATGAGTTGGTTCAATTTCAGTATTCCTTTTACATACAACTCAACTGATTTTCCCGATAGCTGCATCATAACAATGAGTGCCAGCGGTGCAAGCCCCGAAGCGGGAAGTTATTTGTATGTGGACAATCTCAGCTTTTCAGGAATTATTGCAGGTGTTGAGAACGCTGAAGTAACAGGCACATTCAAAATATTTCCAAATCCCGCAAATCAAGATTTTCAAATTGATTTATCGGGCTTAAAATCTGCCGCACAGCAATTTGAAATTACCGACCTCACAGGCAGATTAGTTCTTGTAAAACAAAGTAATAACTCATTGCTTCAAAACATTTCTGTTGGTGAATTGCCTGCCGGAAATTATTTACTGAAAATTATAACAGCAAAAGGTATTGTAACTCAAAAAATATCAAAACAATGAGAACTTTCATTTTAATAATGGCTCTTGGTTGGTCTGTTATTCAAACAGCACAAGCTCAAACTGCTATTCCTATTCCTGATACGCTTTCAGGAAACAGCATTGCCTTAACCATGCACCAAGACAGCGTTCAGTTTTTCCCCGGACAGCTTACGCAAACTTTGGCTTTTAATCAGTATGCTTACTTGGGTCCCACTTTGATTTTGAACAATGGTCAAAATGTAAGCATCACCGTAAATAATCAAATTGGCGATACAACCAATGTGCATTGGCATGGATTGCATGTTTCGCCAACCAATGACGGAGGTCCTCATATCATGATAATGGACGGCATGAGTTGGAACCCACAGTTTACGGTATTAGACAAAGCATCCACTTATTGGTATCACCCGCACTTTCACGGCAAAACGGCTGAACACGCTATTAAAGGAGCAGCAGGTATAATAATAGTGCGAGATAACGATGAAGCACAATTAAATCTGCCGAGAAGATACGGTGTGGACGATTTCCCGATTATAGTTCAGTCGGCACAGTTGGACAGCAATAATCAATTCATGCCTTTTGGTATGCAGGACAGCACAGTGTTAGTGAATGGTGTTCGCGCCAATTACGGCTCCGCTGCTTATCTAAATGTTCCTGCACAGGTGGTTCGGCTTCGCTTATTAAACGCTGCCGGAGAACGCACATTCAATTTTGGATTTACCGGAAATATGCCATTCAAGATAATTGGCAGCGATGGCGGTTTGCTCAATGCTCCCGTAAATGCTACCCGAATAAGAGTTTCACCGGGCGAACGCTACGAGATTTTGCTTGACCTTTCAGCCATGAACGGACAAAGTGTTTATTTAATGAGCTACGGTTCTGAATTGCCAACTGGTGTGCAAGGCGGTCCTACCATGCCCATGCCTCCGGGCAATCCGCCAATGGACAGCCCATTAAACGGTGTGGATTACAATGTTCTGCAACTCAACATTGGTAGTCCAACGGCAAATCCTGTTACGACTATTCCAACAACACTTGTAACTATTACACCTATTACGGCTTCACAATCAAACATTACACGCCCAATTGAAATGACAGCCATCAACATGATGGCAATGGATGGTCCATTCTTTTTCAATCAGCAATTGTTTGATATGGATAGGATAGATTACTACATCCCTATTGACAATACCGAAATTTGGGAACTCACAAACAACACTATGGTGGCGCATCCTTTTCATATTCACGATGTGCAGTTTTATGTATTGGACAGAGATGGAAACTTGCCTCCGGTTCACGAAAGGGGAAGAAAGGATGTGGTGTTGGTGTTGCCACAGGAAACGGTTCGCTTCATAACCAAATTTGAAACATTTACCGATACCATTGTTCCATATCCATTTCACTGCCATATTTTGATGCACGAAGATGATGGAATGATGGGGCAGTTTATGGTTGTTCCATCCGGTTTCACAGGCATTGACGACAATTTTGTGCTGACACAGAGCATCAAAGTGTTTCCCAATCCCACATCATCATTCCTGCAATTTGAATTACCCGAAAACGAATTGGTTTCATACCGAATTACCGACATAAGCGGAAGAGTAGTTCAAAAACAGGATAACTTTTCAGGAAATACCATTCAAGTATCGCAGTTAAGTCAAGGCATCTATCATGTATGGTTCCGTATAGGCGACAAATTCTACTCGTCTAAATTTCAAAAACAATAAACAATCAAAAACAAATCAAAATGAAAACAAAAATCACAACAGCAATAATGTTACTCACAGCAGTAATGTTCATGGCTTCATGCGGAAGCAAAACATCCGAAAGCAAAAAAGAAAACACAACAACCGAACAAACCGCCAACTCCATGTATCAATGCCCTATGAAATGCGAAGGCGAAAAAATGTATGACAAACCCGGCTCTTGCCCCGTGTGCAACATGGATTTGGAAAAAGTGGAAGGAAACCATGAACACCACGAACACGACAGCACTCACGAAAACCACTAATTATTGACAAATGGAACATACAAATCATCACGTAGAGAACCACCACGACCACCAAGCTAATCATGCTGAAAGCGGTCATGACAAACATGCAGGACATAATGTTTCTGATTTTTGGAAACGGTTTATTGTATGTTCCATAGTTTCTATTCCTGTGCTTGCCCTTTCGCACATGATACAGCAGTGGTTGGGGTTTGAATTAGCTTTTGCAGGCGACAAATATGTGTTGGCTGTTTTTTCCACATTCATCTTCATTTATGGTGGTTATCCTTTTCTAAAAGGATTGGTAGATGAAGTGAAGGATAAAGCCATTGGCATGATGACACTGATTGGTGTTGCTATTACTGTTGCATGGGCATACAGTGTTGCTATCACTTTTGGTTTGCAGGGCATGGACTTTTATTGGGAAATGGCAACCCTGATAGACATTATGCTCATTGGGCATTACTTTGAAATGAAATCGGTAATGGGCGCTTCCCGTTCGCTTGAACTGCTTGTGAAAATGATGCCTTCAACCGCACACCATTTAGTAAACGGGCAAATTCATGATATGCCTGTCAGCCATTTGAAAATTGGGGACATGATAATGGTGAAGCCGGGCGAAAAAGTTCCGGTAGATGGAATTGTAACCGAAGGAGAAAGCTATGTTGATGAAAGTATGCTTACTGGTGAGAGTAAACCAGTAAAAAAAGAAAAGGACAGTAAAGTGATTGGCGGTGCTGTAAATAGTAATGGTTCACTTACTATAAAAGTTACAAGCACAGGAAAAGACAGCTATCTGAACAAAGTAGTAAAGCTGGTAGAAGATGCTCAAAAAGTAAAATCAAAAACACAAAATTTTGCCGACCGTGCTGCAAAAGTGCTGACGTTTGTTGCGTTGGGCGGTGGTGTTATCACACTTACTATTTGGTTGCTTTTGGGTTTTCCGTTTGTGTTTGCTTTGGAAAGAATGGTTACAGTAATGGTTATTTCCTGTCCTCATGCTTTAGGGTTGGCTGTGCCTTTAGTTGTAGCTATTTCAACTTCCATTTCCGCGCAAAAAGGTTTGCTCATTCGCAACAGAACAGCGTTTGAAAATGCACGGCTGATTACTACCATCATTTTCGACAAGACCGGAACACTTACAAAAGGTTCACATGAATTACAGCAAATAAAAGTGCTGAACCCCAAATTTGAAGATAAAGAATTACTGCGTTTAGCATCAGGCATTGAACAACATTCTGAACATTACATCGCAGCAGGTTTATTGAGAAAGGTGAAAGAATTAAACATTGCAATTCCAAAATCAGAAAATTTCAATTACCTGCCGGGTAAAGGATTGGAAGGCATTGTAGAAGGAAAAGAAATTAAAGTAGTAGGTCCGAATTACCTGAAAGAACAAAACATAAAGTCTGCTGAAACGATTGATGATTTTACAGGCACAGTTGTTTATATTCTGATTGACAAAAATATTGCGGGGTATTTTACTTTCTCAGACCAGATAAGAGAAAGCTCTCTTGAAGCCATTCAAATTTTAAAAGAGGCGGGAATTAAGAACCTGCTGCTTACAGGCGACAACGAAAAAGTAGCCATGAAAGTAAGCGATGAATTAAAAATGGACGGCTTCATAGCCAATGTATTACCGCATGATAAATTAGAGAAAGTAAAAGAACTTCAGGAAAAAGGTGAATACATTGCCATGACAGGCGATGGCGTAAATGATGCACCTGCTCTTGCACAAGCAGATGTTGGTATTGCAGTTGGTTCAGGAACAGATGTAGCAGCAGAAACAGCAGACATTATTTTGGTGAACTCCGACCCGAAAGACATTGCCAATCTTATATTATTTGGAAAGGCAACCTACAAGAAAATGATACAAAATCTTTGGTGGGCTGCGGGCTACAACATTCTTGCAATTCCATTGGCAGCAGGTGTTCTTTATAATTGGGGAATAATGTTAAGTCCGGCAGTTGGTGCAGTATTGATGAGTTTAAGCACCATTGTAGTTGCTATAAACGCACAACTTTTAAAAAGTAAAATGTCATAAATGAATACTCACACTTATAAAATCTAAATAATATGAAAACAAAAATTACAACATCAACCCTCTTGCTCACAGCAGTAATTTTCATGGCTTCATGCGGAAGCAAAACTTCAGAAAGCAAAAAAGATACAACAACTACCGAACAAACCGCTAATGCCATGTATCAATGCCCCATGAAATGTGAAGGCGAAAAAATGTATGACAAACCCGGCTCTTGCCCCGTGTGCAACATGGATTTGGAAAAAGTGGAAGGAAACCATGAACATCACAAACACGACAGCACTCACACAAATCACTAAATCAGTTTAACACCGCAAACGAATGATAGAAAAAATAATTTCATGGTCAACGCACAACCGCTTCTTCGTCTGGATTGGCATTTTGCTGATTGTAGTGGGTGGCATTTGGTCAGTAATGACTACTCCCGTTGATGCCATTCCCGACTTATCCGAAAATCAGGTAATCGTTTACACCGAATGGATGGGGCGAAACCCGAAAATTATGGAAGACCAAATCACCTACCCCTTGGTTTCCAACTTGCAGGGCATCCCCAATGTAAAAGCCATTCGGGGCGCATCCATGTTCGGCATGAGTTTCATCTTCGTCATTTTTAATGACGATGCAGAAATTTATTGGGCAAGAACTCGCGTGTTGGAACGATTGAACTTCGCACAAAAAGCATTACCGCAGGGCGTAACGCCAACACTTGGTCCCGATGGAACAGGCGTTGGTCATGTGTTTTGGTATTCCTTGCAGGGCGATGGTTACGATTTGGGAGAACTCCGAGCCGTGCAGGACTGGTATGTAAAGTTTGCTTTGCAGAATGTGGAAGGCGTGAGCGAAGTCGCCTCGTTTGGGGGCATTCAAAAGCAATATCAGGTTAGCGTCAATCCGCACAAATTGGTTTACTACGGCATATCCGCAATGGATGTGGCAAACGCATTAAAAGCAAACAACCGTGATGTGGGAGGCAGCATTTATGAAATGAACCGCATGGGTTATATGCTAAGAGGTTTGGGTTACATAAAAGATATTAAAGACATTGAAGAAATTTCTGTTGGGGCATACAAATCAACGCCCATAAAATTGAAAGATGTTGCTGACGTGCAAATGAGCAGCGACATCCGATTGGGTATTGCGGAGGAGAATGGTGAAGGTGAAGTGGTAGGTGGCGTAGTGGTTGCCCGATATGGCGAAAATGCCAAAGAAGTAATTGACCGAGTGAAAGAAAGATTAGGTGATGTGGAAAAAGGTCTGCCTCCAGGCGTGAAATTCAAAGTGGCTTACGACCGCAGCGACCTTATTGAAGCGGCTGTTGCCACGCTCAAAGATGCATTGATTGAGGAAATTATTGTAGTTTCTCTTGTCGTGTTATTGTTTCTCTTTCATGTGCGTAGCGCAGTAGTTGCCATTGTTACCATTCCTTTATCGGTGCTGATTGGCTTTATGTTGGTGAAATTATTTGGCATTTCACTCAACATTATGTCATTGGGTGGAATTGCTTTGGCGATAGGCGATTTGGTTGATGCCGGAATTGTAATGACCGAAAACGCTTACAAAAGTTTAGTAAATGCTTGTTTAAACACAGACGAATAATGGAAAAGCAAAGAATAGGAAATACAAAAGAACTCAGCGAAGAAGAGCGCATCAAAATTATTGAACGCTCATCGCGCACTGTTGGAAGAGCCGTTTTCTTTTCCATTTTGGTAACGCTCATTTCATTCGCGCCCATTCTGTTTCTTGAAGGGCAGGAAAAGAAACTGTTCTCGCCATTGGTATTTACAAAAACATTTGTGATGATTGGCTCTGCCATCGTTGCGCTGTTTATCGTGCCAATGTTGTTGCGTTCATTAATGAAAGGCAAACTCATTCCCGAAAGCAGAAACCCTGTTGCCAATTTCTTCATCAAAATTTACAGTCCTGTTTTGCGCTTGTGCCAGCGTTGGAAAAAAACAGTCATTGCCATTTCTGTTTTAATCGTGTTGGGTAGTATTCCTTTTGTGTTGCGTTTAGGTTCGGAGTTCATGCCGCCTTTAGATGAAGGTTCATTGTTATTCATGCCTGTTACGCTGCCCGATGTTTCCAACAATGAAGCCAAGCGCATTTTGCAGGTGCAGGACAGACTCATCATGACAATTCCCGAAGTAGAAAATGTGCTCGGCAAAGCAGGGAGAGCTTACACCGCCACCGACAACGCACCTATGAGCATGATTGAAAGCATCATTCTCTTAAAACCAAAATCAGAATGGCGCGAAGGCATGACCACCGAAAAACTGATTACCGAATTGAATGATAAAGTGCAGATACCGGGTGTTACAAGCGGTTGGACACAGCCCATCATTAACCGTATCAACATGCTTTCCACCGGAGTGCGAACAGATATTGGTATTAAAATTTACGGACAGGAATTAGACACCATTTACAACATTGCAAGGCAAATTGAAAAATCGTTGCAGGGTATCGAAGGGCTTGCAGATTTATATGTAGAGCAACTCACAGGCGGCAAATACCTTGATGTAAAAATTAAACGGGAAGAAATTGCCCGATACAATCTTTCCATTGAAGAAGTAAACATGCTCATTGAAATGGCTTTGGGAGGAATGCCTGTAACCAACACAGTAGAAGGCAGACAGCGTTTCAGCGTGTCCATGCGTTTGGCGCAGGATTTCCGTAGTGATTTGGAAGAAATAAAACGAACACCCCTTCAAACATCGGGCTACGGAGTTATTCCGCTTTCAGCAGTGGCTGATTTGGAAATTACCGAAGGTCCGCCAATGATTAGTTCCGAAAACGCCATGTTGAGAGGAACAGTTCTCTTTAATGTGCGCGGCAGAGATATGGGCAGCGTAGTAAGCGATGCCAAAAAGAAAATTGAAGCCGATTTCAAAAATCTTCCTAAAGGTTATTTCATCAACTGGAGCGGACAGTATGAAAGTAAAGTCCGTGCCGAAAACCGTTTGAAAATTATCATTCCAATTACGCTATTGATTATTGCTTTCGTGCTCTATTTCACCTTTCATTCCTTCAAAGAAATGGCGATTGTGGTTTCCAGTATTCCTATTGCCTTAATTGGCGGGGTTTATTCCATGTATTTTTTTGAAGTGAATTTTTCCGTTGCTGTTGCCGTAGGTTTCATTGCCTTGTTTGGAATAGCAGTAGAAACAGGTGTGCTGATGCTCGTTTACATGAATGAAGCCATACACGATGCGGTGGATAAAAAGGGAAGCGCAGAACTTTCACAGGACGAAATTCAATCCGCAGTTTTTTCAGGCGCGGTTATGCGTGTTCGCCCTAAACTAATGACGGTAATGGCTGATATGATTGGACTGATGCCTATTCTGTTGGCAACAGGCGTAGGTAGCGATGTAATGAAACCCATCACCATTCCTTTTGTATTCGGGTTGATTACCTCTACTCTTTTTGTATTAATCGTTTTACCTGTTATCTATCAGTTAGTGAAAGAATACGAATTGAAAAAACATGGTAAAGTAGAATACCTTGAAATAAAAGATTAAAGCCATGAAGAAAAGAATTGTATTGCTCAATATTTTTTGTCTTGCCATATTCAACATATATGGACAAGATACCACCCGCATTTCATTAGATACCTTGCTTAAACGCATTGAAACAAATTATCCTGCCATTCTGCAATATCAGCAAAACATTCAGTCATGGCAGGCAAAAGCGCAGGGTGCAAAATCATGGATGCCTCCAACCTTCTCCACAGGCATTATGAATTTCCCTTACAACCTCTCAATGGTAAAGGAAAAGAACGACCCTATGAACTGGGCGGGCATTTCCTTTTCAATTGAACAGATGATACCCAACCAAACAAAGCTGAATGCCAAGCGCGATTACATCAACTCATTAGCCGAAGTTGAAAAATCAAAAAGCGACTGGACTAAAAACGAATTGCGCAGAGAGGCAAAAATTCTTTACTACAACCGTTTTATAAATCAGCAGAAACAAAAAATAGTTTTGGAAAGCGAAGAAGTGTTGAACCTGTTGCTCACCACAGCCGAAGCCAAGTTCAGCAGCAACCAGTCGCAGCTGCAAACGCTTTACAAAGCCAAAGCCCGTTTAGCCGAACTGAAAAATATGCAATACATGCTTTCCGGTTTAATTGCCGAAAGCAACATTGGCTTGAACATCCTCATGGTGCGCGATGTAAACACGCCTTTTGAAATTGATACACTCATTCAGCCCCGAAATTATTCACTTGCAACTACCGACACAGCCAACATCACCAACCGCAGCGACATCACCGCTCTTTCAAAATACATCCAGTCCATGAAGCTGGAACAAAAAGTGATGAAAGTAGGTGTCCGTCCCGACTTTGGTGTTCGCGCCCAACACATGCAAATGTTGGGTATGCCAAGCCAATGGTCAATCATGGGAATGATGACTATTCCTATTGTGCCTTGGTCTTCAAAAATGTATTCGTCCGAAGTAAAATCTATGGGCTTTCAAATTCAGTCAATGGAGTTGGAAAAACAAACCATGCAACTGATGGCAACTAAAATGTTCACCGAAAAATTGACGATGCTCCGTTACGAAAACGGACAGTATCAAAATTACAGTCAGCAAATAATTCCCGCTTACGAAAACAACATGCAAGCCAATTTACTTGCCTTCAAACAAAATACAGGCGACCTTTTTGTGCTGTTAGATGCGTGGGAAATGTTGCTGATGAAAAAAATGGAAATGTATGACCGCTTGTTCAACATCTTAAAATTAGAAGCCGAATATGAATACGAGACAGAAATTAAATAGTCAATTAAGCATCATCCTCTTTTTGCTTTTGGTGTCGGTATTTTCATCGTGCAAAAACGAACATGATAAACAAGGGCATCAAAATCACGTTCAGGATGAAGGTAATTACATCTGCCCTATGCGTTGCGAAGGCGAAAAAACCTATCCGCAACCCGGCAACTGTCCGGTTTGTAAAATGAAATTGCAATTGGTGGAAGAAGAATTAGTGCAAACGGTTTCACCCAACAAACAGGTTTTATCGCGTCAGGCAACCGTTAAACTGCAAACTGCAAACGAAGCACAATCTATAAAAGGGCAGGGCTTCATTGATTATGACCGCAACCGAAATCAGAATGTATCGGCACGGTTTGGCGGGAGAATTGAAAAACTTTTCGTGAAATACAATTTGCAATTCGTCAATAAAGGCGACAAAATTTTGGAACTCTATAGCCCCGAACTAAACACCATTCAGGAGCAACATTTGTTTCTGCTGAACACCGAAACCGGAAAAACACTTATTGAACAATCACGCGAAAAACTAAAACTGTTGGGCATTACCGAACAGCAAATTTCAGTTTTGGAAACCAAAGGCACATTCGCACAATCTATTTCTGTTTACAGTCCTGCAAGCGGCTACATACTTTTCAATTCCGAAACGCAAACCAATACAGGTTCAGAAGCAACGCAACAATCTTCTATGAGCAGCATGAGCATGTCCGCTAATACTTCCGTTACTCAAACATCAGGTTCGGCAGGTGTGCAAATTCGTGAGGGTATGTATATCAGCAAAGGCGAAACACTTTTCAGCATAAACGATTTACAAACCGTTTGGGCAATCATTTCAATTCCTTCTGAAAATCATTCATCCGTTCAGCCAAACAAACAAATCAATATAGTATCGGAATTATTTCCCGCTCAAATTCTCAAAGGAAAAATTTTACTCACGGAAAAAACTTTTGAAGACAAACAACAACGCTTCGTCAGAGTAAGAATTGAATTACCCAATCAGAAAGCATTATTAAAACTCAATTCGCTCGTTACGGCTGAATTTCTGCTTGCATCCAAAACAGGCTTTCAAATTCCCGCATCGGCAGTTTACCGCACAGGCATGAATGCTTTTGTTTGGGTAAAAACAGGAATAACCAAAAATGAAACAGGAATTTTTGAAGTGCGAAAAGTTACCACAGGCGCAACGAGCAACAGAACAATAACCATTATAAACGGTCTTGCACCTGATGAAGAAATTGCTTTACACGCTGGAGCATTAACCGACAGCGAAACATTTTTAAACGGAAACTGACATGAAGCAGAAAATAATTTTTCTTTCAATCACAATTCTTTTTGCCTTGGCAGGTTGCAAAAGCAAAAATGAAAATTATGCAGGGCATGATACTGGAACATACTACACCTGCCCCATGCACCCAACCGTAAAAAGCAACAGCCCCGGCTCTTGCCCCGTGTGCAATATGTCTTTAATCAAAGTTGAAAAACAAAACAACGAACACGCACAGCAAGAGGGCAATTTCATCACCATTGAAAAACAACAACAGCAATTAGCAGGAATAAAAACCGACACGGTAAAATTTCAAACCATTATTCCCGCTTCAACCATTTTAGGAACAGTTGCCATTGATGAAGAACAGGTAACAACTATCAGCAGCCGCGTGAAAGGAAGAATAGACAAACTCTACATCAAAACATCAGGCGAATACATCCGAAAAGGAAATCCCGTTTACGCCATTTACAGCGAACAACTTTTTGCTGATGAAAAAGAATTTCTTGCCCTGTCGGAAAAGAGAACGAACAACACCACTGAAAATAAATTGTTAGACGATATGCTCTCTGCGTCCAAAAATAAATTGCTGCTTTGGGGACTTTCAGAAAAACAAATTGCTGAATTAGGAAAAAATAAATCCGCTTCGCCTCAAATAATCTTTTATGCACAGACAGAGGGTTATGTTACCGAAGTGCTTGTAAAAGAAGGAGAATATGTTGAAGTCGGAACATCTATAGTTAAACTTACCACTTTAAATCAGGTTTGGATTGATGCTCAGGTTTACTCCAATGAAATAGAAAAGATTAGCGGCAGCAGTTCCTTTCAGATTTTTTCCGAAACCTATCCCGATGAAGTTTATAAAGGTCGCCTGGTATTCAGCAATCCTATTGTGGAAGATGGTCGCAAAGTGCAATTGTTGCGCCTTAAAATTGACAACGCAAAAAACAAACTCATTCCGGGCATGATGGTGTATGTAAGCCCAAAACAAAATTCAAAACCTGTTTTAGCAGTTCCGAAATCTGCCGTGCTGTTGGAGAAAATGAAAACCGTTTGGGTATTGGCACACGAAAACACCTTTGAACAACGCATGGTGGAGACAGGCGCAGAGAATAAATTTTGGATAGAAATTCTATCGGGCATAAATGAAGGGGAGATAATTGTTACAGAAGGCTCTTACTTAATCAGCAGCGAGTTTATTCTCAAAAGCGGTGCAGGGCAAAGACATGACCATTAGACAACATCTATTTAAGCGAACTGACTTTTCAGTTCAGCAAAAGCCCTCGGCATCCACCGGGGGCTTTTCTTTTTGTAGTGCTATAAGGTTTACAAACTTTTCACTTAATACAAGTTCCTTTGCATAGTTCTTTTCCATATAAGTCAAGGCAGATTATCGGTAAAAAGATAAAGCAGGTGCGTGAGAAAAAACAACTCACGTTGGAACAGTTGGCTGATTTATTAGGAACAGACCGACAACATATCTGGAACATTGAAGCAGGTAGAAAAAATTTTACGATGGATTATTTAGATAGGATAGCAAAAGTTCTTGATGTTTCACTAAGCGAATTTCTGAATACAAATATTTAATCACATCAAAAACAAACAACATGGCATCAACATCAGAAACCGGACACGCAAAAAATGTAGCCAACTTTGAAGACATGATTTCCTTCTGCACCGGCTACGGAGCAACTTACAATCCTTCAAAAGTTGCGATACAATTACCCTCACTTAATGCCCTTCGCACAAATGCTGAGAATGCCTTAGCAGATGTAAACTCAGCCAACACTGCATTCATCAATGCAACCAATGCACGGCAAATTGCCTTTTCATCTGTAAAACCTTTAGCAACTCGATTGGTAAACGCCTTGGATGCAACGGATGCAACAGACGAATTGATTAAGGATGCAAAAACTTTAAACAGAAAAGTTCAGGGGGCGCGTAAAAGCAAAGGCACAAAACCTGAAACACCGCCAACACCACCCGACACAGCCGCAGAAGACAAACAGATTTCTGTTTCACAACAGAGCTACGACAGTATTATTGAGAACTTTGAAAAATTGGGGCAACTGGTAGCAACCGAACCTACCTACACTCCAAACGAAGTGGACTTGCAGACAGCGACACTTATTACCTTTCACGGCAACTTAAAAACAACAAACACCGCAGTCATTAACGCAACGACAGCTATCAGCAATGCGCGTATTACCCGTAACCAAATACTTTATGCACCTAAAACAGGTTTGTATGACGTTGCACAGGAAGTAAAAAAATATGTAAAGTCCGTTTTCGGTGCGACAAGTCCTCAATACAAACAGGTGAGCAAAATCAAGTTTACTAAGCCCCGCAAAAAATAATCTCACATGATTTTTAGTAAAGCCGCCTTGACAATTTACAAAGTTGCAAGGCGGTTTTTATTTTCCCACAATCCGCTTGACAAAGTTGCCGTTCCTCTTTTCACTTTTCGCAATCCGTTCGACAATGTTGCCATGACACTCGGTAATTCTCGCATGACGTTCCATACTTTTCTGCTGACACTTTTCAATTTTAGCAATCTGTCCGACACTTTTCGCACGACCATTTTCAGTTCTTACATTACGCTCGACAAATCTTCCATGACAAAGACCAAAAAACAGGCAACGCACTAAAAAAATACACTCTTGCAAGTCGCACAAGCCACCCCGCAGACCAAAACTTGCAAGAGAGTATTTTTTTCTGCCGCCCAATTAAAAACTTCAATTTTTTTCTCCCACCCTTCTAAAAAATAAAAATACCCCACCCGCCCCCTAACCCGACAGTTTCTCTTTCCATTCCAGCGTTCTTCCTTGACAGTTTAATGCTAACCCGACACGACAACACCTTCGACAGACAGAAGGGCATCCGGTAACATGGGGTTGCCGCAATGCGGGGTGCAGTGCTTAATTGAACGGTAGTCCTTTTTACATACTTTTGTCGTGGGCGGACAGTTCAGCGCGTTTAATTCCCGCACTGACGGCAACCCCAGAAACGTTGGACGAAATTTTAAAAGAACCATGAAGAATCAGACATTGCCATTTTTAATTTTGATAATTTTTACCTTTTGTACAAAAGAAAAACAAACAGCGGATTCAGTTACCATATCTGAAATAGAATCAACTACTAAAAGTTCTTCAAAAATCACATTGGACACCAATACATTTTATATAAACTGGATTAAATATATTGACAGTAACAATGTACAAAGTGGTGAACTAATTTATGATGCCTTGCCAAATAAAATTGTTGATTTTCCAGAAGCGGGAAATTTCAGAAATGAATGTTCTATGATTTCAGAAAGTCGTTTTAGTGTAGAACTTGTAGAAAGAAGCATGTTAGTTCTTGAAAATAGAATTAAAGAAAAAGACACTTTGGCTTTAAAAATTAGAATTAAAATGGAATCTTGTTTTTGGGGAGGTGCATGGAGCGAGTGGATGGATATGTCTGTAGGAAACCTGATTACGAAAGATCCTGAATTGTTTTTAAAGTTTGTAAAAAGACATTTACATTTTTTTGGAGGTTTAAAAAATTTAGGCGGAGTATCTTCAAATTTATTGGAATACATGGACGATGAGGACTCAACCTCAAAAAGATACGAAGTTGAAAGACAACTTAGAATTGAAAAACTAAAAACAGTAACGAATCCAGAATTATTAGAAATCAGAGATTCTTGTTTAAGTCATTTAGAAAAAGAATAAAAAATTCGCCCAACATGGTATTTATTAAAGAATGGGCTTTATTGGTAGGTCAGAGTTTAGTCCTCCTGCGGAGCTTGTCACGGTCGGACAGTGAAGCATTTCTATCTCCCATTCCTTAATAAATACCCGTCCGTTATGCCCAATGCTATGACGACCGTACAACCTGACAATAACGAACAGAAAAACGATTAATGAAACGACTTTTAGGATTACTCTTTACGACAATTATAGCAACCAATATTTCGGCACAGACAGCAGACACCATTTCGTTTATACAATCAAAACGAATGTCGGACGCTGACCTTGCAAAGAAACGTGAAGGAACATTTATAACAGGTATTCCAGACTTTTCTTCTGACCCTGTAACTGGTTTTGGATTTGGTGTCAGGACTAATGTTTATTGGAACGGACAACGAACAAATCCGTTTTTTGCTTACACACCTTATCTTGCTAAATTAAAAGCCAACGCAGCTTACTATACTTCAAACGCAAGAGAAATAATTTTATCTCTTGACGTTCCTTATTACAACGGGACACGATGGCGTTTCAAAGTTGACTTTAAGGCTCAACAAAATCCAGCCAACTTATATTTTGGCTCGACTGAATCTACTCTTGGAGAATTAAGACTTCCTTCAACTCCAAACGGAGGACAGACCTATTCAACATATTCATCTTTTGACCGAGCAAGAAAGACCTTACGACCCGGAGGTATTGGCGAGGCAAGTTTTGTAACAGACGCTTTATCGAACAGATTTAGGGAAACAGAATATATGCTAAATCTGAAAGCAGATTACGCACTCGGTAAAAAGGGCGTTTGGAGAATAATGGGCGGTTATGAAATTCAACATTTGAGTTACAAAACGTTTGAAGGAACGGAAGCTGAAGCAATCGACCCTGTTACTGGACAAGAAACAAAAGCACCAAATGGAACTTCACTACTAAGACGTGATTTTCAACAAGGACTAATTTCTGGACTTGACGGAGGTTGGGTTTCAATTATACAAACCGCTTTAATTTTTGACACAAGAGATTTTGAACCTGACCCAACACGTGGTTACTATGTAGAAATTGCTAATGAATTTTCAAACCCAATCATTGGTTCTCAATTCGATTTCAATAAACTGTTTATTCAAGGACGGTTTTATAAGAAAATACCAATCGGACCAAGGACAGTTTTTGGCGGACGATTTGGTGTTGGAAATATTTTTGGAAGTAATGCCCCATTCTTTGAATTTCAAGACCAATGGAGTCCAGACGGAAGTATTAACGCATTAGGAGGAAAACAATCTTTACGCGGACATAGAGCAAACAGATTTTTAGCACGTTCATTAGCTTTTGCAAACTTTGAACTACGTGTAAGACTTGCAGACGTGAAGTTTGGTAAACAACGTTTTGCGTTTGGTGTTGCACCTTTCTTTGACGCTGGAACAGTTAGGGACAATTGGCAAGACTTGAATTTCACAAACATCAAAACTTCATACGGTGGCGGTTTACGAATTGCGTGGAATCAATCGACAATTATTTCATTCGACTATGGTGTTTCAAAAGAGGACAAATTATTTTACTTTGGCATTGGACAAGCATTCTAAAATGACAACAGAACTAACACGACAGACAAGAAGCACTGGGCATAACAGGCGTTTGGCTCAATGGCGGGTGAAGTGGTTAATTGAACATTCTACCTCGCATCAACTTTTGTGGTGTATTGACAGTTT
>ERZ1066140.103-NODE-103-length-22724-cov-6.280648_pt1 | contig 22724 bp, 24 predicted proteins | sample MGYA00382787_ERZ1066140 | MGnify/ENA primary metagenome ERZ1066140 (study PRJEB33369, sample SAMEA5778370) | biofilm metagenome | biome: Industrial cooling water; feature: Water cooling tower basin; material: Biofilm | place: United Arab Emirates | collected...
GAATTATAGAATCTGGTGATCACGACAAACTATTGCAGAACAAGTCAGAATACTTCATGTTGTATAACAGTCAGTTTAAGAAAAAAGAAAAATAATAATATGAGAGAAGGCCTTAGAAGCGTGTTGCTTAGCACTGGCTGCTATATTTTGTATTTCTACATAAGATTGGTTTATTCTACTAGTAGATGGACAAAAATAAATCATCACAAATTAGATAAAGCTCTAAGAAACAAGCAACCAATAATTCTGGCTTTCTGGCACGGAAGATTATCAATGATGCCAAATTTTGCCCCATTTCCTGAAGAAGTAAGCGTTATGATTTCAAGGCATGGTGACGGAGAATTTATAGCAAGAATAATAAAGAATTTTGGATTAAGAGTAATCAGAGGATCAACCAATCGAAAATCTTCAGACAAAAAAGGTAAGAAAAACAGAGGAGGATCTTCGGCGATAAGAGAGGCATTGGCGGTTATAAAAGCAGGTAGTAGTATAGCTATAACGCCAGATGGGCCGAGAGGGCCAGGCATGAAAGTTAATAGTACTATAGCGGATATTGCGAGGCTTTCAGGCGCTCCAATATTTCCAGTTAGCTTTTCTTCTTCGTTAGCAATAAATCTAAAAAGCTGGGATAGATTCTTGTTACCACTTCCCTTTGGCAAGGCAGTTTTTAATGTTGGTGAGCCAATAATTATTTCGGAAGGCGAGCAATTAAGTATAGAAAAATACAAGCAGATAATAGAAGATTCACTTAACAAAATAACTCAAGAAGCTGATTCTTTGGTAAAAAAAATATGAGCATACAGCTATATATTTACAGATTTTTTATATGGGTTGCCGGACCTTTGATAGATTTATATTTGCTATCCAGGAGACAAAAAGGCAAAGAAGATGAAGAAAGATTCTCTGAGCGCCTTGGCATCACAAAAATAAGCCGGCCAGAAGGAATAATTGTCTGGATTCATGCCGCTAGTGTTGGTGAATCAATATCAGTGTTGCCACTAGTAAATTTGTTGCTGGAGAGCAATAAAAACACAAATATACTTTTTACAACTGGCACTGTTACTTCAGCAAAAATACTGCAGAAAAGATTGCCGAAAAGAGTAATTCACCAATTTGTGCCTGTAGATAAATACATAACGGTAAAAAGATTTCTAGAGCACTGGAAGCCTGATATTGCATTGTGGGTAGAATCTGAATTGTGGCCAAATCTGATTATTGAATCGCAAAAATCAGGTTGTAAGATGATTCAGGTTAATGCGCGAATTTCAGAAGATTCAAGAAGAACCTGGCAGAGAGCAAAGAAATTAATTCAAAGAATGCTGGAGTGTTTTTCTTTATCACTAGCTCAAAGCCAGCAAGATGCAGACAGGTTAAAAGAGCTAGGCGCCAAGAACACAAAATATATTGGTAATTTAAAATATGATGCGCCACCTTTGCCAACAGACCCCAAGGAAGCAGGTCAGATATTAAAGGCAATCGGCGAAAGACAATTCTGGGTGGCCGCCAGCACTCATAAAGGAGAGGAAGAAATAATATTCAGCATTCACAGAAAGCTCAGAGAAAAGCAACCAGATTTGCTTACGATTATAATTCCACGTCACCCAAATAGAAGCAAAGAAATTGCAGAAGATATAAGGCAGAAAGATTCTTTAATTAATATTGCCATTCGCTCTGAGGGTGAGGAAATTAAGAAAGACACAGAAATATATATTGCTGATACAATGGGTGAACTGGGAATTTTTTATCGGTTGGCGAATATTGTTTTTATCGGAGGCTCTTTGGTGGATCATGGAGGGCAGAATCCTCTTGAAGCAGCAAGGCTAGAATGTGCAATAATATCAGGGCCGCATACACATAATTTTTCTGAAATTTACCGCGAAATGAAATATGAGAGAGCCTATTTGGAAGTTAGCGATGAGGAAGAATTATATTCTACAGTGAGCAGATTATTTTCAAATCATGAAGAAGTTTTAGGCCTGGCTCGCAGGGCACAAGAGATTGTGGAAAGCAAACAAGGGATTGTGAAAAAATACCTCGAAGAGATAAAACCATTCTTAAATCAAGTAGGTGAAAAGAAAAAATGAAAGCGCCCAAATTCTGGAGAGTAAATGGAATTATAGCGCAGCTGTTGTTGCCGTTTTCAGTTTTTTATTATCTGTTTACTATTTTAAGAAACAGAGGCGCTTTACCAAGAATATTGTCAGCGAAGATAGTTTGTATTGGAAATATAACGGCGGGTGGAGCAGGAAAAACCCCTACAGCAATTGCCATTGGAAATTTTCTTAAAATAAAGAAAAAGAAGTTTGCCTATGTCAGTAAAGGCTATTTGGGAAAAATAAGAATCCCAACAAAAGTAGATATAAAGAAGCATACCGCAGTTGATGTGGGTGACGAAGCGTTGCTTTTAGCAAGAGAGGGGGATTGTTGGGTTGGAAAATCAAGGTTTGATACGTGCAATGAAGCAATAAAAAATGGTGCCAAGATATTAATATTAGATGACGGAATGCAGGACTTAAGCATAGCAAAAGATGTTACTTTGTTAGTTATTGACGGCACTTATGGATTTGGTAATGGACTGGTTATTCCAGCAGGTCCATTGCGCGGAAGAAAAGATGTGGCAGTGGAAAAGTGCGACGGAGTCATTCTGATAGGTGAAGATAAACACAAGGTTTCGGATTTTGTAAAAAAATATAAGAGGCCAATAATAAAAGCAGAATTTAAACCAAAGATTTCTATTGATAAGAAGCAGAAATATATTGCGTTTGCCGGCATAGGGAATCCCGAAAAATTCTTTTTATCGCTGGAGAAAATCGGCATTAAACCCATTCATAAAATCGAATTTCCTGACCATCATTATTATAGTAGATTTGATATTAGCAGATTGCAGAAACTGGCAAAGCAGAACGAAGCAAAACTGATAACCACAGAAAAAGATTTAATTCGTCTGCCGGAAAAATTTAAACAGGAAATTTTGACGCTGCCAGTTGATTTAATTTTTGCAAATGAATCAAAAATTGAAAATATTCTTGAGCATATTTTGGTTGGTTAAAACAACAAATGAAATCAATATATAAAAATCTAAGATATTTTGTAGAAGGATTGCTGGCATATTTATTTTTTGGAATTTTCTGGCTTATTGGGATAAAGGCTTCATCGTTTCTAGCCGGAAATTTAGCCAGATTTATAGGCCCTAAATTACAATTAAGTAATATAGCAAGAAATAATCTCAAATATGCAATGCCGGAACTGAACGAAAAGAAAATTGAAGAAATAGTTAAACAGGTTTGGGAGAATTTGGGACGAATAGCCGGAGAATTTCCAAACCTTGGAAGATTGAGTTCTGACGATATAAGGAAAATTGTAAAAATAGAAAATCATGAGATTTTTGAGAAATATTGTCCGCCAGGAAAACCAGGGATTTTGGTAAGCGGACATTTTGGCAATTGGGAAATTGTCCATAAAGCAATAAGAGCAGAAGGGCGAAAGGCTGCGCTTATTTATCGGAATGCTAACAATCCTTTTATTGAAAAGCTGTTCAGAAGAATCCGAACCCACGCAGAACAGGAGGCGTTTCCGAAAGGCATAAAAGCCGCAAGAGGCGCTATAAATGTTCTAAAGAATGGCGGCCTTATAGGCATTATGGCTGATCAGAAAATGAATGACGGAATAGAATGTAAGTTTTTTGGTAAAAAAGCTATGACTCTTCCGGCGCCAGCAGACCTGGCCAGGAAATTTGACTGCGATATAATACCTTTGATTGTAACGCGAAGAAAAGGCGTGAATTTTACTTTAACTTTTTATGAGCCAATAAAAACAAAAGGCCTTTCATCCAAAGAAATAATGCAGGAAATCAATGAGTTGTTAGAGGGTGTTGTGAGAAAGGATCCGGGGCAGTGGTTATGGCTGCATAATAGGTGGCCGAAAGATAAAGTGCTGAGTGCTGAGTGCTGAGAGCAGAAAATTTAGACTGTATTGTGGTTTTGTGTTATCATTAAAGCCTGTCCAATTGAGGAAAAAATATGCAAAATAAACTTCATAAAGATAATAAAAAAAATTACGGTTTTACGTTAGTTGAACTGGCAATAGTTCTAGTGATAATTGGGTTGCTGGTGGTGACGGTTGCGGCCGGAAAAACATTGATAGCAGGCGGGAGAGTTAGAGCGGTAGTTAAGGAAATAGAAGAAATACAATCAGCCTTCATAAGATATCAGGAAAAATATGCTGAACTGCCTGGCGATTCGCAGAATGCAACTTCTTATTTTGGTGCGACGCTTTGTGTGCCTCCTATAACTACATCATGTAACGGAAACGGTGATGAACAGATAGTATGGGATGATACCGTTGCTGACAGCGTTGCTCATGAAGGTGCTTTAGCATTCTCGCATTTGCAGTTAGCAGAAATGTTGGGAGGAGACCCTCTTACGGGTCAGGGAGGGCAGCCAGGGTTTCTGACTGTGGCCGGAACATCTTCTCGAAACATGCCGGCATCAAAGATTGCTAATGCCGGATATACGGTGGACTACAATAATTTTCTCCCAAATGTTAACGCATTGCAGCTTGGTGGTATAGCGGCAGCAAGTGCAGCACTCAATACTACTCCTATTCTTGATCCGAAAGATGCGGCTTCGATTGACGATAAATTGGATGATGGATTGCCGAGTAGTGGTAGAACCAGAGGGGTTCAAGGTACGAGCGCTGCGGGAGCGTGCTTAAATGGTTCAGTCTATGATATTAGTTTAACGCAGAAGAATTGTATAATGCAGTTCCAGCTAGATACGGAATTGTAGAGTTTAGCAACCGCGGCGATCAATATTTCTGATTATCGATATCTCTGCTGGATTGCTTCGCTACGCTCGCAATGACGGAATACTAATTGATAGAGGCCGGTTGATTTCTTAGTTTGAAATTTATTGGTATAAGAAACTCCATGACGAAATCTCCCGGATAATCGTCAGGAATTGGTGGGACAGGGTCAGAACGCTCAATCATTTTTAGAACTGCCTGGTTTAATTCATCATGTTTAGTTTCTTCGGATAATTCATAGAATCTTATATTGCCGAGGCGATCAATCTGTAAACGTGCAACAGCCTCACCTTCAAGCCCTTTATTGCGGGCGGAAAGGGGGTAGACGTGGTGTTTCTCAATCCACAAGGCTAGAGTCTGTTCGTATTTCTCTATAGCAAGTTGTTCAGCTTCTGTGCGATTCCCCAGTAGGCTTCCGGCTACACCTTCAACTTCGTATTTGTTACTTTGTAAATTCTGCACAAATGGAACATCGCCATGCCCCGTCATTGAAGCAGGAGGATTTTTGGTCATTTCTTTGCCCCTGTATTCCATTACTAATGGCGGCAAATCGGGGCGAGAAGTTGGGGTTGGGATGAACTTGCCGGTTCCAGAATTTGATATTTTTACCTTCTCTTTTTTTGCTGGCTTAGGCTCGTTAATTTTAATTTTCTCTGTTGCCTGAATTGGTTCTGTTGCATCAACTTTTAATGAGGATTGATCTTTAAGAACAGGCTCGGGAATGACTTCCTGTGGCTGAGTTATAGGTGCTTTAATTGCCGGCTTTGCTGCATTTTCAATCGCCTCTCTATTTGTAACAGAGTTTGTTTTATCGGGCTTCGGTCCGGCTTTTGGATTGTTACCAAGTTTAACAAATATAGCTTTATCCAGAACCATTTGATCATCTGAATTAAAATTTGCCGCGTAGAAGATCAGAAAAAACAGGTGCAGAACCAGAGCGGCAATAAGCGAATTGTTAAAATGTTTTTGTGTAAGATACATTATGTTTATTTTGTTATGGCTGTAAATTTTTAACTCTGTTCTATCTCTATCGCCAGGTTGCTGCTCCCATGTTTATATACGATAGAAATAAGTTTTGTCAGGCTGTGTGCAGGAAGATTCCTGTCGGCGCGAATGGTGATTAGGACATTATCATCCTGCTCGACAGCTTTCTTCAATAATTCCGGTAATTTATCCTGGCTAACATTGACTCCATCGAAAGAAATCTTACCGCCCCTGGCAAGAGAAACTATTACAGGATTGCCGCGGGCAAAACTATCAGATGTAGCGATGGGAATATTAATGGTTTGAGGATTAGATCTTTCAAGTGTGCCGGCAACTACAAAGAAAATCAGAAGCAGAAAAACAATATTGATCATGGGAATTAAATCCATTGACCGAGCTTTTCTTTTTGTAAGTATAAAACTAGACATATATCTAAATCTCTAAATTATCTACTGTGCTAAAGTTACGTTAATTGCTCCGGCTCTGTTTGCAATATCCATAATTGTTATCAATCCCTGCACCGTAACAGGACGTTCGGCAACAATTATAACATCTTTCTTCGGCTTCTCAGAAATGATACGGAAAAGTTTCTGGGAAAATTCATTAAAAGTGAATTTTTTATCATTTATTTCTACTCTTTTGTTATCCAGAACTCTAACCAGAAGAGAGTCTGTTTTACCTTCAGATACAGCAATTTCTCCTTCTGCAAAATTAAGCTCCATAGTTCCTGTCTGAACAAAACTTGTTGTGAGCATGAAGAAAATAACAAGCTGGAAGACCATATCAACCAGTGCTGTCAGGTTAACTTTTTTGCTTACCCTGCTTGTACGCTGAAATTCGATCATATTGAAAAACCTTATTGTACTTTTATTGTACTATAGGTGGTGCGGTGCTGCTTTGTGTGGCTCCGATGGAAATTCCCGGCTGCGGACTTAATGGCTTGGAAACAGAAGGGCTGGTTAGTCTGACTTTGCCGTGTAAAGAGAGCAGTCGTGTTGAAATATCGCTCATCAGGGCACGAACTTTCTCAATTTGTCCATCAAAGAAATAATGAGCAGCAAGAGCGGGAATTGCTGCAACAAGTCCGAAAACTGTAGTGAGAAGGGAAACCCATATCCCGCCTGCAAGTAGTGCAGGATTTACTCTTGCTCCGGCCTGTTCAAGAGTTGCAAAAGTCATGACCATTCCCATAACGGTGCCAAGCAGACCGAGCAAAGGGCCGACATTGGCGGCCATTTCTAGGCCCCTCATGTGCATATCAAGATAACGAATCTCGGCGTTGCCTACACGTTCCATCTCGTCTTTCAGGCGGCTTTCGGAGCAATCCTGCCGGACAAGCATAAGTAGTGAAGTTTCGATTATTCTGGCAGCAGGATGACTGCTGACAGTGGCAGAAGAAAGAGCGGATTTCATATCTTTATTCGCCAGGTGAGAAAAAACCTGATCGACAAAAGCTGTTTTATTAACTTTTAATTTCCAAAGCTGATAGGACTTAAATATTATAACTGCGCCGACATAAATCGAAAGGCCAAGGATAACGTACATTATAAATCCGCCTTTATCAAAAATGTCCGTAACTCTATTCCATTCCAAAATAAAAAACCTTCTATAAAGTGAAAAATTTCTTTAATATCTATTGCGAAACATACTACATAAATTGAACAGTAATAACAATAATGAAAATTAGCTTTAACAGCACTGATCATAATCTTAGAACGAGAGGGTTTAGTTTTGTCGAACTAACAATGGTGCTGGTTATTATCGCTCTTTTAATAGGTGGGTTTATGATGGGCAGTGATCTGCTGCGTGCGGCAAAAATCAGAAATATTATTGCCCAAATTAAGAAAACAGATACTTCGGTAAATGTTTTTATTGAGAAATTCAAATATTTGCCGGGCGATATTCCAAATGCTTCTAGTTTGGGAATGGTTGATAAAAATTCAAATTGCGTGGATGCAAATAATGATAGAATGCCGGATTTTGCGGATATTTCTGTGCCACAAGATCTTGGTTGCGGCGGCAACGGAAATGGCATTTTGGAGGATGCGCTGTCAGGTTCAGACATAATCCATTTTGCCTGGGAGCTAAGAAATTTCTGGTATCATTTATCAGTAAAACAGATGATCGATGGTAACTTTGACGGAACAAATGAAGTCGGAAAGGGTTTTCCTGAAACTTCTCTGCCTGGTATTGGCATCCATGTTATGCATGATAGTATTTCAGAGAATACTACATTAGGGCGGAATTTTTATGTGGTAGGGGCAATAGATGGTGATCCAGAAAAGGATAAGTGGATGGAGACATTTGAAGATTCTTTAAAACCACAGGATGCATATAATATTGATTTTAAAATTGATGATGCCATGCCTTATAGCGGTTCGGTTGAGGCCAGGAGCGGAGCAAATTCTGAGTTGAAAGGAACAAAAACAAATAATAAGGGTGATGCGGCCTGCGTTGAGGAATCGGCAAGAAAAGCAGTTTATAACGTGACATATAAACCACCTGCATGCCACGTTAGAATCAGAATGGGAAGATAGAGAATATAGATAAAATTTTACTAAAATTTATGAAAACACCGCCAATGCTATTTCTTTAAAAAGTAGTATAATGAGAACAAGGTGGCATAGAGAAGAGCCGCAACTATGAAAAAGAACAGAAAAGATCAAAAAGGATTTACTCTGGTAGAACTATCTATGGTGATAGTTATAGTTGGCCTGCTTGTTGGCGGCGTTCTTGTAGGGCGGGATTTAATTGAGGCCTCAAAAATAAGAAATGTTGTTTCGCAGCTGAAAAAGATTGAGACGGCAAAAAACACGTTTATTGGTAAATATGGCGCATTGCCGGGGGATATAAGAAATGCCACGGTGTTTGCGCTTTCAGCTGCCGGAGCGAATTGTACTGATGCAAACGGTGACGGGATGGCTGATACAGAGAATCCATCGGGCCCAAATGGATCTGCAACACTTGGATGTAATGGCAATGCAGATGGTATAATGGATGATGTTCCTCCGGGGGGCCTACCTGCAGCGAGATCAAATTTTAAATGGGAAATACGTAATTTCTGGTATCACTTGCAGTCTGCAGGTTTTATGGCGATAGGGCCGACTACAATTGCCGCTTATGAAGCTGCGGCTCCGGAAGGGAATGCGCCTGGAGTTGGTTTTCCTGATACTACATACTCAGGCCTTGGAATTATTTATTCAGCCGATCTATCTCTTGCAACCGATATAAATTATTTTACTCTTGGAGCAACATCTGCTCCGATCGGAGGAGGAAATAGTTGGCTTTTACGATGGACAACATCGACTACGGCGCGGCCTTCTTTTTTGCCGGAGCAGGCTTTTGGTGTAGACACAATAATGGATGACGGAGCGCCAAGCACTGGCCTGGTTGTTGCAAGAGATGGTCTTTCAGGTGGTCAAGTACCTAACCCGGTTGTCGCTGGTACAGTGGGTTGCACTACAAACTCCGGCGGCCAGACTCTTTATAACGTCGCATATCTTGGTGGCGCTTGTCTGATCCGCGTTCGTGGTGGTGCGTAATATTTTACTAAAATTTTAGTAAAATTATTTAGCGATAATAAGAAAATATTATCAAAAAAATTGTTCTCTGATGAGAAATATCTAAAAATAATATATAATTATAGTTGTATTTTCTGATTTGTAATTTTTTGTAAAAAATGAAAATTATGTGCGAAAAGAAACACAATAACAATAAAGGCTTTACTCTTATAGAGCTATCGATAGTTATAATGATTATCGGCTTGCTTGTTGGCGGCGTTCTGGTTGGTATGGATCTCGTAGAGGCTGCTAAAGTCAGGAATCTTGTGGGGCAGTTAAAGAAAATTGACGCTGCAAAAAATACTTTTGTTGGAAAGTATGGCGGCCTGCCGGGCGATACAATAAATGCACAGAGATTTGGTTTAGTTGCACAAGGTGCGATCTGCACGGATGTTGCCGGCGGGCCGAACGGGGTTCCGGATATTGATGAAGCAAATGCCCCTACAAATAGCCAGACGCTTGGATGCAATGGTAATGGCGATGGTATGTTGCTAGATGGCTCAAACGTCGCGACAAATTTTAGAAAGAGGTTTAATTGGGAGATTAGGAATTTTTGGTTTCACCTCAAAGTGGCAGGGTACTATCCTTTTGGTCCGAACACAATTGCTGGATATCAGAATGCCGGAGCGGCATCTGGTCTTCCTGGGGTACAGCAAGAAGGTAATGCACCTGGTGATGGATTTCCTGTTACTGTATTTGGTAATCTTGGAATTCATGCAGTACTTGATCCAGCGCAGTTTAATAATACTTTCAAAAATTTTTATGTTATGGGCGGCATAGATCCAAGACAGGCAGGAGTGAATGGATTTTTTGTAACTTATGCCAATATAAATGCGCCGGGAGGACAATCAAGAGTATCAGGTTTCTCGCCACAGCAAGTTTTTTCTATAGATTCACTAATGGACGATGGGTTGCCTGATACCGGATATGTAATTGCTGTTTCAGGGTTGGGAGGTCAGTCTATATCACAAGTTGTCAATCCAGGGCAAGACTGCGTACTTCCTGCGGTAGCTAATATTAGGCAATATAATGTTGGTCTTGCACAAGGTGTTTGTCAGTTAAAAGTGGAGATGAAGTAAGTCAACTCAGAACCAGTTAGGGATTTTTTCGGCCAAGAGCATTTCTTCATAAGTCTGGCGATTGCGAATCACAGAAAATTCTGAGCCTTTTACTAAAACTTCCGGAACAAGAAGACGAGAATTGTAAGAGTTCGACATAGATGCGCCATATGCGCCGGCAGTTCTGAATGCAATTAAATCTCCAGGCTCAAGCTCTGGTAAATCTCTATTGCGAGCAAGCACATCACCTGTTTCGCACACCGGCCCGACAATATCCGCAGCAAAAGACAGTTCATTCGCCTGATTGATAGGAACAATTTCATGTTTGGCATCGTAAAGAGCCGGCCGCATTAAATCATTCATCGCGGCATCAACAATCACAAAATTTTTATGAGCCGTTTTTTTAACATAGATTACTTTGCAGACTAAAATTCCAGCATTGCCGGCAATTACGCGGCCAGGCTCAAGCAGAAGTTCGCAGCCAAGATTTTTTATGGTTTCAACAATAAGCTCGGCATATTCTTTTGGTGCTGGTGGATCTTCAGTTGTATATGGCACACCGAGGCCGCCGCCAAGATCTATGCGCTTAATAGAAAAACCAAGTGATTTTAGTTCCTCCGCAAGGCCAACCATTTTTCTAAACGCAGAGCGAAATGGATCTAGTTTTGTAAGCTGCGAGCCGATGTGTGTTGATAGCCCAACAATTTCTATATTGGGAAAAGTGCTAGCCAGTTTATAAATATCTTTTGCTGATTCCCAGGCGATTCCGAATTTATCTTCTTTTCTACCGGTAGAGATTTTATCGTGTGTTCCGGCATCAACATCAGGATTCACACGAAAAGATATGGGCGCTTTTTTGCCAAGTTTTTTGGCGATTGAGTTTATTGTTAGAAGTTCTGGCTCTGACTCTACGTTAAACTGCATAATGCCTTTTTTAAGAGCGAACTCTATTTCGGCAGGAGTTTTGCCAACGCCGGAAAAAACTATTTTGTTTGCCGGAACATTAGCGGCCAGAGCACGGCGGATTTCGCCTTCTGAAACTGTATCTGCTCCAGCACCGAGGTTTGACAGAGTTCTGATAACGGCAATATTAGGACAGGCTTTAACAGCAAAACAAATTGTCGATTTTATATTCTTAAAAACTTCTGCAAGCACATTATAATGACGTTCAAGAGTGGCAGTTGAATAGCAATAAAAAGGCGTGCCTACAGAATCGGCAATTTTTGTAAGAGGCACGGCTTCAGCGTGCAGTAGATTATTATTATAATTAAAATGATCCATAATTAATTCGTAGAGAATTTTGTTTTTTCATCTTCTGGCAATGACAATTTACCTTTGACGCCGCAAGCCGAAACATTAAATGAAATTATAATCAGTAAAATATAGAATAAAAAATTGCGCATATTTTTTCCAAATAAATTAATAACTAACTAAAGAAATTTCTTCCGTGCAGATTTGATTGCTTGGTTGACATTCGCAGGCGAAGTACCGCCAAAACTCTTTCTTGATGCTACGGAATTTTCTACTGAAAGAACATCAAATAAATCATCAGTAACTTCCGGGCATATTTTTTTAATTTCTGCTATTGGTAATTCGTGTAATTTACATGCGCTTTCTTCGGCCAGTTTTACAATTTTGCCAGTGATAGAATGGCTCTGCCGGAATGGAATACCAAGATTTTTAACCAGCCAATCAGCAATATCGGTGGCAGTTGAGTAGCCTGCTTCTGCTGCTTTTTTCATATTTTTTTCATTGGCAGAAAAATCATTTATCATTCCTGTCATCGCCTGCACGCACAGCGAGATGTTTTCGGCGCTGTCAAAAGCCGGCTCCTTATCTTCCTGCATATCTTTGCTGTAAGCCAAAGGCAGGCCTTTCATTACAGTGAGTAGAGAAATCAGATTGCCAAACAATCTTCCGGTTTTGGCGCGCACTAGTTCAGCAGCATCCGGGTTTCTCTTTTGTGGCATAATGGAGCTGCCGGTTGTGAATCTTTCGGATAGCTTAATGAATTTAAACTGCGCACTAGACCAAATAACAAATTCTTCCGCAAGCCGTGAAAGATGGGTGGCAACAAGACTCACAATAAACAAATATTCAATGGCAAAATCTCTATCGGAAACGGCATCAAGTGAGTTTGCCATTGGCTTGTCAAAACCTAATTCTTTAGAAGTTAAATCCCGATTAATAGGGAAAGATGTTCCGGCAAGAGCAGCAGCGCCAAGTGGCAATTCATTAAGCCTTTTCCTGGCATCAAAAAGACGCGACCGATCCCTGCCAAGCATTTCAACATAAGCAAGTAAATGGTGGCCAAGCGTGATTGGCTGCGCAGTTTGCAGATGGGTAAAGCCAGGCATAATTGAATTGTAATATTCTTCAGCTTTTTCAAGAAGTGCCGATTGAAGATTTTTTATATCAACGTCCAAATTATCAATTGCATCCCTAACCCATAGTTTAAAATCGGTTGCCACCTGATCATTTCTGGATCTGGCTGTGTGTAGCTTTCCTGCAGGGTCGCCGATTAATTCTGCTAGACGGCCTTCGATGTTCATATGTATATCTTCAAGCTCAGCACGAAATACGAATTTACCTGACTCTAGTTCCTTTAGAATTTTGTTGAGGCCTGAAATAATTTTATCACCATCAGTTTTGCTGATGATTTTTTGTATAACCAGCATTTTGGCGTGTGCAATCGAGCCTTTTATATCCTGCTGGAAAAGGTTCTTGTCAAAATCGATGGAGTTATTTATCTTGGCCATGATCTCTGCGGGCGCAAGGCTGTAATGGCCGCCCCACATGGAGTTGGCCTTATTTTTTCTGCCATTATTCTTTTTTCTGTTGTTCTTCGTCATTTTTTATTCTTTTTAAATTATTAAATTAGAGATGGTAAACATTATGCACATAAATAACCGTTTAGCCCCCATAATAGCAAGCATCTTTGTAATTTTGGTGATTTCTTTAAGTGGAGAATTGTCTGCCCAGGATGGTGGAATAGAAAAAGAGCCTTTACCGGATATAGTTTTCTATAACCAAAAAAATGAACCTGTAAAGCTTAGTGATTATAAGGGCAAAGTAGTCGTGCTAAATTTCTGGGCATCATGGTGTGCTCCGTGCATAAAAGAAATGCCGGATCTAGATAAACTTCAGGCGGAGCTCGGAGAAGAAAAATTTAAGGTAATAGCGATTTCAGAAGATGGCGAATTTCCAAAGGTCGAGCAATTCTATGAAAAGCACAACATAAAACACCTGGAAATATTTCATGATACGGGCAGCAAGGTTTTCTTCGCATTAGGACTTAAGAGCTTGCCCTACAGTATAATAGTGGATAAAGATGGCAATGAAGTTTCCAGGCTGGAGGGTTTTGTGGACTGGAGTTCTGGAACAAGATTAATAATAGATAAATTATTAGAGTAAAGAATTTGCCCGCTCTTCAAAGGCCGAGACCATTTTCTTAACAGCTTTATCAAACAAGCCACCAACCAGAGTTTCGAGCATCTTGGACTTGAAGTTAAAATCTAGATAGAATTCTACTTCACAGCTTCTTTGGTCGATAGGATAAAAGACCCAACGATTCTCAAGAAATGTGAAAGGGCCTTCCTCAAGATCAACATATATAGCCCATTCATTTTTTCCTTTTGTCGCGCCTGGTTGTGAGTAGCTGACTTTTGATATATAGCTACTGGAAAAGGCCTTAAAATTTATCAGCAGCTCTGCGATAAAATAGTTTTCATTTATATTTCTCTCCAAAATTCTGGCACCGCTAACCCAGGGCAGGAAATCCGGATATTTCTCAACATCTTTAACCAAGTTAAACAGCTTCTCAGCTGAATGTGGCAGAGTTTTTCTTTCAAAATGACTGGGCATACTAAGAATATTATAAGAATATGCTACACATAATCTAGTGTTAAGAAGGCAAAAAGTGACTTTTAAGGAGAAATACTGTACAATTAACAACTGTTCCATAGCCATAGAAATGACATAAATGAAAGCAGAATTTAAAAAACATATTGAAGAACATTTTTCAAAGCCGGCAGATCGTTTTGTTAACAGAGAAATTTCCTGGCTTAAATTTAATCAGAGAGTTCTCGAAGAATCCGAAAACAAGAACAATCCTTTGTTAGAAAGATTAAAATTTCTTGCGATTTCTGCCGGAAATCTAAACGAATTCTATATGGTTCGTGTTGCCGGAATTTACAATCAGGTTGCGCACGGAATAGAAGAACTAAGCCAAGATGGCAAAACCCCAAAGCAACAGCTGAAAGATATTATCAGCGAAGCAACAAAGCTAAGAAAAGAGCAGCAACAGAGTTGGGAGAAAATGAAAACGCAACTGGCTGAAGAAGACATATTTGTTGTTGAGAAGAGAGAAATTGATGATGTAGATAAAGAGTGGCTGGAAAGCTATTTTATAGATAATATTTTTCCGGCACTGACGCCAATCGCAGTTGATGCGGCTCATCCATTTCCATTCTTGCCAAACCTGGGACTTGCAATAATTCTAGAGTTAAAAAGAAACTCAAATGTAGAGGAAATAAAAAAGGCAGAAGAAAACACAGATAAACAGAAAAGATATAAATTATTAAGAGCAGTAATACCGGTTCCTAATAAACTTGAAAGATTTATAAAATTACCAAACAGAACAAATAAGAAAAAAGAGAACCGCCTTATCCTCCTTGAAGATACGATAAGCATGTTCCAGAATAAACTTTTTTCAGGGTATGAAGTTATTAATTCAGGCCTTATTAGAATTATTCGCAATAGTGAAATTGAGGTTAGTGAAGAAGCCGAAGATCTGTTGCTTACCTTCGAAACGGCGGTAAAGAAGAGGCGTAGAGGCGATATTATAAAGGTTGAAATTAGTGAGGAATTATCCGACGGTCTGCGCGAATTTGTAATGAAAGAATTGTTTGTAGCTTCAAAAGATATTGAAGCAATTAATGGCATGATAGGAATAGTTGGTATCGATATGCTTTATGATCTGGAAAGGCCAGATCTCAAATATGCTCCTTACAATATCAGATTTCCTGAAAGAATTAATGATTATGGCGGTGATTGTTTTGCAGCAATAAAAGCCAAAGATATTGTTGTGCATCATCCTTATGAGAGTTTTGATGTTGTAGTGCAATTTATAAGACAGGCGGCGGCAGACCCGGATGTTGTTGCCATTAAACAAACTTTGTACAGAACTAGTAATAATTCCCCAATAGTGCAGGCGTTAATAAGCGCTGCTGAAGCAGGAAAGTCAGTAACGGTAGTTGTGGAATTAAAAGCGAGATTTGATGAAGAAGCAAATATCAGATGGGGAAGAAACTTAGAGAGAGCCGGTGCACAAGTTGTTTATGGTTTGTCTGGTCTAAAAACTCATACAAAAATAACTCTGATTGTTAGAAGGGAAGATAGCAGGCTTGTATCGTATGTGCATTATGGTACAGGGAATTATCATCCTATAACAGCGAAGATTTATACGGATCTTTCATTTTTTACATCAGACCAAGCATATTGCAGAGATGCCGCAGCAATTTTCAATTATCTAACTGGCTCATCGCCGCCGCAGAAATTTGAAAAATTATCGGCTGCGCCTCTTAATATGAGGAAAAAATTATTAGAGCTGATAGATGAAGAAATTGAATACAGCAAAGAAGGCAAGCCTGCAAACATATGGGCAAAGATGAATTCGCTAGTAGATACAGAAATTATAGACAAGCTTTATGAAGCATCGCAGGCTGGAGTAATTATAAAATTAATTATTCGAGGAGTCTGTTGTTTGAGGCCAGGAATAAAAGGTTTCTCAGAGAATATAGAGGTTAAAAGTATTGTTGGCAGATTTTTAGAACATTCACGAATATTTTGTTTTGGCAATGGAAAGGCGTTGCCTAATCATGGATCCAGAATTTATATTTCTTCGGCAGACTGGATGTATCGAAATTTAGACAGGCGTGTTGAGTTGATGGTGCCAATAGAGAACCCAACGGTGCATGAGCAGATTCAGGATCAGATTCTAGCGGCAAATTTACGCGACCAGAAACAAAGTTGGGTTATGCAGCCTGATGGAGATTATAAGCGCACGGAGTTTACTAAAGATTCTTTCTCAGCCCATGAATTTTTTATGAACAACCCAAGCCTTTCTGGTAGAGGTAAAGCATTGCATAAAAAGCAAGAAAAGCCTATTAATTAGTGATTAGTGGTTGGTGAATAGTGATTAGAGATTAATGAATACTTCTAAGACAGCAATAATAGATATTGGATCTAACTCGGTTCGCTTCGTGATCTTTGACGAATTGAAGCGTACACCTCTGCCACTGCACAACGAAAAGGTGCTTTGCGGCTTGGCACGCGGAATGGGTAAAACTGGCATGCTAAATGAAGAAGGTGCTGAATTAGCTTTCAATGCACTAGGCAGGTTTGCACATATTCTTAAAGCAATGAAGATAAATAGAGTTAGCGTTTTTGCCACGAGTGCGGTGAGAGACGCTATAGACGGCGAAGATTTTATTAAGAGGGTGAAGAGTAAGTATAACTTCCAGGTAAGAATTCTTTCAGAAGATGAAGAGGCAGAATTTTCTGCAATCGGCGTAATATCTTCGATGGATAAAGTAGACGGTGTTTCAGGAGATTTTGGTGGTGGTAGTTTGGAACTAACAAAAATAATTTATGAACCGCAGTTAGAAAGAAAGAATTTTATAGAAGCAATCGGAGCAAGAAAAAGTTTTCCAATAGGCGCTCTGCGTTTAAAGAGCCAGACTAATAATAATAAAGTACAAGCAAAGAATATTACCGATAAATTTTTAAATCAGTTTGAGATTAACAAGCATTTAAAAGACAAAACTTTTTATGCAATAGGTGGTGGTTTTAGAGCTTTAGCAAAGTACCATATCGATAGAACTAACTATCCACTCGATATTATTCACCAATATCAAGTTCCGGCAGATAAGCTGCAAAAAACTATAAAATATGTTGCAACAATGACTATTGATAAAATAAAGGCCACAACGTCATTTCCAGTAACTCGCTCAGATACGATCTCTTATACGGCCTTGGTTCTAGAGCGGATAATAGAATTAGGACAACCAAGAAATATTGTTTTTTCTACGCACGGGGTCAGAGAAGGATTGCTGGTAAGCTCTCTGCCAAAAGAGGTGCAGAAGAAAGATGCCTTGTTAGACAGCGTGTCAGGGATAATCAAATATTTAACGCCAGGAACCAGCGAAGACTGGGTAAAATTCGGCCATGAATTATATGATTGGATGACACCTTTATTCAGAAATGAAGATAATGAAATTAAAAGATTGAGATTAGCGGCATGTATATTGAGCCGTCTTGCCTGGCATGAGCATACTGGTTACCGAGCTGAAATGGCATTTAGGTGGGTCTTGGATTCAGCAATTCCTGCTATTGATCATAAAGGCAGGGTATTTGTTGCAACTTCTGTTTTCCATAGATACAAGACCGAACCATTGCAAGATGTATTGGGAGAAGCACAAAGCCTGTTGCCTAATGAATTAATATTTAGAGCCAGGGTGATAGGAAATGCGATGCGTCTGGGCTACGCGATTGCCGGAGGAGCGCTAGGAGTGCTGGAAAAAACCCCAATAAATCTTACAGAGGACAAACAACTCGTTCTATCAGCTGCAGGAGAAGAAAAAATCTTATTTGGAACACAGGTGCGTCAGAGAATAGACAAGCTCGCAAATCTTACTGGCCTTAAATCTGAAGTTAGGCATTGTTAACGGGGCCTAGGAATTAGAAAATTTATGATGAAGATTACAGGAGGAAATTTAAGGGGAAGAAATGTTGAATCGAGGCCGCATAAGTCTCTAAGGCCAACGACTGGCAGAGTCAGAGAAGCAATTTTTAATATGTTAATACATGGCAGATTTCTCAATAATGAGAATTTTGTCAGCGACGGAAAACACTTAATTGAAGGCAGAAAAGTTTTAGACATTTTCTGCGGTACTGGAATACTAGGAATCGAAGCTTTCTCAAGAGGCGCTGAACACGTAACATTAGTCGATGAAGATTCGAGAACTATAGAAATAACAAAACAGAACGTAAGAAATCTTGGAGTTAATGCCAATATATTGAGAAGCGACTCAACAAAACTACCAAGGGCAACTCACAAATGCAGCCTGGTTTTTATGGATCCTCCATATAATTCTAATTTAGCTAACGATTCTTTAAAAAGCCTAAAAGAACAGAACTGGTTGGAAGACAAAGCAATAATAATTCTTGAGCACGGAATCAAAGAAGTTATTCAGCCGCCAGAAGGCTATACGATTCTTGATGAAAGAGAATATAATAAAACACAAATTATGTTGCTGCAGTACAGAGAGCTGAGGACTGAGATTTAAGAGAAGATTCTATATTCTTTTAGAAAGCCATATGGCAGTTTTTGAGGCAGCCTTTACGGCAGATGTTAGAACTGAATACGCTGGAGCAGATTCGGCATCATGAGCAATGCCAATATCGCGATGTTCTAATTCATCAGCTCTAAATTTTTTAATTTTCTGGTTTAATTTTTTTTCTTTTTTATTTTTATTAAGTTTTTGTATTTGTGATTGGTAGTGTTCATCAATTACTTCTTCAACTGCAACTGTGCAAGCCATCGCAGCTTTCTCTCCCAGAAGTGCAGATGCAGCTCCAAGGGCATAACCGGCAATGTGCCAAACTGGCAACAAAGCAGTCGGCCTTATTTTGCGCGCGCCGACCATTTGTGAGAATTCTTGTAGATGTTCTTCTTCCTGTTTAGCCATTTTACTAATTATGGCTTCGGATTCTTTGCCTTTAAGAACTGCAAGTTGTCCTTGATATATTCTTTTAGCTCCGTATTCCCCAGCGTGATTAACACGAATCATCTGCTCGATTTCTTTTTCTTCTGATATGTCATTTGGGAATCTCATAGCCTTGCCTTTTTAGAATTATTTTGAAAATCTGCCAAACAAGATAAAAGAAAATATTGCCGCACAAAATGCATAAATAAAATTCCATGCGGCCATTGATAGGCCGATAAATGTGAATGCAGGTTCATCGCAGCGGGCAATAGGTGTATTTAATAGTGCAGCACGAAGATCATCTATAGTTGATGCAACTATATTATCGTTACAACCTTCCAGACCTTCCCACCATTTTTGTTCTACGCCAGTGTGATAACCAGCAATTCCTGCATCAACCAAAAATAGAACGGCACAAAGAAAAAGGAATCGCCCAATGTGAGCGCGACTGCCTAGTAGTGGCATCAATATAGCAGCAAGAGCAATGATAGCATATGGCACTCTCTGATATAGGCAAAGAGGGCAGGGTGTGTAACCAAAGCCATATTCAGAAATATAAGCACCGGCAAGAGGCCCTGCCGACATTAATAACATCAGAGTGGGAATAAATAGATTTGGCTTCTTGTTTAATATGTTTAGCATAAAAAGTTGCTGGTTGCTGGTTGCTAGCAGCTAGAGGCCAGCAACTAGCAACTAATATTATTTAATCAGTAATCTTTTTCCAAAGATTCTTAATTATAGAACGCTGTGCTTCGGTAGTTTCTGTTTTCTTAGTGCTGTCAATAATACGATTCTGTGCCATTTTACCTTTATCGTCATAAGAATCAAAAGCACTTTTATCCATGGGCACATTATCGTTGTAGGTATTTGGCTTGCGCTCAAATTTCTTGTCGCGCCCAGGAATTGGTTCGCGATTATGATTTTCTTCCGCAACATTTGCATCAACCAGAATCTGATCAGAGTTTTGTGATTCATAATTGCGGTCTCTGTCGCGTCCACGATTGCGATCTCTATGACGACGAGGACGATCTTCCCTGTCGTTATTTCTATCGCCATTTCTATCGTCGCCACCGCGGAAGTTTTTATTTCTTCCACCTCTTTTGTCGCGGCGATTTCTTGGACCGCCATGTCGATTATCTCTATCTCTGCGATAATTTTCGCGGTCAGCACCATTGCCTTCGATTTTTTCTGATTCTGTCATGAAAGGTTCGTTATCACCTTCTTCTTCAAGAATCACAATTTCAGAAGCGTTAACATCGTCCTGATGAACTGGTGTTCCACCTGATCCAGGCACAACAACAACCTCCTCTTTCTCGTGCTGTTTTTCTTCTTCTTTTAGAGCTTCCAGAAGTTCATCAAGTGCTTCTTTACCAATTGCAAACTGGGCACCCATTAAACCATCATTAGATTTTATTTCGACCGAAACTTTTGTTTCTTTCTCAATTTTTTCTATTTCTGCTGACTTCTCTTTCTTCATGTAATCAGCAAGTTCCTGAGAGGTGTAAACAACTATTTCGTCAGGCTTATTTTCCTGGCGAGCATCGTGTTCAATTTCACGAAGGAGAGTTACAGAGCTTGAATCTTTAGAGCGAACCAGACCCAGACCACGACAGCGCGGACATTTAACAGTAGTAGTTTCAACTACGCTGGAACGCAGGCGTTGGCGTGACATTTCAAGTAAGCCGAAAGTGCTTATGCGTCCAACCTGAATTTTAGCGCGGTCTTTCTCAAGTGCATCTTTTAGTGCACGCTCGATAGTTTTCTTGTTACGTAGCTCGAGCATGTCGATGAAGTCGATAACGATAAGACCAGACAAATCGCGCAGGCGCAATTGGCGAGCGATTTCTTTTGCTGCCTCAAGGTTGGTTTTAAGAGCTGTACTTTCAACATTTCTCTCGCGGGTAGCTTTGCCGGAGTTCACGTCAATAGCGACTAGAGCTTCTGTCGGATTAAATACTACATAACCACCAGAACGAAGAGGCACAACAATTTCAAACAAAGTGGAAAGCTCATCTTCGATATTATATTCCCAGAAGATAGGATCTTTCTTCGTGTGTTTCTGAACTTTCGCAGCATCGGCAGGAGAAATCAGATTCATGAAGTTTTGTGCTTCATCAAAAGCTTTATCTCCTTCAATAATAACCTCATCTATTGTGCCATCATACATATCGCGAATAGAACGCTTTACGATATTCCCCTCTTCGTAAACCATAGAAGGTGCAGTTGATTTAATTGCGTTATCGCGGATTTTTTCCCACAGTTTCAGGAGATAAGAAAAATCACGCTTAACTTCCGCCTTGGTTCTTTCAGCGCCGGCAGTACGAATAATAACGCTCATACCTTTTGGCGTTTCTATTTCCTTAACGGTTTTGCGTAATTTGCGGCGCACATCTATGTTCATTATTTTGCGTGAAACACCGCCCTGATTATCAGTTTTTGGCATTAGCACACAGTATTTACCAGGCAGCGAGATATAGGTGGTAACAGACGCACCCTTATTGCCGCGTTCTTCTTTAATTATCTGAACAAGAATTATCTGATTGCGCTTGATAACTTCCTGGATTTTATATTTGCGATAGAAAGCATTGCTGATCGAGCGCTTTTCAAAATCATCAGCCTCCTGTATCTCGCCGGCCGGATTTTCTCCGCCTTCAAGCTCTGCTTCTTCTAATTTCTCAACTTCTTCTTTTTCTTTTTGCAGAAGTTCTTCTAGTTTCTGTTTATCCTCAGTTGGAATCTGGAAATAATCATAGTGAATTTCTGAGAAAGGCAGGAACCCCTGACGATTACCACCATATTCAATAAAAGCCGCTTGCAACGAGGGTTCAACCCGGGTCACTTTGGCGAGATATATATTGCCTTTAATTGGTTTTTTTAATGCGCTTTCAGAATCGAAATCGTCAAGCCGCCCATCCTCGGTTATTGCAACTCTGATTTCTTCCGGATGAACCGCATCTATAAGCATTCTTTTGGTCATTGTAATTCTCTCTTATGTTAAAAATTGTTGATATGGATCGCCCTATAGTTGCCTTAAGCAACTCGGGCGATGACGTAGTTTTGGTTTTCGTGAAATTGGAAACTGGGGATAATTGGAATGATGAGCTAAAAACTCTGGGTATAAAGGATGTTGCAGAAGCAAAAAATCCTTCGCATATGTTTTTAAATAATAAAATCTGAAAAATGTAATGCACGTTATCTACTAATTAATTAAATGCCAGGAATCTAACACTGGCTATGAACACCTAATACCCCTCAGGGCAAATTTCTAAAAGGTGATTTTCCCGATTTTTAAGCCCAACATTTCTAGGGGCTATCCCATCTCTTGGGAAACACTTATCCCACAAAACTCAAAAAAAAGCAAATGCGAAGTTTTTTATGTATAAAAATCCAGAATATAATTAGCAAATAAGATGCTGTCTGGATTGGGATGTTACTTTTAGATTTATAATATCACCAGCATTTCCAACGAGAGGTTTTTTTGATTCGACTACCAGGAAATCTTCAGTGCGGGCGATGTTTTCTTTTTCAATAATGCAGCTTAGAGTTTGCCC
>ERZ1066140.111-NODE-111-length-20719-cov-6.578300_pt1 | contig 20719 bp, 20 predicted proteins | sample MGYA00382787_ERZ1066140 | MGnify/ENA primary metagenome ERZ1066140 (study PRJEB33369, sample SAMEA5778370) | biofilm metagenome | biome: Industrial cooling water; feature: Water cooling tower basin; material: Biofilm | place: United Arab Emirates | collected...
GCTGTCACCCTGAACTTGAATTCTAACCCCTAATCCCCAATCCCTAAAGCCTAAACCCTATGAAATTGTAACAAAACCTTAACTTGAATTTTCGCGGGGGGGGGGGTAAAATAGGGGGAGTTTAATTATTAGATTTGGAGGTGGAATTATGAGTGATAAAAATATCGGGAATTATGCAGGGATTGTAGCGATTATTGCTATGGCGTTTGGAGCGTTGGTTGGCAAGTCTATAGAAAGTGGTGAGAGAGATAAATCTATAGGAGGAGATGTTGCTAAAAAACTTGCGGACCCTGAACAAAGAGATGCGTTAATTGATAAAATAGTAACCCCAGAAAATGTGCGCAAATATGCTGAAGCGAAACATAGTTTTGTTGATGCAGAAGTTTCTGAGCATGATTTGATGGAGGGAATAAAGGCTCTAGAAGCAAGGCTCGAAAATGAAATAAAGGCTCTAAAGGCGGCTGATAAAATAAGGGCAGAAAAGTCAAATACTGGAGTGGAAGGCCGGGGCAGATAAATTTATTTTTTACCCATTGCGTAGTTAACGAAGTATTCTCAATTACATCTTCCAACCATGTCACCCCGCAGCCCATTGCTGTTCAATAGGCTCATAGGTAAACCTGCGGGGGCCAGAATAAAAGAATCTATCCGGCTTGCTTAGTAGTTACTTCTCTTTTCATCAGACTGGATTCTGCGGGTCATACTATGTGGATTACTTCTGTTGCCGGGCCGCGGAATGACGATTTTGGGGTAAATTTATTTGGGAATGATCTAAACCATTCCGGTGCCGGCGTCTTTGTCGGTGAATAATGGATATTTGCGGCAATCGAAAAGCTGGTAGTGCCACCATTCGTTTTTGTAAAAATCCCACCCAGCTTCGGTCATAATTTTTTTCAATAATTCACGGGTCTTTTGTGCGTCGGGCGGGACCTCATTATTGCCGTGATGTGAAAGCGGCGAGAATGTATCAAACTCTGTGCCCATATCCAGTTCATTTCCATTTTTATCGAGCAAAGTTAGATCGACGGCGACGCCGCGGCAATGTGGGCATGAACCGGTTTCGGGATTGGAAAGGAAATTTGGATCAGGCGTGTGGTTCCATAAAGCTTTTTGGATTTCCAGCGGACGAAAAGCATCAAAAATTTTAATTTTTAGGTTTTTATCGGCGGCGATTTTAATGGCTTTCTTTAAGGCTATTTCTGCTTCATTATTTAAATAGCAGGCGGCGCGTTTATAAACCGGCGCGCCAGTGAAATTGTTAGAAGATGCGTAGCGAATGTCGATTATGACGTTGTGTTTATTTTCGGTGATTTCAATTAGGTTAGTCATTATATTTTCCTATCTCTAACAAGTGTTGTGTGCTGAGTGCTGAGGAAGAATATTTTTATCTATATTTTCCTTTACTTAGCACTAAACACGCAGCACTCAGTACTAAATTTTATCTATCTTCGCAGCCATTATAAAATCATTTTCATGTAGGCCGTTAATGGCATGGGTCATTAGCACCACGTGGCAATAGCCCCAGCCAAATGAAAAATCCGGATGGTGTCCTTGTTCTTCGGCCAGCTCGCCAACTTTATTTACGAAGGACAGAGATTGCTTGAAATTCTTGAATTTGAAGCTGCGAACCAGAGAAATACCTTTTTCCGATATCTCCCATTGCGGGACTTGTTTTTGTAATTTTTCTGCTTCAGAACGGCTTAAGGGAGCTTCATTTCCGCGGCACGCTACACATTTTTTATCAGTTAAACTCATTTTTCCTCTTTTATGTAATGCTCGTTTATATTATCTGTATTACTAGCATTGATTAAAAAGTGAGTTATGGCAAAGAAAATTTTAATTATTAATGGACCCAACCTGAATATGCTTGGTACGCGTGAGCCGGAAATATACGGTAAGCAGACGCTGGATGATATTATTGCGGAGTGCAAGAAAGAGGCAAAGAAACTAAAGCTCGAGATAGTTTCAAAACAAAGCAATAACGAATCGGAGATTGTTGAGTGGATTCAGCAGGCGCGCGGAAAATTCTCTGGAATTATTATAAATGCCGCGGCCTTCACGCACACGTCTGTGGCAATTATGGATGCGTTGCTGGCAGTTGATATTCCGATTATTGAAGTGCATTTATCAAATATTTTCCAGCGCGAAAATTTCCGCCATCATTCTTATGTTTCTTCGGCAGCAAAAGGTTTGATTTGTGGCTTTGGCGGCAAAGGCTATATTCTGGCACTCGATGCCATGAGTGATTTGGTTTAGAGAAAAAGCATTGTTGCATCTTCAATAGTTCATTATCCTCTTGTCACCCCGCAGCCCATTGCTGTTCAACAGGCTCAGAGGTAAACCTGCGGGGTCCAGAATAAATGAATCTATCCGGCTTGCTTAGTAGCTACTTCTCTTTCCATCAGACTGGATTCCGCGGGTCTTGCTGTGAATAATGCTGCACCATTCGGGCCGCGGAATGACGGTATAAGGGTAAATTTATTTATAACCCAAATCTCTTTGAGCTGGACTGCCTTTTCTTCGTCTTGTTTCCTCTGCGGAGTAAGAATTTAGATCTTTCCCAGTTGCTTTTTTTATGGATTCAATGATTTCTTTGTCAGTTTGTAATTTTCTAAAATGTTCATTTGTTATTACAATTTCCGGCATGTGTTTGTCGTTGTTACAAATCGCATAGTCATCATCAGAAAATCCTATAGTTCTTAAAAACCTCTGAAATTCTCGTGAAAGCTCCTCAGCTCTGGTTTTATCATCAGCAGAGATATCAGGTGGAAATAAGTGTCCCTGTCCGGTTCCTTTGGTGTGTCGATCAAATTTAGCGGTAATTGATCTAACCACCCCCTTGTCGTTGGTTTCTATATCCCAGATTATGGCTTTTAATAATGCATCCTTTTCCACTTCAAACTCTCCCGATTTGTGAGAGATATTATAACAGAGAAATGTTAAGAATTTATTAACGGCCAGCGGGCGCGTGGTTCAAAATTCAGGTCGTCTATTAAACCAAGTCGGAAACGTTCAAGCCCTGCCCAGGCGATCATTGCCGCATTGTCGGTGCATAATTTAACCGGAGGGGCAATAAACTTCATTTTCAATGAGTTACATAGTGTATTCAACCGATTGTTTAAATACTTATTGGCGGCGACACCGCCGGCGACAACCATGGTTTCTCCGGTTGGATGGGCATTTTTGAAGATCTCTATAGCATTTTTTATCCGATCTTCGAGTATATCACCCGCTACGCGCTGGAAAGAGGCGCAGATGTCATTTTTAAACTCTGAGTGCTGAGTGCTGAGTGCTGAGTGCTGAGAAGTTACTTCACGGAAAACAGCAGTCTTAAGACCAGAAAAGGAGAAATCACAGCCTGGCCGATCTAAAAGAGGGCGGGGAAAATCATATTTATTAGCATCACCAGTTACCGCCATTTTCTCAACAATAGGCCCACCAGGATAACCAAGCCCAAGTAATTTTGCGGTTTTATCGAAGGCTTCGCCCAGGGCGTCATCTAGAGTGCCACCGAGAAGCTGATATTTACCAACTCCTTCAACAATAAGAATTTGACAGTGACCTCCAGAAACAAGAAGCAGTAGGAATGGAAACTCAACATCATTTGTGAGGCGTGCTGTGAGGGCGTGGCCTTCGAGGTGATTAACGGCGATAAAAGGTTTATTAGTTGCTGCGGCGATGCCTTTGCCAACCATTGTACCAACTATCACGCCGCCAATTAAACCAGGGCCAGCGGTTACTGCAACCGCATCAATATCAGACAGAGAGGTTTTTGCTTCATCTAATGCTTTCTCAACAAGCCCTTCGATAAACAACAAATGCGCTCGGCTCGCTAGCTCCGGAACAACACCGCCATAAGGCATGTGTTCCTTCACTTGCGAATGCAGGACGGTTGACAATATCTGCTTATCTTCTGTCACTATAGCAACAGCAGTTTCATCGCAGCTTGTTTCAATGCCCAAAACTTTCATATTTTTCTTCCATTATTTAAGTTGCGCTATATTCTGTGACTTATGCCAATTAAACAACTAAAAAATAACATGCTAAAAGGGTGTCCGGCCTTAATTAAAATAGGCACAAGGGCCAGTCGTCTTGCCGTGGCACAGGCAAATGAGGTTAAAAATCGCCTGCTTGGGGCTTTTCCTGAGCTGACACAAGACCAGATTGAAATTGTAAAAATCACAACTACTGGCGACAAACAGCAGGATAAAAATCTTGCAGAAATCGGCGGGAAAGGCTTGTTTACAAAGGAAATCGAGGAAGCATTATTCGAAGAAAAAATTGATATTGCAGTGCATTCGATGAAAGATATGCCAGACAAATTGCCGGAAGGTCTGATTATCGAATGTGTTTTGGAAAGAGAAGATCCTCTAGATGCTTTCTTGTCAAAAAAATGTAAAACATTGGAAGAATTGCCAAATGGGGCGATTTTAGGAACTTCTTCAATTCGCCGGCAATCACAAATTCTGGCTGTGAGGCCAGATTTAAAGATTGTGCCATTCCGCGGGAATGTTGTTACGCGTTTGGAAAAACTTGATAAAGGGGAAGTTGACGCAACTTTGCTTGCAGTTGCTGGTTTAAAACGCATTGATATGCAAAAACGTATTAGTTCGGTCATTCCTTCTGAAATTATTTTGCCGGCAGTCGCGCAGGGTGCAATTGGCGTGGAGTGCCTGGAAAAAAATGAACATATCAGGATAGTTCTAGAAAAAATAAATCACCCTTTGTCTCTAATGCGAGTTAATTGTGAAAGGTCATTCCTGCAATCACTTGGAGGTTCATGCACGACTCCAATTGGTGCACTGGCAGAAATCTCCGGAGAAAAAATTAGCCTAAGAACTTTGATAGCATCGCCAGAGGGTAAAGAAATATATAAAGCAGAAAGAACTGGCGCTCTAGATGATGCGGAAAAAATTGGTAAAGATGCGGGTAAAGAGCTTAAATCAAAAGGCGGGCATATTTTAACATGGCGAGCAGAATAAAACGTAGCTGCAGAAGAGCATTGGTTACGCGGCCAAAAAAAGATGCAGAGAAAACGCGAGTTAAACTGCGTGAGCTTGGTTTTGAAGTTATGATGGAGCCTTTATTAAACATTTCTCCGTGTATGGGATCTAAGCCAAAAATTGCTGCTGCTATTTCCAGAAAACCTCAGGCTATTCTCATAACTTCGGCAAATGGTATAAGAAAACTTGCCGAATTAAATGATAACCGTGAATTAATAGTTTTCTGCGTAGGAGATACATCTTCAGACGCAGCGAAGTCATTTGGCTATAAAAAAATTTTCTCAGCCTCTGGAGATGTAAATGAATTGGCGGGAATGGTACGCAAAAAACTAAAGCCGGAGAAAGGGTTTTTATTACATGTCTCGGGAATGACAGTGGCTGGAGACTTGGCGGGGGAATTAAGTAAAGACGGTTTTGAAGTGCAAAAAATAGCAGTGTATGATGCCAAGCCAGTAGAAAATTTATCGCCGGGAGTGAAAGTTGCTTTAGTAAATTGTGATATTGATTTCGTGGTTTTCTATTCAGCGCGCACAGCAAAAATATTTGAAGAGCTATTAGCAAAAGATCGTTTAGAATATATAACTGCAAATTTGGAAGCATATTGTCTGAGCCCAAAAACAGAAATGAATCTCAAGTGGAAAAAAATACATTTCTCTAAAAAGCCAAATGAAGATATGCTGCTTGAGTTAATTGATAAACAAACCATGGATCAAAGTTAATTTATGTTCGACGATAAGATAATAGATTACTCTCCTGCTACAAAGAGTGGATGCAGAAAATGCTGGATAATTTCTGCAAGTTTGTTTGTTCTAACATGGCTTATGATGGCCGGATTATATTTCTACCAAAATGAAAATATCAAGAATTTGGCTGCAAATAACAAGTCAGAAAATATTGATAAAAGGCTTGCAGCGCTTGAACAAAAATATGAGAGCAATGTAGGCAAAGAAAATAACATTGTTCAAAATCAATTTGACGATTTAATCAAAACACTACCGACTGAATTGCCAGAAACAGAATCACCACAAGCATTACAAGATCCGCGTGTAGATTTGTTTGAGCAGAGAATAAAAAAATTGGAAGATGAGTTGGTAAAAGTTCATGAAATTGAAAATAAGATCAAACAGACAAATGAAGTAGTTGAAAAAAATAAGAACGGTATTTTTGGTCCGCTTATTATGGCGATTATACAGGTGCAGGATCAGATCAGAAAAGGACAGCCATACGACACAGAACTCAAGCTGGCTGAGCTGAAATCCGGAGAAGATGCAACTATTATACAGCATATTAAAACACTAAAGGCACATAGCGAAACAGGTGTTGTATCTAAAGAGGTGCTACGTGAGAATTTTACAGAGATTGCTGGCCAGATAGTTATTGCCGAAAGAAAAAGATCAGAGAATAATTTCTGGGATAGAACCAGAAATAAATTCAGCGAAATGTTTCTTATAAGGCGGATAGACAGAACTAAAGATAATTCGCCAGAATCAATTGTAGCAAAGATAGAGAATTTACTTAAAAATAATAATATTGCAGAAGCTGTTATCGCACTTGAAGATCTGGGTTCTGCATCTCAGGATATAACGAAAGACTGGTTGGCAGCAGCGAGTGATGTTTTGGCAGTTGAATATGCAATTGAAGGAATACTAAACCGCGTTTCACAAATTTCGGCAGAACAATAATGATAAGACTTATTGTTTTTATTTTTATTTTAGGCGGCCTATCTCTTGCAGCGAACTGGCTGCTTGTAAATGATGGCGAGATATCTGCCGAATGGCTTGGCTATAGACTAGAAACCAGCGTATCATTTTTGATAATTTCATTTACTGTGTTGCTTATAATTGCAGTTCTATTGCTGCAAATTTTTATTTGGCTTGTGACAATGCCAGAAAGAATAATACATAAAATAGAAGTCAGAAATCTGAATCGCGGCATAAATTATTTAACAGAGGGTTTTATTGCACTCTCTACCGGTGACATTAAGAGCGCAAAAAGAAATTCTGGCAAAACAAAATATTATCTCGGGCACGAGCAGCCACTTTCATTAATGCTCGAAGCACAAATTGGTGAAAGCGAGGGTAATAAAGAGCTAGTACAGAAAAATTATAACTTACTGCTAAAAAATAAAACTACGAGCCTGATTGGTCTGAAAGGTCTACTTGGAGAAGCAAAAAAGAGTGGAGATATTTCCACTGCCATAGAAATAACAGAAAGAGAATATAATATCGGAAAAAATCGTACAAAACTGCAGCCAATATTGATTGAATTATACAAGCGAAGCGGCAAATGGGATAAAGCATTAGTTCTACTTGAGAGTAATGGCGCAAAAAAAATATTTAATTATTTCAGTCCAGATTGGGAAAAGATTAATTTGGAGAAATCAAGGCTTTATCTTATGTATGCCAGGTCGCTATATGAAGATGAAAAAACCGAAATGGCTCTGACAATGGCAAGAAGAGCATTTTCTCTGGATCTGAAATTCACTTCTGCTGTCTTAGTTATTAAAAAGGCTGCCGCCAAATTATCAAAGCCGAATATTGCAATTTCTGCGATAAAAAAATCCTGGCGAATTGCTCCAACACATCAGCTGGCAGAGAGTTACATGGAAATTTTTCATAATGAAAACACCGAAAAACGCCTGAAAATGGCTGAGAAATTAGCGTCACTAAACCCGAATCATGTTGAAAGCAGATATTTAATTGCTGAAGCCGCTATAGAGGCGGGGCAATTTGCCAAAGCAAAAAGCCATATTGAAATGGCGATGGTTGGCGGTAAATTTTCCAGGGCTTGTAATCTAATGGCAAAAATTGAGGAATTATCAGGAGACGGCGACAAAGATCTGGTAAATGAATGGCGTGACAAGGCGCGAAAAGGCATTCCAGATCCAACATGGATATGCAAAGAATGTAATCACCATGATGAAGAATGGAATATTATATGCAGCAATTGCGGCGGCCTGGAAAGTTATGAATGGAAAGAAGAAGGATCAAACAAAAACGCCATAGCAAAGCTTGGTTTCCTTGGAAGTAAATAAGCCATAAAAATGACTATAGCTTGCTAATTACCTCCAAAACCCCTAGATAGTTTACTCATAAGACATTTAATGGGCTGCAAATGTCAGATTTCTGCGCTTCCGTTGCTCATGTACTTTTAATGTACACTGCGCTACGGTTCTCAAAATCCGACATTTTCGCCTCATTCTCCATCTTATGACTAAACTATCTAATAGGGCGCATGAATACTATATTAGCGATAGCAGCTGGCGGGGCAATTGGTTCGGTCTTAAGGTATATAACAAGCTCAAAAATCATGCAGGTTTTGGGATCGGGTTTTCCTTATGGCACTTTTTCCGTGAACCTTATAGGCTCGTTCCTGATGGGAATTCTTATCGGATTACTGGCAAAATACTTTGCCGGGAATCAAACCATTCATGCCTTTCTCACAGTTGGTTTACTTGGCGGTTTCACGACTTTCTCGGCGTTTTCTTTGGATACACTAGTATTATTGCAGCGTGGTGATTTCTTAATAGCTGCTGCTTATATTTTATCTTCGGTTATTTTATCGGTTGCCGGATTGTGGTTTGGATTATCAATTATGAGGATTATTTTATCATGACTAATGTACCAATTTTTGTTGAAGTAGAGCAGGCCGATGATGGGCAGAGAATAGAGCGCTGGCTGAAGAAGAACGCGCCGCATATTCCTTACGCATTGCTACAAAAACTTTTCCGCAAAGGCGCAATCAAAGTGGATGGCAAAAAAGTAAAGCCATCGCATAAAGTGAAGGCTGGAGAAAAAGTCAGAATTCCAGAAGTCGAGCACAGAGAGAACAGCACAGAGAACGGCGAAAGAAAACGAGGAAGCAAAGAAGAAGCTGAAAAATATCTACTCAATAATATTCTTTATCGCGACAAGAAATTAGTGGCGATAAATAAGCCGGCCGGTCTTGCGGCACAGGGTGGTTCCGGTGTTAAGGTGAGCGTTGATGATTTATTGCCTTATTTAGATAACCCCCCTCCTAACCTCCCCCCGCAAGCAGGGGGAGGAATAAAAGCGGGAGAGTTTAAGTTGGTGCATCGAATCGATAAGGATACGAGCGGGGTGATGATTGTTGCCAATGGTAGAGAAAATGCAAAGACTATGGGCGACAGATTCCGCGATAAAGACATCGAGAAAATATACTGGGCGATTGTGGTTGGTGTGCCGGATGAATTGGAAGGCAAAATAATGCTGCCGCTTTCATCAAAGAAAAGTGACGGGAAAATCGAGAAAGCTGTGGTTGATAAAGAAGAAGGCAAACGAGCAGTCACGCATTATCGTGTTATAGAAACAGCGGCGCGGCAATTATGCTGGGTTGAACTGCGGCCAATCACAGGACGCATGCATCAGCTGCGCGTACACATGAACGAAATCGGCCATCCAATCCTTGGTGATGGGAAATATGGCGGCAAGAAAGCGTTTATACACGGGCTATCTAACAGTATGCATTTGCATGCGCGGGAAATAACCCTGCCGGGTTATTTTCAGGGATCAGGTGCCAGGGATCAGGTTTCAGGAAGAAAAGGAAAAGATTTAAAGATTACAGCGGATCTGCCGCCGCATATGCAGCGAACTTTTAAATTGTTTGAGTTTGAGATTGCAAGAACTTAAGAACTTAGAGGCGATCCAAATTTATTATCTTACTCTTTTTGCCATATTTTTAAAATCACTTTTCCATCTGCTGCCAAATGCCTCCGCTTCTACAACTAATTGTTGATGAACTAAACCAACGTTTCCAGGTGTGAGAGGAACTATAGCCACATAATAGTCATCTGAGGAACTGTAACCTGTTTGTGCACCTGCAAAACCGCTATCTGATAGGGATCTTATAAGGGAATTTCTTAAAGTAATTGCTTTATTAATATTGCTATCAATTGATATAACTAGATGGGGCAATAAGTTATTGAATCGCATAAATCTAATTTCTGTATTGACGCCATCATCAGGAAGTCTTGTTCTTGCAGCGGCGGTCTTTAAAGCTTCATGAATCTTTTTTCCTAGACTGCTCACTGAAATTTCATTCTCTCCAAAAAATAGACGCTCAAGACATAATCCGTTTACACGAAATTCGTCGTATAATTTTGTTTCTAAGTGATTAAAGCCGTTAATATCTCTTGAGTCCAAATTTTGTTTTATATATTGAGCGGTGTGGTCTCGATACTGCTCTTGCCAAAATCTTTTTAGGAATTTGATAACCAGTTCCGCGCCGGGCAGATCTTTAAATTTTTCATGGGGTAATAAGTTTAAAGATTGAGTTTCATCAACACCAAAAGAAAAAACTCTATCTATGCCTCTATAATCAAAATCCGGGCGCATGCGCCTTATTGAAGTATCTATGCGCTCTTCTATTTCTTCAAGAATATTAGAATCATCGCTTGTAGCTCCTCTCTTTTCTTTTATATGTTTTTTTAGAGATCTCTCAAAGGCTGTTAACCCAGAGTGATCTTTATTTGTGAAAACGTAACTAAATTCATGAAGATGGGTGCGCCCTGAGATAATATCAAGAAATCTTTCAAATGCCTGAAAAGCTGCTTCGTAAGCATCTAGCTCATCAAAATCTGGATTCTCAAGGAAATCTATATTATCATCATCATTGATGTATACTGAGTATAAAAGATCTTCTTCACCAAGGCCAATATCGGGAAAGTACTTTCTGATTGAAGCTGTGATTCCATATTCAATTTCTTCAATCATTCCTACATAATTCAAAACATTCACACCAAAGGTTGTGCCTGGAGGCTTTCTATCAACATATGCTTCCAGTGCATTTAGTAATTTATCTTCATATTTATAGGGGTCTTTGGATGGGTCAAGAGCTTCATCATCAAGGTTTTCTTGGAGGTCTTTCCTAACTTTATTTTTTATAAGTGCAACAGCGTAACGAACAGCGATATCTATTTGAGAAGGTAGATTTTTTGTTGTTATTCTATAATCAAAGTTCGTTGTATCATACGTTAATGAGATAGAATCATCTCCTATCTCTATATCATCATCTTCAAACTCACTTTGAATCGCCGCGACCATCTTACCGGCGATGCGCTTTTCTTGCTCCTCTCGTGGGTTGACGAATTGAATCATTTATGGCTTCTCCCTGACTATAGATTAAACCACATAAAAGTTAAGAAATTGTTAAGATTTGGGGGGTTAGGTATATTCTCTTGGCAATGGGGAGGGTTTCTGCTAGTTTTCGCGCCTTGAAAATTATTTTTCCTTCCTTTTCCTCCCCCTTTACGGGGGAGGTAAGGAGGGGGTGAATTCTGATATTCAGAGGTTCAGAGGTTCTGAACTTGGAAAAGCCCCCCTCCCTAACCCTCCCCGCGAGGGGGAGGGAAAGGTCAAGGAGGTGCGAGGGGGAGGGAAAAGTTAGGAGACCGCGAGGGGGAGGGAATAAGAAGAGAGCTAACCTCCCTGCGAGTGGAATGGAAAGATTAAAGAGCTGCGGGGAAGCGATATTTTATAGGGAAAAAATGAAACCGACGATTGTTAAAAAACTGGAAGAAAAGCGGCGTGCGGCGCGAATGGGCGGCGGGCAGAAGAAAATCGATGCCCAGCACGAGAAAGGCAAACTGACTGCGCGCGAGCGTATTGAGGTGTTGCTGGACCCGGATTCGTTCGAAGAATACGGCATGTTTGTAGAGCACCGAAACTATAATTTTGGTATGCAGAACCATATTGTGCCGGGTGACGGCGTGGTTACTGGTCATGGGACCATAAATGGCCGCCTTGTGTTCATTTATAGCCAGGATTTTACGGTTCTTGGCGGCTCTATGTCGGAAGCCAATGCTAAGAAAATATGCCAGATCATGGATATGGCGATGAAATTAGGTGCGCCGGTTGTGGGTATTAATGATTCCGGTGGTGCGCGTATTCAGGAAGGTGTTGATTCACTGGGCGGATATGGTGAGATTTTCCAGCGAAATGTAAATGCCAGCGGTGTTATCCCGCAGATTTCTCTGATTATGGGGCCATGTGCAGGCGGTGCGGTTTATTCGCCGGCGCTAACGGACTTCACTTTTATGGTAAAGGGCACTTCGTACATGTATGTGACAGGCCCGGATGTGGTGAAAACCGTTACGCATGAGGAAGTGACGCATTCAGAACTGGGCGGTGCACGTGTGCATACGCAGAAAACCGGCGTGGCAGACCTCGCCTTTGACAGTGATATTGACGCATTGTTACAAGCACGCAGATTACTAAATTTCCTACCGTCGAATAATCGTGGAGTGCCGCCGCAGCGCGATACGGCAGATCCGTCAGATCGTATTGAGTTATCTTTAAACACTTTGATTCCAGAAAATCCGAACAAGCCGTATGACATGAAAGAATTGGTGCGCGCTGTTGTGGACGAGGGTGATTTCTATGAGATACAGCCGGATTATGCCGATAATATTATTGTTGGATTTGGCCGGATGAACGGTAATTCGGTGGGATTTGTTGCCAATAACCCGATGCATCTTGCTGGGTGTCTAGATATTAATGCTTCGCGCAAGGCCGCGAGATTTATTCGTTTTTGTGATGCCTTTGGAATTCCATTGATAACTTTTGTCGATGTTCCAGGGTTTTTGCCAGGAGTTGCGCAGGAGCATAACGGCATTATTAAACATGGGGCAAAATTGCTTTATGCCTATGCAGAAGCGACAGTACCAAAAATTACTGTAATTACAAGAAAAGCCTATGGCGGTGCATATATTGTAATGAATTCAAAGCATTTGCGCGGCGATTTGAACTATGCCTGGGCTAATGCCGAGATTGCTGTTATGGGCGCGAAAGGTGCTGCGGAGATTTTGTTCCGCGATAAACAGGGCAAAGAATTTGATGATGCAGTCGAAGATTATAGCGAAAAATTCACAACACCGTTTGTTGCTGCTTCACGTGGTTTTATCGACGATGTTATAAGGCCGCAAAACACACGCTGGCGCCTCTGCCGGGCATTGATGATTCTGAAAAACAAGGAAGTCGATAGGCCGTGGAAGAAGCACGATAATTTGCCTCTCTAGAAGAGTTTAAGAGTTTTAGAATATAAGAGTGTAAGAAATAAATAATTCTTATTATCAAAGGCTTAACAAAAATTAGATAAAATTTTAGACAAAATTTAGGAAATTAACGATTTCTTAAGGGGTTGTTTGCTAGAATTAACTCAAATGATTTAGATAAAAAAGGAGTTAATTTTATGCCATTATATGCCCTTATAATTGTATTTCTTCTTATGTTCAGTCCTGGGGCGTTTGCCGCAGAATTTAGTTCAAATTCCCATCCAGCTAATAGCTTCTCTACTGTTCAGGTTGATGGTAAGGATTTTGTGAAAGTTGCTGCATCAGGAGAGGTTTATGTTGATAAAGATAGGGATGGTAAGTTTGAGCGTCACGAACAGATAAAGAACCAGGGTATTACTTCTCCGACAGGCACTGTTTCGGTGCCATATAGATATATACTTTCCTTGCACCGAGATGAGTGGACACACCAGGAAATTGCAGCGAAAATAGCCAAAATATTTAATGAAGCAGAGCCAAAATGAAAATTAATAATTAACAAAGAACCACCCATAATCCGGGTGGTTTTTTTATGTCTAGACCAATAATAGCAATATTTGTATATTCCCGGCCATTATCTGACGTCATCCCCTGAGTTTGGCAAGTAGGCCAAACTCTAAGGGGATCCAGGTACAACAAAAAGTTAGTAAACTTTTTGTTGGTAACTCTTTATTATAAGACGCCAAAAGTTTCCTAACTTTTGGCTTTTCTGGATCCACGCGATGAAAAGCCTGCTTGCTTTTCACGCGAGGATGACGAGTTGAGATATATTTGTAAAAGGCGAGCATGTTTAAGAAAATTTTAATAGCCAATCGTGGCGAGATAGCACTGCGTATAATCCGCACCTGTAAAAAGATGGGGATAAAGACCGTTGCGGTTTATTCTGAGGCGGATACCAATGCGCTGCATGTTTCACTGGCGAATGAGGCGGTCTATATTGGACAATCGCCGACAGATCAGAGCTATCTCAATATAGATAATATTTTAGCAGCAGTGCGCAAGAGTGGCGCTGAGGCTGTGCATCCAGGTTATGGATTTCTTTCAGAGAATGCAAATTTTGCAACTGCGCTGCGTAACGAAGGAATTGTTCTGATTGGACCAAGCCCCGAAGCGATGACGGCAATGGGGGACAAAATCCGCTCGAAAAAACTGGCGGAAGAAGCGCGGGTTAATACTGTTCCTGGATATATGGGAGTCGTAAAAGACCATAAAGAGGCAGCTAAAATAGCAGCGAAGATTGGTTTTCCTGTGATGATTAAAGCATCGGCAGGAGGCGGCGGCAAAGGAATGCGCATAGTCAAAAATAAAGAAGAAATACAACAGGCCTTTAGCTCGGCAACAAATGAAGCAAAGAAAAGTTTTGGCGATGACAGAATATTTATTGAGAAATTTATCGAAAAGCCACGGCATATTGAAATTCAGGTTCTTGCTGATACACACGGAAATATATTATGTTTTGGTGAACGTGAATGTTCGATCCAGCGCCACAGACAGAAAGTAATTGAAGAAGCACCAAGCACATTCCTGGATGAAAAAACCAGGCAGAAAATGTTTGATCAGTCAAAAGCGTTGGTCAAAAAAGTTGGTTATGTTTCGGCTGGTACAATCGAATTCATAGTAGATCAGAAGCGCAATTTTTATTTTCTCGAAATGAATACCCGTTTGCAGGTTGAACATCCGGTGACTGAAATGATTTATGGAATCGATTTGGTTGAGCAGATGATTCGAGTCGCTAATGGTGAAAAATTGGAATTCAAACAGGACAAAATCAAACCAAATGGTTGGTCGATTGAATGTAGGATTTATGCCGAAGATCCGACTCGCGGATTTTTGCCATCGGTAGGAAGAATCAGCGAATATAAAACGCCTTCAAACGGCGGGCATATTCGAGTGGATGATGGTGTTTATGCTGGCGGCGAAGTAAGTATGTTTTATGATCCGATGATCGCAAAATTAATCACGTGGGGTAAAGACCGAACCGAGGCAATAAAATATATGCAGAGTGCACTTGGTGGTTATTACATAAGCGGCATTTCGCATAACATTAGTTTCCTTGAAGCTGTTATGGCGCACCCACGATTTGCTTTAGGAGACATTTCAACAAGTTTTATTGAAGAAGAATATCCAGACGGATTTTCTGGAGCAGAGCTGAACGAAGAAACAACAAAAGTTTTGCTGGCGGTTGGCTTATATATTTATTTAAAAGATATTTATCGCGCTACAACTATAACCGGACAGGTTCCGGGGCGAGAAAGGCAGATTGGGAACAGGTGGATTGTCACGGTTGGTGGACAAAGTTTCTCTGTAAATAACCGTATTCGCAAACAGGGTTATGAAATCAGATATGAGGGTTATTTGTTTAACATAACTAGTGGCTGGAAACTTGGTGACAGGTTGTTCTTTGGAACTGTTGATGGCAAAGATATTAGCGTCCGAATAGACCATATAGCTGGCGGCTATATGTTAACGCATGCCGGTGCTACGACGAAAGTCACGGTGCGCAGCCCGCGCGTTGCCGAGCTTGATAAGTTTATGCCGAAAGTTGAAGATGATGAGGAGGATAATATTCTCAAGGCGCCTATATCGGGAAGAATCGTTGAGATAAAAGTTGCGGAAGGAACAGATGTGACAGCAGGGCAGGATTTGGTGATTCTTGAAGCAATGAAAATGGAAAATGTTTTATATGCCGAGAAGGATTTAAAGGTTAAAAAGATTCACTTGAAGGCTGGTGATACGGTTCAGGTTAACCAGGCAATTATAGAATTTGAAATTAGTGAAAGTAGTTCTGGACAAAAAAAACAATAGCATTATAAGACGCTTCTGAAAAAAACTTTTACCCTTAGATAATTGAAAGAGAGTTTGAATGGGATTTATTGCAAAAAGACTATCAATTATTAAACCATCACCAACTATTGCGGTGACGACTAAAGCGCGTGAATTACAGGCCGCTGGTAAGGATGTTATTGGACTTGGTGCTGGTGAGCCGGATTTTGATACGCCAGATAATATTAAGAATGCGGCAAAAACTGCACTTGATAAAGGCGATACAAAATATACCGCGGTTGATGGAACTCCAGCTTTAAAGAAAGCAATTGTTGAGAAATTCAGACGCGAGAACGAACTGGAATATAAGCCTGAAAATATCACCGTCGGAGCTGGTGGAAAACAGGTAATATATAACGCTCTGATGGCTACTCTAGATGAAGGTGATGAAGTTATTATCCCATCACCATATTGGGTTTCTTATCCTGATATAACTCTGCTGGCTGGAGGCACGCCTATATTTGTAGAAGGTAAAGCCGAGAATGGTTTTAAAATTTTGCCACAGGATTTACGCAAAGCTATCACGCCAAAAACGAAGTGGTTCATAATTAATTCTCCGAGCAATCCAACCGGCGGTGCATATAGTAAAGATGAGCTGCAAGCTCTTGGTAAAGTGCTGGAAGAATTCCCGCATGTTTATATTCTCACAGACGATATATATGAACATATTATTTATGATGGGTTCAAATTTTTTACGATTGCGCAGGTGTGCCCAAAATTAAAAGACCGCACGCTCACTTTGAATGGCGTTTCCAAATCATACTCAATGACCGGTTGGAGAATTGGCTATGCGGCTGGTCCAGTTGATCTGATTAAGGCAATTGCAATTATTCAATCGCAAAGCACATCAAATCCGGTTTCGATAAGTCAGGCGGCAGCAGTTGAAGCTCTGAATGGACCACAAGGTTACATCAAAGAAAACGCAAAAATGTTTGAGAAGAGGCGCGATTTTGTAGTTGATGGATTGAACCAGATTCCAGGCTTAAAATGTAATAAGCCAGAAGGTGCATTCTATGTTTTCCCAAGCTGTACTGGCTTGTATGGCAAGAAAACACCGGCTGGAAAAGTGCTAAATAACGACAATGATGTATCAACATATTTGCTTGAAGAGGCGCTAGTTGCGGTGGTTCCAGGTATAGCTTTTGGTGCAGCTGGATTCTTCAGAATTTCCTATGCGACATCTGACCAAAATTTGCGTAATTCTTTAGTGCGAATAAAAGATGCTTGTGGCAAGCTTAGCTAGATATTAAAATACAGACTTGTCATTCCCTGAATTTTGCTCTAGCAAAATTCTAGGGGAATCCATTCTGGTAACTAGATAAGATGGATCGCCCTAGAATCGCAAATGCGATTCAGGCGATGACGATGTAAGGGAAAACTAATGTCAGAAAAAAGTTTCTTAAATAAAGTTATTGGTTCGCGTGGGCACTTGCTTTACACGCTTAAAGGGACTGATGCAGAATCAGGCCGTAAGGCATATTGGTTCTTGCTTGTCGATCCACCAAAGCTTGGGAAGTTTGAGAAGGCACTAGAAACCGGAACATTCAATCTGGAGGATTATGGTAAAATTATTGAATCAGGGTTTGGCGAAGAAATCCCGCAATGGGTTAAAGACAAGCTAAAAGAAGAATACGGATTCGACGTAGATTAGCCGGGTATTTTGTAATTGGTAAATGGTAATTAGGAATAAATTCTTCTACAGCAAATTCAATTTTCATTGATATTCTTATTATCGTCACCGCGAGGCTGCTTTAGCAGCCGCCTGTCCTCCGAAGCCTTGGCGAAGGAGGATGGCGTCCACCTTTCTGATTATCGATATCAGTTTATGGATTGCTTCGCTATGCTTGCAATGACAAAAACTATCAATCAATTTTGAATGTGCTATAGGTACTGAATATAATTAACTATTCCTTATTTAATTTCTTATCTATCGCACCGAAACGGAGAGGGTTTGATCTCCACGAATTATTGTAATTTGTACTGCGGCACCAGATAAATCATCAATTATTTTTCTCAAATGTTTGACGGATTGAATTTCTTCTCCGTTAATTTCTTTTATAATATCACCGCGGCCAAGACCAATTTGCTTTGCCGGACTGCGATTCCAGACGCCTGTAATAATCACGCCGCTATAAATGCGCATATCCATTTCTTCAGCCAAGGCCGGAGATAGATTTGCAACCACAAGGCCAGAGAAAAAACTATCGCCTTCAATTTTTGTTTCATTGCGTTTTGGTATTTCGATTGCTGGCATCATTTCAATGATTAGATTTTTGCTCTCACTTTTTCTTATAATTTCAAAATTAATTTTTTCGCCTAAGGTAAAAGTAGCAATCCTAAAGCGCAGAGATTTCTCATCTTCAACTTCTTTACCATCAACAGAAACGATAACATCACCAATTTTTAGGCCGCCTTTTTCTGCTGCGCTCTCCGGATAAACTGATTTGACCAGAACGCCCACCGGTCTTTTAAGGCCTAGAGAATCAGCAAGAGCCTGATCAATATTCTGCGATATGGCACCAAGCCATGGACGAACAATCTTTCCACCCTCTGAAGCAGCATGGATAACTGCGCGCACCATATTTGAAGGGGTCGCAAAACCGATGCCGTTAGAGCCGCCGGATTTGGTAAATATTGCTGTGTTTATGCCAACAACTTGCCCGTTCATATCAATAAGTGCGCCGCCGGAATTACCAGGATTAATCGCTGCATCCGTCTGAATAAAATATTGCAGATCGGCAACTTCCACATTTGTGCGTGCTAGTGCAGAAACTATGCCGCTGGTTACAGTCTGGCCAACGCCGAACGGGTTACCGATAGCCAAGACTAAATCGCCAACCTCTAAACTGTCAGAGTCAGCAAAATTCAGATATGGTAGGTGCTCTCCTGCTGGTAATCCGCGTAATTTAAGCACTGCCAAATCACTGCGTTCGTCGGTTAGAACTATATCTGCCTCGAACTCTCGTCTGTCATTCAGAACAACTTTTATTTCGGTATTATTTCCGACGACATGATTATTGCTAATGATAAGTCCGTCGCCTCTTACAATAACGCCGGAACCAAGCGAGCTTACCATCTTTTCACGCTGCAAACCGAACGGGCTGAATAAAGGACTATTGCCGAAGAAATGCTGGAAGAACGGGTCGTTCATAAACGGTGATACAGTATTAACCTTAATTTTGCCGGATGTAAAAATACTCACAACAGCCGGGGCTGATTTTTTAACCAGCGGCGCAAAAGAAAGTTGCATTTGAGTTTGTGAATCTGGCACTTGCTTTTGCGCGGATGTCGAAATTGGCAATAATAAACCACTCAAAATTATTAGAACTAATAGCTGAAACCTGAAACCCGACACCTGACACCTATCCTTGTAATTCCACCATTTTTCCTATATAAGACGCCGATAATTAAGGAATATAGTTATTATGGATATATTATTCAATACCATCGGCACAGTGGGGGTTTTTCTAATTTTACTTGCGTATTTTTTAATTACTCGCGGAAAATTGACCGGAGAAAGCCTAAAATATCATCTTTTAAACCTTGTTGGCGCATCTTTATTGCTTATTTCTCTGATGTGGGATTGGAACCTGCCTTCTGTTATAATAGAGCTGTGCTGGATTGCGATAAGCATCTACGGCCTAACGAAAATATACAGAGCTAAAAAAGCAAATGGCTAAAATACAAGATCCAAAACAGCGATTTATTTATGCCTGTCATGACTATTGCAGTAGTGCAGTTCAGCGCTACAGCGGTTTTCTCCAAAGAATAATATCACTCATTAAAGAACCGAATTACTTACATGATGCCTTAGAGTGTATGAAAATGCTTTATATGGGAATCGAGAAAAAAGAATTAAAACAGGACGAAATTATTGATGATCCAGTGAAATTAAGAGAGTTACTAGTAAGAGTTAATCAATATCATTGTGTGATAGAGGATGCGTTTAATTTAATCAATGCTGTGGGGGCACCGGCAGGAGTTTATGCACAGCAAAGATTTGACAACGCATTGCAAGATAGAAGAGTGCTGACTTATATATCTAAGTTAGAAGATGTTATAATAGAAGCAGAAGAAGCGGTGCAGGAATGTTGTACTTATTTAACAGAATATCCGGATAAATATAATTTTTCATATTTTAATCATAAAGATTATAAGGGTCTAAATTTTAAAGATTCTATAGAGAAATTATGGGCAGAAACTGATGAACATCTTGCAGGAGCAAGGAGACAATTGGCGGAGCACGGCATTCCTGAGGCTGCTAAGGCCCATCTTTCTGCTCTTCTGAGGATTTCTACAAAAGAAGGCGGAGCAAGAGGCTTAGGCGGTTCCTCCAAAAAGCCTAAACCCTAGTTTTTCTGGTGTCCTGTCTATTTTCATGCTATAAGCCGCGCCCCTAAAGGGATTTGGAGTCAATAATGAAACTGAACGGCATAAAAGACGGAGCGCGGATTGTTGTTGCCATGAGTGGCGGCGTTGATAGTTCCACTGTGGCAGCTCTTACGCATGAGGCAGGGTATAATGTTATCGGCATGACCATGCAGCTTTATGATCACGGAGCAATGGTTAGCAAATCCAAGGCATGTTGCGCTGGGCAGGATATAAACGATGCTAGAGAAGTCGCAGAGAAAATTGGTATCCCCCATTATGTTTTGAATTACGAGAATCTTTTTAAGCAATCTGTTATGGATGATTTTGCTAATTCCTATGTTAATGGAGAAACGCCGATTCCTTGTGTGCGCTGTAACCAGACGGTGAAATTTCGCGATATGTTGAAGGCGGCAAAAGATTTGAATGCCGATGCTCTTGTTACCGGACATTATAT
>ERZ1066140.113-NODE-113-length-20410-cov-6.653943_pt1 | contig 20410 bp, 19 predicted proteins | sample MGYA00382787_ERZ1066140 | MGnify/ENA primary metagenome ERZ1066140 (study PRJEB33369, sample SAMEA5778370) | biofilm metagenome | biome: Industrial cooling water; feature: Water cooling tower basin; material: Biofilm | place: United Arab Emirates | collected...
AATTAACAGTTAGTGACCCGAATAATCTGGCCTATGTAACACAAACAACCTTAAGCCTTGATGATACAAAGGTTATTATTGACGCACTCAAAAGGCGCTTCCCAACTATACAAGGCCCCGATTTGCGCGATATATGTTACGCCACGCAAAATCGCCAGAACGCGGTTAAGGAACTCGCAAAACATGTTCAGTTGTTGCTAGTAATTGGCGCAACAAATAGTTCAAACTCTAATCGCCTGCGCGATCTGGGTGAAGAAATGGGGGTGACATCACATCTTATTTCCGGCGCATCGGATATAAAAACCGAGTGGTTCAGGGAAGTTGATGCAGTAGGAATAACGGCCGGCGCATCGGCTCCAGAGGTGTTGGTAGAGCAGGTAATTGACCGCCTGGTTAAATTTGGCCCAAGCACAGTTGAGACCCTGGAAACGATAAAGGAAAGCGTTAAATTTAAACTGCCAAAAGAAATAACAGAGAAAACCCTGGCTGCTTAGATATCTAGGCGGCAGCAGCTTTCTTATAAGGCTTTAGTTTTAATATCTGGCGCGCCTCTTCAACGCTTGCAACATGTCTGCCATATTCCGGGCAATAACTGGCTGTTTTCTTAACCAGCTCAGCATTGCTTTTTGCCAGCACACCCTTGTCAATCCAGATATTATCTTCAAGACCTGTGCGCACATGGCCGCCGCGTTCTAGCGACCAGCGGTTACAAAATTCCTGATTCTTGCCAACCCCTGTTGCCACCCAGGTACATTCAGGTATTTCTTCTTTTAGCTCCTTCAAAAGAAACTCCAACAGCGATGGCTTGGATGGAATGGCGCCTTTTATTCCTGTTACAAACTGAACATGAAGCGGGGTCTTTATTCTGCCTTCGGTTATAAGTCTCTTAGCTGTATAAAGATCAGAAACGTCAAAAATCTCCAATTCTGGTTTTACATTATTGGCCAGAACTTTCTCACACATAAACTCAACGAGCTCCAGCTCATTCGCATATATAACCGTATTCAAATTTACCGAGCCTACAGACAAAGAGCACATCTCTGGTTTATGCGCCAGACTATCCGCACGTGAGCGTCCATTCCCACATCTTGCACCGGTAGAAAATTGAATAATCATGCCTGGGCAATGCTTGAGAAGTCCTTCCTGCAATTTTGCATATCTGTCCGCATCTACTGATGGCTTGCCTTCGTCATCTCTCACATGAACATGCGCAACAGTAGCTCCGGCCTCGAATGCTTCCTGAGTGCTTTCAACTTGTTCCGGAATAGTAATTGGAACCGCCGGATTCATTTCTTTGGTGGTAATATTGCCCGTTATCGCAACGGTAATTATTGCTGGTTTTGTCATCGCTTGCTCCACTAATTTTAATTATCAGCAACAGTTAGCCGGAAATGCTTAATCCGTCAAGTTTTGTGCCTATAAATTATCGGGGTTATCCTTGTTTTGCCTTAATATTTCTGCGGCAGCAGCAATAATAAACCGGTTGTGATCCTCTTTTTCCTGTTCAATAATCTCTATCGCTTTCTCTAGTTGTTCGTCAGTAGGGCCGGCACCGCTTGCAACGAAATTTTCATCAACTAACTTTATACCCTTTTGTCTAGTCTTTGAAACCTTGCCAGTAAATATTCCATATTCTTGTGGAGGAATAATATATATTTGCGCTAATGCCTCGCCTTCTTCCGGCGTTGGAAAAAGGGCTCCCATTTCATACAGAGCAATTCTTACTCCTGGTTCATAAATTTTGCTGGGAATTTTTCTATTTAGCCTCTCGCCAACCTCTCGCATGCTGAGTCCCACTGCCAGGCGGCAAGTTGCTGCCAGCTCGCTGAAAGGACTTTCTTTATCGGCAGCAATAAGCGGCGCCAGGGCGCGAAATACAGCCTTAAATTCATCAACGGTTGGTCTTAATATTTGCAGCATCATTTTGACAACTGCTACTGGCGGCGTTGCGGAATTTATTTTAGGCTTCTTTTTTCCATGCATTTCGCCAAGCATATCATTCATTTTTTTCTCAAATTCCTGCTGTGTAAGAGGCGACTTCTCAATCAGCTCCTTGAGCAAAACACCGAAAGGTTTATTGACCGGCTTTTCATTCATTGTTTTTTAGTTTCCTTGGCTCTATTCTAGCCATATGTAACTTACTGGGCAAGTATGGCTATGGTAAAATTTCGAGAAAGTAACGGCGATAAGGTTTTCCGTAATAAAAATGATAAAGTTTTCTCTGCTTTTGAATATAGGCCTGATCCACAAGAAGCAGAACCGGTTTTTGGGGTTATTTCTGCCGAATTTTCTAGCAAAGAGACCACGGGACAAATCCTAAGAATATCGGCAGCCTCTTTTAATAAAATTATTTCTACTCTTAGAGCAGCTGATTTTAATGTTTTCCCGCATATAAAACAAGGTTACTTATTTTTCTCGCCTGGCTCTCCAACAGGTATGAAAAAAGCTATAAAGGCTCTACACGATGCCGGCCTTGCCCCACCAGGAATGAATGATTTTATTCAGGAACAAGCTGAAATTCGCCAGCCTGAAGGTTTTTATACCGTGCCGCCTAAAAAACCTGAGAAACCCGGAAGAAACGATGCTCCCTCTCCGGGGCGATAGAAAAATTATTTATCTTTCCTTAGCTCTTCTTCCAGCCACTCTTTTGTTTCCTCTGGTAGATGTATGCAATTCTGATCTGTCAGCGCGCCATAAATTGCATAAAGTGCCATACGGTTCAGCACCCTTGGCGCCAGCGGCTTTATCATAAGGTATGCATTAACCGGACCAATTCTTCTTAAGTCTTTTTCTGTTTTTATTCCAACTTCGCCCAGATAATACTCCATGCGTGGACCAAGATTACGCAGTTGAGATATTTTCCTGTTCTTCATTAATTTATCTTGAACTGATTAATTCAAATTTCATTGTTGTTTGGTTTAATTCACTGATTCTTTTGCTTGCCGTATCAATTACCCAGCCATGTAATTTTATTCTACCTTCTTCTACAGCCTTCTTCACGTTTGGATAGGTCATTAAATTTGCCAGGCTTTGTCGCACCGCTTCCTGTTCCATTATCGTTGCCTGAGCTTCAATATTACCACCCTCTTCTTTTACTTTATCACGAGCTACCTCCAGTGGTTTTAGATATCTAACTAGCGCTTTATATTTTGCATTCTCTCTAAGACACGCTCTTATGCCCCCGCAATCAGTATGGCCCATTACCACAATATCTTTCACTTTCATCACGTCGGCAGCGAATTCTAGTGCCGCGGTTTCTCCAATTCTGTCGTCATCAAATGGAGCAATTAATGCCGCAATATTTCTTTTTATAATTGCCTTACCTTGTGGAATGCCAATATCTTCATTTGGCGAGAGTCTTGCATCAACGCAGCCAATCAGCATTATTTCCGGCTCATGTTTTTGTTTTTTATTGAGGTCACTCTGCGTCCTATTTCTTTGCAGGTCTCTAATATGCTCTATTACGCTCATGGTACGTCAACCGGGTTTTGTTCTATCAAAACTTTCACGTCCACTAAATTCCAAAAACCAGGCTGCTAGTTTTTTGTTTTTCTTACGCCAATCAATATCCGCATGCCTGAAATCCAGGTAAGCGATCGCTGCCGCAACTGCGATAGATGCCATATTAATTTTCTTAAATCTTTTCACCAATTTATTCAGTGCCTCAACGGATCTTACAATATCTGTTTTGTGTTTTTTTATAGCATCATCAGATTGTTTTTCTTGCGGCCTTCTTGTTTCCATAACCGCGCCAACAGCACTATCCATCATTCCGTCTGCGAGCGCGCAAATGGTTAGAATTTCAAATCGCTTCTTGCCACCAGGAATTAGTTTTGGTTTAGGCGAAAGCTTTTCAATATATTCGCAGATGACTGGGCTATCATAAATCGCCAAACCTTCGTTTGTAATTAGGGCTGGTATTTTTCCAAGCGGGTTTGCATCCAACAATTCTTGCGGCTTCTCAGCCAGAACAACTTCAACCAATTTAATTTGATTTGATATCCCCTTTTCTATCGCCGCCATCCTAACTTTCCTGGCGTATGGCGAGGCCTTTGTATAATAAAGTTTCATTTTTCTATTTTCTCTGAAGTATTAAAAAATTAATATTTGCGTCATTTATCCCCTATATTTAGAGCGTTATCAACTATTTTTGCTGCGCCTCTCCACATGGGTAGTTCTTAATAAAAACCAGGATGGCATGCTCTGTTGCATTTTTTGTCAGATTTTCGGGGTGGTCGCTTGCATGCTGTAGCAGCACTTTCTCTAAATCACCTTCTTTAATTTCATCGCTGGGACAGAAAAATTTCTGCTGACCTACTTTATCTAATGTCCTGTTAGTTGTTGCAATGCCATGCAAAACGCCGGAACAAAACATCTGCTCTGTTGCCCTTTCACTCTCGCAATATTTTATAAACTGAGAAGCTGTCAGTGCTTCAGCCTGATTTGCAGCAAACAAACTTGCCAGAAGCATCACCGCTCCCGTTATTAATTTTTTCATTTTTTTCCTTTAGAATTATTAGAATTAAAAATGTAGTTAGAAAATTATTCAGGCATTTTCTTTTATATAAATTTCGCTACCAACTTCTTTGAATTTCTTGCTCATTTCCTGCATCCCTTCTTCGATGGCTTTAGATGTCAGGTTATGGGTGTCGGTTGTCAGCAAATTTTCTTGCGCCGGCACCTGAAGCCCGGCACCTGAAACCTTCTTCGAATATTCCCGAACATCCTGCGTAATCTTCATCGAACAGAATTTTGGTCCGCACATAGAACAGAAATGAGCTACTTTCGCGCCTTCTGCCGGTAATGTCTGATCATGGAATTCTTCTGCTCTGAAGGGATCGAGCGACAGGTTAAACTGATCGCGCCACCTGAATTCAAAGCGGGCTTTAGAAAGTGCGTCATCGCGCTCCTGTGCACCCGGATGTCCTTTGGCAAGATCTGCCGCATGTGCAGCAAGTTTGTAAGTCACCACGCCAACACGAACGTCTTCGCGATCAGGCAATCCGAGATGTTCTTTCGGCGTCACATAACATAACATTGCCGTACCAAACCAGCCAATCATCGCCGCGCCAATCGCGCTTGTAATATGATCATACCCAGGCGCAATATCCGTTGTCAGTGGCCCCAAAGTATAAAACGGCGCTTCGTGGCAAATCTCTAATTGCTTATCCATATTTTCTTTTATTTTATGCATTGGCACATGCCCAGGCCCTTCGATCATAACCTGAACATCATGCTTCCACGCAACCTTTGTCAGCTCGCCCAGGGTTTCAAGCTCAGCAAATTGTGCACGATCATTTGCATCGGCAATTGAACCTGGCCGCAAGCCATCACCAAGTGAAAAACTCACGTCATAGGCTTTCATAATTTCACAAATTTCTTCAAAATGTGTGTAAGCAAAATTTTCTTTGTGATGCGCGATGCACCATTTGGCATGGATTGATCCGCCACGCGAAACAATTCCCGTCACTCTGTTTTCAGTCAGATGAATATAAGGCAATCTCACGCCGGCATGGATGGTGAAATAATCAACACCCTGCTCAGCCTGTTCGATTAATGTATCGCGGAAAATTTCCCATGTTAAATCTTCGGCCACGCCACCAACTTTTTCCAGCGCCTGATAAATCGGCACAGTCCCGACCGGCACAGGTGAATTTCTTATTACCCATTCGCGCGTGTTGTGAATATTTTTTCCGGTTGATAAATCCATTATTGTGTCGCCGCCCCAACGTGTCGCCCACACCATTTTTTCAACTTCCTCTTCGATCGAACTTGTCACCGCCGAGTTGCCTATATTGGCATTTATTTTCACCAAGAAATTTCGCCCGATAATCATCGGCTCTGCTTCCGGATGATTTATATTTGATGGAATAATCGCACGGCCGCGCGCCACCTCATCTCTCACAAATTCTGGCGTGATGAGTGGCGCGCGATGAGTGGCGGGTGAATTATTTTTTTGCTCCACGCCCCACGCTCCACGCCCCACGTTCTCTCTTACCGCAATATACTCCATCTCCGGCGTAATAATACCTTTCCTGGCATAATGCATTTGTGTGACGGTATGTCCTTTTTTTGCTCGCAATGGAGCGTTGGTATAAGCTGTCGGGTGTCGGGTGTCGGTTTTTTCTTTTTCTGAAACCTGGAACCTGAAACCTGAAACCTTCTCAACATCCCCGCGCCCCACGATCCACGACTCACGCAATTTCGCCAAACCTTTCCTAATATCAATCTCAACATTCGGATCAGTGTATGGTCCGGAAGTATCATAAATCCGCACCTTGGATTTCTGTTCGTCAGAAAGCGTTACTTCGCGCATGGCCACATTAATATCTTTCCGCTGCGCTGGGGTAACATAAATCTTCTTAGAAGCCGGAAACGGATCGGTCGTAATCTTTATATCCGGATTAGTTGCCCCATGGGCATTTTGCTTTGTTTTCAATGATTTTGTCATAGGATGGTGAAACTACCCCCAAATCCATTATCAGGCAATAGTTTACTTATTCATTAGTAATATTTCCGTAACATTGCCATGATAGAATGCCGACATATGGGAAATAATAAAAAAACAGACTATTTTGCATGGGTAAATGAGCCTGAACATTCGCCGGCCATTTATTGTGCTCATTGGCTTACAAAAAAATCAATTTATGTTGCCAGTATATTTTCTTTCTGTGGATTGCTTCTAGACAATTTTGTTCCAGGAAATTTCGGTGCAACAGGAATGGCGGTGCTGAGCGTTGTTGGAGCTACTCCAATGCTGGGGGCGGTTGTCCTACAAACACAAGTCGATAAAAACAAACCCTGGGCCAATGATTTGGTTAGAAAAATAGTTGGTGCGCTAAGAAAAGATGGCGCATTTGAAGAAGTTCCAACAATCACAAAGGGCGACGCCGTTGCAAAATATCAGGTGACCAGATGGCTTTTGGATCCAAAGCTCGAAATTTCTCCGTTTATAAACAATGACAAAATCTTAGATACAATCTTCGCGATTTTTGAAGAAATGAAATGGAATGTTCGCACCGATATTGTGTCAAGACTTTGCTTTGATGAGCGAATAGGAAGGCTTATAATGAAAGATTCTCGATTTAAAGATTTTCTTATAGAGCGCAAACTAAGAAGTGACCCGCCAAGAACTGCTAGTTCCACAGAAGCAGAACTATTTCACAGTAACGTAGAGATTTTTCCCCCATCTACGATTGTTACTCTTACTCCGGATATTATAGGAACTCTTCTAAGAAATCTTCGTGGTGAAAGCAGAAATAATCCGGGGAGCTTCTCCTGACAAATAAGTTCCTCTTAACCCTTCCTTAAAAAACTTTTTTGCGATAGAGTTGTGCGATGAAAAATTTCACAAAATTTTCCCGTGCGATTTATAACTCTGTTAACGATGTGCTCCATCATGATGGAGTTGAGCACGCAGGGTATATCGCCTTCCTTGGCTTGTTGTCATTCTTCCCGTTTCTGGTGCTGCTCGTGGCGCTTGCCGGGGCTTTTGGCCAATCACAAGTTGGGACAGATTTTGTTAATTTTATTTTCAGTGAAATTCCCGAGCGTTTCGTTTCCGCTCTCAAGCCGCGAATTGAAGATATAGTTTCTGGCCCGCCACAAAGCCTAAAAACTCTTGCTATATTTGCTATGATTTGGACTGCATCTTCCGCCGTTGAAGGGTTGCGTACAATCCTGAATCGGGCTTATCGCGTCGGCACACCGCCTTCATATTTATTTCGTCGGTTGTTAAGTATTCTGCAATTTATAATAATCACCATACTTCTAATGATCGCCTTAATGCTGCTTGTTGTGTTTCCGGCTATCTGGACAAATATAGAAATCGTCCTAAAAATTGAAAACCTTATTTCGCCCTACTGGACATATTTCCGCTATGTTCTATCTGTTCTTATTCTCTTTATTTCCATTGCAACAAGCTACTTCGTCCTGCCTAACATCAAACAAAAATGGTCGAATGTCTGGCCAGGCACTTTGATGGTTGTGATTCTGTGGATTTTTACTGGAGTTGGGCTATCAATTTACATTAATAATTTCCAGCAGGTGAATCTGGTTTATGGAAGCTTGGAAGGAATAATAGTTGTTCTGCTTTTCTTTTATTTGTTGGCTTTGATTTACATTTTCGGAGCGGAATTTAATTATCATTTTGCAACTTATTCTGGTGAAGAAATTGTTCAACTCGAGAAAGCTCCCCCCGAGCCTGAGCGCATTATCAGGAAGCCAAATAGAAAAAACAAAAGAAGAAAAAACAAATGATGGATTTTTTATTATCTGGTTTTCTTGCGCCCGTTTTTCGCCCGATCTTTCTCAATGTATTAAAATTAATTCAGGACGGAATGATTTTTAAACCGACCAATCCAGGCGTTGGTCAGATAGAGTTCTTGCTGCACCCAACCGCCTACAAAAAATATATGCTTTTTGGCGTCACCCCCCAAGAGTTAACAACCAGCGATAATATTCAAATAACCACCTGGTACAAAGCCGCAATGCCAGGACACAAAACATTTCTGTATTTTCCTGGTAATACTGGCCACTTTGGCGATTGTGGTGCGGGCAAAGATGAGTTTGGCAATATCATAGAAACCGGCCGTCAATATCGCCTTACAATGATCGAGAAAATGATTGAAGGTGGTCGCGGCATGCTTGCCGTTTGTTATCGTGGATATGGTACAAGCAAAGGTGCTCCCAGCGAAGAAGGCTTACTAAAAGATGCTAAATGTGCATATAGATTTTTGCTCGATAGCGGTGTTAAGCCTAAGGATATAATCGTCTATGGTGATTCTCTTGGCGGCGCAGTTGCTATAAAATTTCTCGCCAGCCTGGTTAGCGATGAAGTGCCGTCGATTTTAGTTGCTACAGGCACATTTGCCTCGATTGCACACAAAGCCCACGACCTTTATCCGCAAATTCCCGTGGAGGCTTTTGCGCCATATTTGCGCCACCCATTTAATTCGGTTGATAGTATAAAAAAACTAAAGAAAACCAGAATTATTCTGCTGCACGGCACAGAGGATAAAACAACCTATCCATACCATAGCGAGCTATTAGCAAGAACCGCGCGCGCAGAAAATATTGATGTAACTCACATCCCAATAACCGGCGCCGGCCATATAAATATTAGTCCAGAAGAAATAGTTAACGCAGTTCTGACGTAGAATTATATGTAATTATAAAATAACTTACCCACAAACCGTCATTCCGCGGCCCATCATGTGCAGGATTCCTCACAGCAAGACCCGCGGAATCCAGTCTGATGGAAAGAGCCGTATCACTCAGCAATCCTTAGAGATTCATTTATTCTGGACCCCGCAGGTTTACCTCTGAGTCTGTTGAAAAGAAATGGGCTGCGGGGTGACGTTTGGAGATTAAAATTTAATTTGCTACTGGCCCCATTTAACGGAATAGCAATAATATTGCGTGATATTTTCTTTTCTGCTACTTTCCGCGCCCAAACTCATAACTCGTAACTCGCAACTAACTATGGCCTATACATCTCCTTTTGCTGCACCATTTCCGAAAATGCCGGATGTCGCCGGCGTGCGCCTGGCGTCCGCGCATTCGGGTATGCGCTATAAGAATCGCGACGATGTGTTCCTGGCGGTGTTTCCGGAAGGCACGAGTGTGGCTGGATGTTTTACCAAAAATAAAATGCCCGGGGAACCAGTTAAGTGGGGCAGGGCTATTTTACCAAGTGGTAAAGCACGAGGCCTGGTGGTCAATGCCGGCTATGCCAATGTGTGGACGGGTGAACAGGGCTATGCAGTTGTTGAAGAAACAGCGGCAGCGGCGGCGAGCCTAATTGGTTGCTCTAAAGAAGAGATTCACATCAGCTCTACCGGAATAATTGGTGAGCAAATCAAAAAGGAAAAATTATTAGGAGTTTTGCCAGGCCTATATCGCAATCTTTCTGAGAAAAAATGGGAAGAAGCGGCGCGTGCTTTTATGACAACGGATACTTTTCCAAAAGGCGTCACTAAGCAGGCAAAGATCGGCAATGCTAAAGTTAATATAAATGGCATTTTGAAAGGTTCGGGCATGGTTGCGCCAAATATGGCGACGGCGTTATGCTTTGTATTCACCGACGCTAAAATCCCGGCGCCGATTTTACAGCAACTTATAAGTGGTGCGGTTGATAAATCACTAAATTCAACTACCGTAGATGGCGACACTTCGACCAGCGATACGTGTCTGGTGTTTGCTACCGGTCAGGTTAAACATGAGGAAATCAGCGCTATTGAACAAGATGGTTTTGCTGATTTCAAGCGGGCATTTAATGAACTTATGGTTGAGCTGGCGCATTTGCTGGTGAAGGATGGAGAGGGCATATCTAAATTTGTTACCATAAACATTAAAGGTGCTATCACGGCACAATCGGCAAGAATAATCGGTCTTTCGATTGCCAATTCACCTCTGGTTAAAACGGCGATTGCTGCGCAGGATCCGAATTGGGGCAGGATAGTTGCCGCCATTGGCAAATCCGGCGAACCAATTAAAGAAACGGTTGATATATGGATTGGCGATGAGTTAGTGGCGATTAATGGCAGTCTGAATCCCAATTACAAAGAAGCCAATGCTGCCGAACATATGAAAAATCCGGAAATTAACATAACGGTTGATGTTGACAGTGGCGATGCCGAAGCCACAGTCTGGACCTGCGATTTAACCGAAGAGTATATTAAGATTAACGCGAATTATAGAAGTTAGTTGCGGGTTACGAGTAGTTTCTCGTAACTATTAACTCGCAACATGCAACTAAAAAGGCCTTTATGCGGCCATCTTAAAAACCTGCTTTAATTCCTCGACCAGATCCAGCTTTTCCCAAGTGAACGCGCCGTCTTTTCCAGGCTCTCTGCCAAAGTGGCCGTAGGTCGCAGTTGGTAAATAAATAGGTTGGTTAAGCTTGAGGTGTTCTCTTATTCCGCGCGGGGTTAGATCAACTAGTTTCCAAAGTGTGTCGGCAAGCTTGTTTTCATCAACTACGCCAGTTCCGTGCAGATTCACATATAAACACAAAGGCTTTGAAACGCCAATCGCATAGGCTAGCTGGATGGTGCAGCCTTTCGCTAATTTTGCACCGACGACATTTTTCGCCAGGTAGCGCGCCATATAAGCAGCTGAACGGTCAACCTTAGTTGGATCTTTACCAGAGAATGCGCCGCCGCCGTGTGGGGCTGAGCCGCCATATGTGTCGACGATTATTTTTCTTCCAGTTAGGCCAACGTCGCCAACCGGCCCGCCAATAACAAAGCGGCCTGTTGGGTTAACATATAATTCGTCATCCGGGCACATCCACCCTTTTGGCAAGGTGCGCTCAACAATTGGCTTTACTAGTTTACGCACATCATCTTGCGTCATTGCTTCTGGGTGCTGAATAGAAACTACAACAGAACGAGCTTTTACTGGCTTATCGTTCTTATATTCCAACGTTACTTGGCTTTTTGCATCCGGGCCAATTATGGGAATTTTCTTTGCTTCGATATCGGCAAAAATATTTTGCAGGATTTTGTGCGAATAATGAATTGCTGCAGGCATCAGGGCTGGGGTTTCATCGCAGGCATAACCAAACATTAGGCCTTGATCACCAGCACCTTCATCCTTATTGCCTTTGGAGTCAACGCCCTGCGCAATATCTGCCGATTGCTGTTTCATGTTTATATCGATATTTACATCGCGCCAGCTAAAACCTGGCTGGTCATAACCGATTTTCTTTATCTGTCTGCGCGTCACTTCTTCAATATGGCCGTTCGAAATATCTGGGCCGCGCACTTCGCCGGAAATAATAACTCTGTCTTTAGTAACCATAGTTTCGACAGCAACCCTGGCATTTGGGTCGCTCTTTAGAAACTCGTCTAATATAGCATCAGAAATCTGATCGCACACTTTATCGGGGTGGCCGGCACCAACTGATTCACTAGTAAATACATAATCGGAGAGACGCTGAGACATTTTTAAGAACCTTTCAATTAATGTTAATAATTTTTTTATAGAGTCTTACAGTCTTAGAGTCTAGACTTTAGTTATGGAGATATTAAAATTCTGGTAAGAGCAAATAAACTTGCCTATTTGTCGGGCTAGAGTCTATAACACAAGACACTTATAAAGCGCCCGTAGCTCAGTTGGATAGAGCGTTGGTTTCCGAAGCCAAAGGTCACAAGTTCGACTCTTGTCGGGCGCACCAATTATAGAGAGAAAAAAATGAACACAAAACTTAGCCCAATTCAGCGAGGTGAATTTTTTTATCCGGAATGTTTCGCCGCATTTTTGCGCGGAGATGCAAACGGACAGAAGCACAAAACACAGCACGTGATTGAGGAATTAGTGAGGGCTCTGCGCTCTGAAGCCGTTGTGTTTGGCGACGAAGGCCAGACAGTAGATGTTCTTGATGTTGGCTGCGGCCCAGGCCTTTATTCTCAAAAATTCCTTGCTTCTATAGGCAAAGCCTTTTCCGGAAAGATAAATTATCATGGCGTTGATATATTGCCTGAATTTGTCTCGGCAGCAGTAGAGGTAGTAAAAAGTTCGCCTAACGTAGCAAGCGCTAAAACTAAAACAGGGAACGCATTTGAAGGAGATGAGCTGGTTGAAGGAAGGGTTGCTTTAGCACAAGCCTCACATATGGTTTATCATGCGGCAGATGGTAGTAGATCAGAAGAAGAGACAGATCAGAAAGTAGATAATTTTGTCCGGGCAATAATGGATTCGGTTGCAAATGACGGAATAGCTATATTTTTTCATGGCGGTGAAGATTCAGACATGCATGGAAAGGTAGCAAAGAAATTTGGGCCGCTTATGTCAAATGCACCAAATCGTATAGACATTTCTGCAAAAAAAGGAAACAAAGAGATTGTAGAGCTTTCAGTGTCATCCAAGCTTTATTTCCCTGACTTGCCGGCGGCTACTTATGAGAAATTAAAAGACATAGAAAACTACAAAAACTTTCAGCCCGATTCCGACGAATTGCGTTGGTTGAAATTATTAACTTTTGTTTTGCACTGCGATTTGAAAGCATTGTCTGCAAATGGCAAGCTTGGGGAGTGTATAGAGTTTACTAAGGAATTGTTGGCGCAGAATCGCGATCGCGACGGCGGATTTCTTATGGTTCGTGGTAGCATGCAGATTATTATGAATGATCCAGCACTAAAGCCTAAGATAGATCGCGCAGTCGCGGAAGTTGCTTCAAAGATGACGGAAATTGATAGAAGAACCGAGGCAGAAATGGCACGAGAAGCCCAGGTACTAAGAAAAGCCTAGGTTCCAGATTCCAAGTTCTATTATTTCCTTTCCCCAAATATCGCGCTGCCAATCCTCACATGTGTCGCGCCCATGGCAGCAGCTGTAGTATAATCCTTGCTCATTCCCATGCTTAAAGTTTCCAGCCCGTTTCGCTCGGCAATTTTCTTCAGTAGGGCGAAATGCGGAGATGGCTCCTGGTCAGCCGGTGGAAGACACATCAGGCCTTTAACCGGGAGGTTAAATATATCTCTGCATTTATTTATCAGCGCGTCAGTTTCTGCGGGAATAACCCCAGCTTTTTGTGGCTCCTCTCCAGTATTTACCTGGATTAGCAAGTCAGGACATTTTCCGGTTTTGTCGCGAATTTTTGCAATCTCCCTGGCCAGCTTTTCTCTGTCGAGTGACTCGATTACATCGAATAATTCCATGGCGTCTTTTGTTTTATTTGTTTGCAGCGGGCCAATCAGGTGAAGCTCTATATCTTCATATTTTGCCTTTAGCCCAGGCCACTTGCTCTGTGCCTCCTGGACTTTATTCTCGCCAAATAGCCTATGTCCACTTTCGAGCAGAGGAATCATCGTCTCCGCCGGGAAATTTTTGCTTACCGCTATTATTTTCGGAATGCGTGGCTTCTTTAGGCCGAATAGTCGCGCCGATTGTTCGACCTCTTTTTTTATTTCTGCCAAATTTTGTATCGAATCTTCCACTCGTAACTCGCAACTCGTAAATTTTTACACATAACAAGATATAGTAAACTAATAAAAACAATCCACAAGGGATAGCCTCAATAGTTGCGCAAATGCCACACAGTCGCTCCGCGATAAGCTGCCAAAATTTTAATAAAGCTATTTGTTTTCAGCCTGTTAATGGCGGGGTGACGGAGAGTAGGCCATGTGATGTGCGCTTTTTGCAACAGCAATATATAAAAGCGGGAATATTGCAATAAATAATGCCGGATTTGGTTGCAAGCATCGGCAAATAAGGTTTCTATGCATCTCATGCCATGGGGTTATGCCTCATCAAGTGGCATGGTTTAGATTAATTAACTTAAACAAAACAAAGGATCTTTAACTATGAAAAAGTTCTTATTAGGCACTACAGCTTTAATCAGCGCTGCTACTATAGCAACTGCTGCTAACGCTGCTGGTCCTGACGTAACTGTTGGTGGTTTTATAGACTTCCAAGCTTCTTTTGCTGATCAAGATACTGGCTTCGATACAACAGCTGATACTGACAGAGAATTAGATCGTGACTCTCACTTCCAGAATGACACTGAAGTTCACATCTTAGTTGATGGCAAGGCTGATAATGGTCTTGGCTACGGTGCTGTTATCGAGTTAGAAGCTGATGTTGATGGCGGTAGCCGCAACGACGGTTCTGCTTCTGGCACTGGTAATGCTGACAAAACATATTTATATGTTGAAAGCACTGCAGGTCGTGTTGAAGCTGGTAACAACGTAGGGGCTGCACAGTCTCTGAGCGTTGGCGCAGAAAACATTGCTCGCGCAACTGGTGGTATCAAAGGCGATTTCCACAAATATGTTGACGTAGGTCAAGATGATTCTGGTGGATTCGGTGGAACTCCAACTATTATTTACGTTCCAGCTCTTCCTTCTGAGCTTGATCCAACTGCTGCTGGTGGTACAAACCTGCTTGATCAAGAAGAAGCAACTAAGCTTACTTACTTCACTCCACGCGTTTCTGGTTTCCAGGCTGGTGTGAGCTACACTAACGATACTGGCGATAATGGTTCTTCTGCTGGATTGTCTAGTGAAGCTACTGCAGACGAATACGAAAACCTCTGGAGCCTTGGTGCTAACTACGAAGGTGACTTCGACGGAGTTGGTGTTCGCGTTGGTGCTACAGGAGAATTCGGTGGTGAAGCAGAAACTACTGCTAACCAGGATATCTCTGCATGGCAAGCTGGTGCTGAAGTTTCCTTCCAAGGATTCAGCGTAGCTGGTTCTTACGGTGACAATGAAGACAGCCGTCAGACAGCTTCTACAACTGAAGTTTCATACTGGACAGCTGGTGCTGCTTATGAAACAGGCCCATTCGGCGTTAGCGTAACTTATCTTGACAGCGAAGCAGATCTTGCTGCTAGAACAGATGAGTTCACTAACCTTTCAGTTGGTGCTGATTACGCGCTTGCTCCTGGTTTGACTCCATACGTAGAAGCTTCTTTCTTTGAAGCTGATCTAGGTACTTCTGGAACAAACGACGGAAGCGTTGTACTTGTTGGTACTCAGTTGAACTTCTAACGAAAGACTTGGCAGCTTGCTGCCTAGGCTTTAGTTATCCGGCGTAGCTGAAAGCGAAGACGGATAAAGTTAGAGTTAACAAAAAATCGGGCGGTGCCTTTTGGTGCCGCCCTTTTTTGTTGCTGGTTGCTAGTTTCTAGTTAATGGTAAACAATATAGCCAGCAACTAGTAGCTAGCGACTCACAACTTATCTATTGGCAGTAAAAGTATTTCATAGTATAAAACCTGTCTGGTTAAATAGAGCGAAAATCAAAAGATGCAGAAAACAAACTACATATTATCTATGGTCGCTATTTCGCTTTTGACGGGCTGTGCCTCTTGGTTTTCGGGCGCTGAAGTGGACTCAGAAAACTATCCGAAAGACCCTAAAGATGTAAGACGAGAGAGTCGTGGTAAATTAACAGGCGAGGGCGGACTAAAGCTGTTTGGTGGAGGCGATGATTCTTCGAACAGCGGAGCTAGTCTCGGCATCAACAGTTACCTGTGGCGCGCAACCTTGGATACCTTATCTTTCTTCCCGCTTTCTTCAGTGGATCCGCGCGGTGGCGTGATAATAACTGATTGGTATGAATCGCCAGAAGCCAGAGGCGAAAGGTTTAAACTAAACGTAGTGATACTGGATACAAAACTTCGTGCAGACGGCGTTAGAGTTTCAGTATTCAAGCAGGAACTTGCCAAGAAAGGCGGGTGGCGTGATGCCAAAGTTAACGAAAGTGTTGCCCGCGAATTTGAAGATAAAATCCTGACTCGCGCCCGCGAATTGCGCATAAAAGACGCCGCTAAGCAATAGTTTCTAGTTGCTAGTTTCTAGTTGCTAGTATATTTACCAGCAACTCGCAACTCGCAACTCGCAACTAAATATATGACAATCTACAATGCCAGACAGAACGAACAAAAATGGCAAAAAAAATGGGAAGACGAAGAAATCTTTCTAACAAGAGAAGACTCTGACAAGCCAAAATATTATGTTCTAGAGATGTTTCCATACCCTTCCGGCAGGGTGCATATGGGACACGTGCGGAACTATACTATAGGCGATGTGATAGCCAGATTTTATAGGGCGCAAGGATATAATGTTCTCTATCCGATGGGCTGGGATGCATTCGGATTGCCAGCAGAGAATGCTGCCATGCTGAACAACGTTCACCCGGCGGCATGGACAAAGCAAAATATAGCAGCGATGCGCGAGGGCTTTAAAAGCATAGGCCTTTCCTATGATTGGAGTCGAGAAATTTCGACCTGTGACCCAGAATATTATAAGCATGAGCAGAAGTATTTTCTCGAGTTTCTAAAAGCAGGCCTCGCTTACCAGAAAGAATCAATGGTGAACTGGGATCCAGTGGATCAAACAGTGCTAGCAAATGAGCAGGTAATAGAGGGCAGGGGATGGCGCTCAGGAGCTATTGTTGAGCGTAAGAAACTAAAGCAGTGGTTCCTACGCATTACAGAATTTGCAGAGGACTTATTGGCTGGGCTGGAGGAGCTAAAGGGGCGGTGGCCGGATAGAGTGATTACAATGCAGGAAAAATGGATTGGTAAATCTATCGGTGCTCGCATATTCTTTGATATAAAAGATTCTGATGAGAAACTGGAAGTATTCACCACTCGTCCTGATACTTTATTTGGTGCTGCTTTTTGTGCAATTGCAGCAGCCCATCCTCTGGCCGAGAAGCTAGCAACCAGCAACCAGCAACTAGCAACCTTCATTGCTCAGTGTAATAAAATGAGCACCAGCCAGGCTGATATGGATAAAGCCGAGAAAAAGGGCTTTGATACTGGACTAAAGATAAAACATCCATTCATAAAAGATAAAGAAATCCCCCTATACATTGCCAATTTTGTTTTGATGGAATATGGCACTGGGGCGGTATTTGGTTGTCCGGCGCATGATCAGCGCGACTTTGATTTTGCCAAGAAATATAAACTGCCAATTGTTCAGGTGGTGGATTCAGAGAACAGGGCACAGAGCACAGAGCTTAGCGAAGCATATACTGGCGAAGGTAAATTGATAAATTCAGATTTTCTGAATGGGCTTGCTGTAGAGGCGGCAAAAGAACGGGCAATACAGGAATTACAAAAAAAGAACATGGGTGAACAAAATATTAGCTATAGATTGCGCGATTGGGGCGTTTCACGCCAGCGGTATTGGGGCTGCCCAATTCCGGTTATTCACTGTGATAAATGTGGAACTGTTCCGGTTCCAGAAAATCACCTGCCGGTGAAATTACCAGAAGATGTTGAATTTAATGGCCAAGGAAATCCGCTGGACAGACATCCAACGTGGAAACATGTAAATTGTCCGGAATGTAAGGGCAAGGCGGAAAGAGAGACCGATACATTTGATACGTTCTTTGAATCTTCCTGGTATTTTGCCCGCTACTGTGATCCAAAGAATGACCGCGAAGGGTTTGATAAGCAGAAGGCAGATAAACTGCTACCTGTTGACCAATATATTGGCGGCATTGAACATGCGGTTTTGCACCTACTCTATGCTCGCTTTTTCACCAGAGCGCTGAATAGAATTGGCGCAACTTCTATCAAAGAACCGTTTAAGGGATTGCTTGCTCAAGGAATGGTTTGTCATGAAACATACAAGGGCAAAGATGGCAAATGGCTATATCCATCAGATGTTAAGAAAGAAGGCAATAAAGGGATTGATATAAATTCCGGCGAAGAAGTTATTATTGGTCGCATGGAAAAGATGAGTAAGTCCAAAAATAACGTTGTTGAACCATCTGGTATAATAAATAGATATGGTGCTGATACGGCGCGGCTTTTCATGCTTTCTGACAGTCCGCCAGAGCGCGATCTTGAGTGGACAGATGCAGGGATTGAAGGCGCTAGAAAATATATCGATCGCTTGTGGCGCTTGATGCAAAAAGCAAAAGGAACAGAAGCACAAGAAGTAGATAAAAACAAATTAAAGCCAGAGCTGCTTAATATCCTAAAAACATGTCACAAAACTATAAAGAATGTGACAGAAGATCTGCAAGGATTTCACTTTAATAAAGCAGTGGCTCGCATCCGCGAATTTACAAATATGCTAGAAGCAATGACCGCAGAATCAGCTGAAGAAAAATCTTTGCTAAGCTACTCAATGGTTGCTGTGACAAAGCTTCTTAACCCGATGGTTCCGCATTTAAGCGAAGCGATTTGGCAAGAGCTAGGCAGCAAGCAAATGCTGACAGGAAATGACTTCTGGCCAAAGGCAGACGCCAGCCTGGTGGTTGATGATGTGGTGACAGTTGCAGTGCAAATTAATGGTAAAATGCGAGCAACATTGGAACTAAAGAAAGATTGTGCAGAAGATATTGCTAAACAAACAGCTATGAATAATGATAAGGTAAAAGCCGCTTTAGAAGGCAAAGAAATTAAAAAAATAATTTTTGTACCAAATAGGATAATAAATGTCGTTGTTGCTGCGTAAATTGTTTTTATTGTCTTGTGTCTTATGTCTTGTTTCCTGTGGGTTCAGGCCTGTTTATCAAGATTCACACCAAGCATACGGAGTTGAAACGGAAGACAAGCTTGCTGCGATAAGAATCGGTAATATTGGACCAAATGACGGCCGCACAGAGCAAATGCTGCGGACAAATCTGGAGAAAGCTCTAAATTTACGTTCTATAAATGTGCCACAAGAATATACTCTGGAAATAACACTAACAGAATCACTAGAGTCACTCGGCGTTAAGAAAGATAGGGAAATAACTCGGTATAATCTGGTTTATACAGCACACTTTAATTTGTTAAAAAATGGCATAAAGACACCAGTTAAACGAGGGAAAAGTAGAATAGCTGGCGGCTATGATGCTGTGTCATCAGATTTTGCTACTTACGCAGCAGAAAAAGATATTAAGGGAAGAATAATGAACGAGCTAGCAAACGATATTAAGACCAGGCTTTCTAGCTTCTTCTTGACCGGCTTGGAAAGCAAAGTATTGCTGGAAATAGAGAAAGAAGAAAGAAAAAATAATGAAGATAACCTCCAATAAAGTAGACTGGTTTATTAACAATCTACCAAACACTATTTCGGCTGTTCTTATCTATGGGCCAGACGCAGGTTTAATAAGCGAAAGATATGAAAATATTGGCAAGAAAATAGTGGCAGATTTAACTGATCCATTCTCTGTAATAAACCTTTCGGTTGATAAGATAAAAGAAGACCATTCTGTGCTCGCAGATGAGTTTAATGCTCTTAATTTTCTCGGGGGCAGAAGGCTTATTAGAATAAAAGATGCAGATAATAATTTTACAAGCATATTGAAGAAATTTTTCTCTCAATCACATGAAACAAATTCTAATTCGGCATTTGTAATAATAACAGCGGGAGAATTAGCAGCACAATCTTCCTTAAGAAAGCTGTTTGAAGACATGCCTAATCTTGCAGCTTTGCCGTGCTATAATGACGACGAAAGAACACTTGAAAGCATAATATCTAACAGATTGCGTGAAGCAGGCTATAAAGCAGAGCGGGATGCTATTTTGTACATGGCGGCAAACTGTCAGGGTGACAGACAGATAGTGATGCGAGAGATTGAGAAATTACAATTATATCTGGGGGAGAGAAAAGACGTATCGTTTAATGATGCTGTTGCTTCGGTGGGCAAGACGACAGAATCTACTTTGGATGATATTTGTCATGCGGTAGCAGATGGTAATATTCAGCAGGTTGAAAAGCACTACAGAAGAGCAGAACAACAAGGAGAATCTGAGATCGCGATATTGCGAACTGTGCAGAAATATTTTATCCGCCTGCGCAAAATTAAAGGAAGTTTACAGGAAGGAAAGAGCGTAGAGACAGCAATTTCTGGTTTGAGGCCGCCGGTATTTTTCAAATATGCTAATAAATTTAACCACCATGTTAAATTGTGGACAAAGCAAGGAAATAAAATAGATAGAGTACTTTCAGAGC
>ERZ1066140.117-NODE-117-length-19956-cov-5.061203_pt1 | contig 19956 bp, 22 predicted proteins | sample MGYA00382787_ERZ1066140 | MGnify/ENA primary metagenome ERZ1066140 (study PRJEB33369, sample SAMEA5778370) | biofilm metagenome | biome: Industrial cooling water; feature: Water cooling tower basin; material: Biofilm | place: United Arab Emirates | collected...
AAAACTACAACAACACCAACGATAAATTTCATGCGGTTATTATATTCAAAAAACTTATTAATTCACTAAAGAAAAATTAAAAATATTTTTTGTATAACAAATTTATCACGCAACTTTCTTTATAAGGCCGCGAGATTGCATGAAAGAGTTGAATTGAGATAGCACATATTCACACGCTTGTTTGCTTACAAAGTGATGATTCCGAAAAGCAAAGCCGTTTTTCATAATGTTGTCTGCGGCACTCAGGTCACCGGCTATTTTATGGTTGTAATCTTTAAGGGCAGGGTGACGCGCCATGTTTCCGGCAATTATTGGGCGAGTCTCAATATTATTTCCTTGCAAATATTTAGTAATATCTTTTACAGAAAATGGGGCGTCCTTTTTTACAACTAGAGGAAAGCCAAACCAAACATGTTTTCCGCCTTCGGTTTCTTTTTGGAAATCAAAATAGTTTGCGTATTTTGCTAGGTGTTCTTGGAAATATTTTGCGGCCTTTCTTCTGTTATCAATGAATCCTGCTAGTTTTGGTAATTGTACCATTCCCATTGCGGCCTGAACTTCTGTTGGGCGAAGATTGTAACCTAGATTCACAAATATAAATCGTGGGTCGATATCAGGATATTTTTCAACATATTTCTGGTGGTTTACAGCTTCACGAGACCAGCCATGCGCTCTTAGAATTCGTAAAGCTTCTGAAAGTTCGAAGTCATCCGTAACGCAGATTCCGCCTTCCAAGGTTGTAATATGGTGTGAATAGTAAAAGCTAAAACTTGATACTCTGCCAAATGTTCCGACTGATTTGCCTTTATATTCTGCACCCATTGCTTCACAGCAATCTTCTACAACTTGCAAACCATGTTTATTTGCTATTGCCATTAATTCATCCATATCACATGGATTTCCATAAACATGCACAAGCATTATTGCTTTCGTTTTTTTAGTAATTGCCGCTTCTAGTTTTTTTAGATCAAAATTATATGTTTCTGGATCGCAATCGACAAAAACAGGCACCAAATTCATCTGAATAATTGGCCAAATGGTTGTCGACCATGAAAGAGCCGGAACAATTACTTCATCTCCTGGCTTTAGGTGGTTCTCAGTTTTTGGGTTGGCAAGTGCAGCGAAAGCTAGAAGGTTTGCACTGGAGCCAGAATTATTCATCACGCCATATTTGTGCCCAAAAAGATCCGAATACTGCTGTTCAAACTGCTTAACCTTTTTTCCCATCGTGACAAATGTTGTTAGCATCGGTTCGATTGCTGCACAAATTTCTTCAGCGCCAAAACTAGGTTCGTGCAGCCTTACAATAGGATTTTGTGGATCAAATTCAAATTTATGAAATTCATTGCAATATTCAGTAATAGTTTTCTTTATGTTATTTAATAAATCTTCTTTTTTCATATATTAATTTATAATTGTAAGTTTAGTTGGGCGTTCATTTTTTTCAGTTTCTTCGGCAGGAATCGGAATCTGCTGGTCGTTCATTTCTTTCAAGTGCATGAAATCCCTTCTTAGCATTGAAGTCTTTGAATATAGAGGGTTATCATAAAATATTATCTGGGTTCCCATGCTCTCAAATTCGAATGGCACAACAAGTAAATCTGACAATGCATCGAGCACCTTTTGCTGTTTTCCTGGCTCAACAAAAAATAACATGAAACCTCCGCCGCCGGCTCCGAGAAGTTTGCCGCCAGTTGCGCCAGCTTTTATTGCCTTGTTATAAATATCATCGACAAAGGCAGGTGCAATATTTTTAGTAAGAGAGCGCTTGAGTTTCCAGCTCTCATCCAACAATTTTCCAAATTCAACTATTGGTCTGTCAGTTGTTAAAATATCAACAGCTTCATCTACCATCTCTCTCATTTTGCGAAGTTCTATTTTCTTTTCTGGAATGGCTTTTATTTGTTCTCCGGCAATTTTTGTCGCTGTCCTCGAAACACCTGTGAAGAAAAGTAAAAGATGTTTTTGCAATTGATTTATTCGTTCATGTTGTAATATCAAAGGTTCTACAACAAATTCTCCATCTCTGTTTATTGTGATTTTGTTGAACCCACCATAAGCGGCCTGTATTTGATCCTGCACGCCAACATTTTCTTTTAAAATTTCTCGTTCTATATGCACAGCTTCGCATGCCAGCTGCTTCTTGCTGGACATTTTTCCTCTTAATGCGTAAAGCGCGTTTAGAAGTCCAACTGTGAATGTTGAGCTGGAACCAAGACCGGAACGAGCCGGAAGCCCACCCAAGTGGTGGATTTCCACACCCCTCTCAATATTCAAGTATTGTAAAACAGCTCTTGCGGATGGATGTTGAATATCTGCAATATCATTAACCTTTTCGGTTTTTGTCCAGACTATTCTGTGTTTATTTTCAAAGAAAGGTGGAAGATAACGGCACGTCAAATAACAATAATGGTTAATAGTGGTCGCAAGAACTGCTCCGCCTTCTTCCTGATACCATGTGTGGTAATCTGTGCCTCCACCAAAAAAAGATATGCGGTAAGGTGTTCTGCTAATAATCATTTTATAACCTTATAAAAATAAAACGCCGGGATTGTACATTCCAAATCCTTACATTTCAAGGATAAATGGCTGTTTTAATGGTTGAAATGATGTTTATACATTTTCTCTAAACCAGCATCTAAAGATATATTTGCCGACCAGCCAAGGGATTTGAGTTTGTTTGAATCTAAACATTTTCTTGGCGCGCCGTCAGGCTTAGAGCTGTCGAACACTATCTTTCCTTTGTAACCAACTGTTTTTGCAATTTTATTTGCCAGCTTTGAAATTGAGATCTCACCCATTGTTCCGACATTAATTATTTCATTAGAATTATATTTCTTCATCAAAAAAACAAATGAATCGGCAACATCATCGACATAAATAAATTCTCTAAGTGCATTGCCGGTGCCCCAAATTATAACCTCTTTTTTCTTGTTCTTCTTTGCCTCAGCAAATTTTTTCATAAGGGCGGGTATGACGTGTGACTGCTTAGGATCGAAATTATCACCGATTCCATAAGTGTTAGTTGGCATTGGTATAACTACTTTCAGGCCGAATTGCTTTGCATATGATTGACACATAACTATGCCGTTTATTTTTGCGGCTGCGTACGCAATATTTGTTGGCTCAATCATGCCATTAAGAAATTCACTTTCCTTAATCGGTTGCGGCGCCATCTTTGGATAAGTACATGCTGAGCCAGGAAATAATAGTTTCTTAACCTTAAACTTATGTGACGCCTCAATCACATTGATTTGCATCAATGAATTATTTCTAATGAAATTGGCAGGAAATTCATTGTTTGCGTGGATGCCGCCAACCATTGCTGCCAGATGGAAAACATAGTCCGGTTTATTAGTTTTAAAATGTTTATTAACAGAATCTTGGCTGCATAAATCGAGATTTTTGTGGGAAGGGGCGAGTATATTATTATAACCGTCGGCTTTCAATTTTCTAACCAGGGCAGAACCAATCATTCCGCTGGCGCCAGTCACTAATATTTTATCATTCTTTTTCATTATTCATTTCTATTCATTTTAGGTGTTACAAGTCAATTGGAATTGGCTTTTCATCAAGGTTTTTTGATGTTATAAGCTCAAAACAAAGAAAATCTTAATATATATAAGAAATTTATGGCAGATAATAAGCTGATAGCAAGACTCTATGAAAAGATGCTTTTAATAAGGCGTGTTGAAGAGCGTATTGCTGAAGTTTATCACACTGACATTATTAAAAGTCCGGTGCATCTTTCGATTGGTCAGGAATCTATTGCTGTAGGTGCATGCGATGCCTTGAATGCAGATGATATTGTTTCCAACACATACAGATGTCACGCTACATATATTGCCAAGGGCGGGGATTTGAATCAGATGATGGCTGAGCTTTATGGCAAGTCTGGTGGCTGTGCCGGAGGTAAGGCCGGGTCAATGCACCTGATAGATATGCCAAATGGAATTATGGGGGCATCTGCCGTAGTAGGGACAACAATTCCAGTTGCAGCAGGTTATTCCTGGGCACTAAAACAAGATGCAAAGAAAAGCGGCAAACAAAGAATAGTATTGGCATTTTTTGGCGACGGCGCAACTGAAGAAGGGTGCTTTAGTGAAACACTAAACTTTGCTGCTCTGAAAAAGCTACCCATAATATTTTTATGTGAGAATAATCGTTTGGCCATTCACTCAAAAATAGAAAACAGGTGGTCTGATAGAAATATTAGGAATCGCGTTGAGGCTTATGGAATAGAGACTTCTTATGTTGGCGATGGTGATGTATTGAAAGTCAGGCAGTCTATTATCAACGCGGCTTCTAAAGTTAGAACTGGAAATGGTCCGCATTTTATCGAGTGCGAAACATATCGTTGGAAAGAACATGTTGGGCCGGGTGATGATGTGAAAGAAGTTTATCGTAATGACGGAGAATATGAGCGTTGGCGGGCAAATGACCAGATAGAAAAATTTGAAAAAATGCTTGCGGCAGATGAAGTAAAAAAAATTAAAGGTAATGTTGAAAAACAAATTAAAGAGGCAGAAGCTTTTGCTTCTAAAAGTCCGTTCCCATCAGCAGAGGAGTTATTGAAAAATGCCTTTGCAGCATAAGACAAAACCAAAAGCCGATGAGAATTTGCGGTTGATACGTTACGTTGATGCGCTGGCGGAAGCGGTTTCGCAAGAGATGGAGCGCGATCCAAAAGTATTCCTTTTTGGTCTTGATGTTGATGATCACAAAGCAATACAGGGTTCAACCGCTGGCCTGTTGGATAAATTCGGTGCAGATAGGATTTTTGGCACTCCTCTTTCGGAAGATGCGATGACCGGTTTTGCTGTTGGTGCGGCGATGGCTGGTTATAGGCCAATTCACGTACATATCAGGATGGATTTCATGATGCTTTGTATGAACCAGCTGGTTAATATGGCGGCCAAGTCGCACTACACATTTAACGGGCAGGTTAGAGTGCCGATGGTTGTTCGGACGATGATTGGCAGGTCATGGGGGCAGGGTGCGCAACATAGCCAAGCTCTTCATTCAATGTTTATGCATGTGCCTGGGCTTAAAGTTGTGGCGCCGTCCAATGCTCATGACGCGAAAGGCTGTATGATAGCGGCAATTCGCGATGATAATCCGGTGATATTTATGGAGCACAGATTGCTGTGTAATAAAGAGGCCTATGTTCCGGCGGAGTCATATGAGGTTGAGCTGGGCAAAGGGCGAGTGCTTATTGAAGGAAATGATATAACTATAGTGGCAATTTCGCATATGCTTGTTGAAGCGCAGAGGGCGCGTAAGCATCTGGAGAAAATAGGGATTACAGCAGAAATAATCGATCCTATTTCACTCAAACCGCTCGATATTGATTTGATAGTTAAATCAGTTAAGAAAACTGGACGGCTTCTGGTTGTTGATAATGGTTGGCTTACTTGTGGTGCTGCGGCAGAAATATTAACTCAGGTTATCGAGAAACTTCCCAATGGCTTGAATGGAAAAGTTATTCCGATGGCGAGAATGGGTTTTGCTGAAACTACATGCCCAACAACAAAGCCACTTGAAGATTTATTTTATCCGAGAGGGCGCACAATTGCAGCCAGGGCATATGAATTAATTAGAGATGATGGTGCAACAGACTGGCTCCCGACATCAGATGAACGAACAGAAATAGAAGAATTCAAGGGACCGTTTTAATTTATTTTTTTATTAATTCTTCCGTATTCATCCTCAAGTCTGGTTATATCGTCTTCGCCAATATAATTTCCAGATTGAACTTCTATTATTATGAGGGGAGTTTTCTCCGTATTTTCTAATCTGTGAATCACGCCTTGGGGAATATAAGTTGATTGGTTCTTCTCCAGAAAAATAACTTCTTCGTTGCGAGTAATTTTAGCTTTACCACTCACAACCACCCAATGCTCAGCCCTATATTTATGTTTCTGCAGAGATATTTTTTTTCCTGGGACTACATGTATTTCTTTTACTAAATAACCAAAGCTGGAACTAATTACCTTATAGAAACCCCACGGCCTTTGGACTATATTGCTGTCGTTTAGCTCCAGTTTTTTTACATTTGATTTCATTTGGTTGCCCGGATATTTTCAGTAAATGCGTTGTAACGCTTCTCAACGTCATCTCTATTATTAATGTACCATTCTATAGTTTCTTTTATGCCATTCTCAATAGAAATTTCTGGCTTGAATCCATGTGAATTCGCTCTAGTCATATCCATCAAGCGCTTAGCATCGCCTTTTGGTTTTGTAATATCCCATTCTATTGGAATTGGACCGCCGGGAATATTGGCAGCGACTGTTTCAGCGATTTGTTTGATGGTTATACCAGTTCCGCTACCAAGGTTAATTGGTTCGTTTATGCCCTTCTCAACAGCGAGCATCATGCCGCGAGCGACATCTTTTGCGTGAATAAAATCGCGTATCGGTGAGCCATCGCCCCAAACCGTCAGGGGATTTTCGCCATCAATGGCGCGTTTAATTAATGACGGAATAACCATCGCGTTTTTGGGATCAAAATTGTCATATGGCCCATAAACATTTGCTGGTCTTACAATTGAAATCTTATCCCAGCCATATTCGATTTTGTAGGCTTCAGCCTGCAATTCTCCCATGCGTTTAGCCCAGCCGGCAAATCTATCGTTAGGCGAGGGGAATGTTTTCCAAACATCATCTTCATAAAAAACATCAGCCGGCGAATAAACTCCAACACTGCTGGTAAATAAATATCGCTCTACACCATTTCTGCGTGCCGCTTCCATAACATTTGTGTTGAATGTTATTGTTGGTACAAAAAAGCTTGCGGGTTGTTTTGCCGTCATTGCTGGCGAACCTTTTACTCCGGCGAGTTGGAATACAATATCTTTCCCTTTGCACACATCCATGCAGTTGCTGAATTCGCGTAAGTCAGCTTTAACGAATTTTGAGCCTGCAGGTGCGCGGCTCGGGTCATCAAGAGAGACAATAGTTACATTTGCCCCATGCTTAACGAGCATTTCTACTAATGGTCTGCCTATAAGACCAGTTCCGCCAGTTACCAGTATATTTTTATCTTTATAAAAATTGTTCATTTACAGTATATTATCCTTCTTTTATTTGTAATTAATGCGTTTACAAATGTAGTGTTTTGCAGTATAATCGTATTGATAAGTAAACCATATCAATACAAATGGAGTGATTAATTATGGCTAGCATTCAAATACGTATACCAGATGAATTAAAGGAGCAAGCAGAGATATTATTCAAGGAAATGGGGATGTCACTTCCTGAAGCTACGCGCTTGTTTCTGAAACAATCTATTAACTGCGGTGGTCTACCATTCCAACCTCGGGCAAAACAACCAAATGCAGAAACCATTGCTGCGTTTGAGGAAGCAAAAAATCCCGAGAATTTAAGATCATATTCTTCTGTTGATGAAATGTTTGAAGATTTGGGACTAAACGGCTAGATTGCCTAAATGAAACTTATTGCAACTAATAAATATGTAAAAGACAGTAAGCGCGCACAAAGGCGCGGAAAAGATTTAGAAAAACTTAGACATATTCTAAATTTGTTAGTGCAACGAAAGCCATTACCATTTTCATGCCATGTACACAAGCTTACCGGAAACTGGGCAGGCACATGGGAGTGCCACATTGAGCCAGATTGGTTGCTTATCTATGAATGTCGTGAAGATGCTATAATCCTCCACCGCACCGGCTCTCATGCTGATTTGTTTGTGTGATTCTCTATGCCGCCTGCTTAAGTTTCAGCGTTTCAGGATCAATATTTTCTTTCCACCAATCAATAGTGGTTTTTATACCATCGTCCAAGTCAATTTTTGGCTTCCAGCCTAATTCTTTTTCGGCCAAAGAGCAATCCAGAGCGAGGCTGGTTTTAATGGTTGGCTGCGATAAGTCGTGTTCAATTTTTAAATCTTTTCCAGATGTTTTTACAATCATGTTAACGACATCTTTAACAGAATATGCCTTGCCAAGGCCGCAATTATACAGGCGGTATTTGTCTTTTTGTTTCTCGATTGCCCTCTCTACAAAATCTACCAAATCATCTGCGTGCAATAGATCGCGCTCTTCTTCACCAGTTCCCCAAACGGAAATTTTATCCTTAGCAGTCATAACTTTTGTGATTGTTGCGCCGAAGAAATGGCTGCGTTCGAGGTCGAACTTATCGTGTGGGCCATAAATATTTGAGTGACGTATGGCGGTGAATTTTGTATCACTTATGCCAGCAAAAAATTCACACATTTTTTCTATATATATTTTTGTATTGCCAACGCCAAAATATCTCGGGTGGAGTGGCTGGTTAGCATCAAAATCCGTTTCTTTAAGCAGCTTATCACTTGTCGGATACATTACAGTGCAGCTGAAAAACAAGACGTGTTTTACTTTATGCTCAAATGCTGCTCGGAAAAGATATGAATTCATTACGGCATTATCGGTGACATGAATATATGGGCGCGAAACAATATCCTTTGCCCCGGAAGTAGTTGCTGCCGCCTGAATTATAATATCCACGCCCTTAATTACTCTTTCGATATCTGCAGGATTTCTTAAATCTGCCTGATGCCATATCACATTTGCGCATTTATATTCCGGCCTATTAAAGCGTACGGCGTGAACTTCAAGGTTGGCATGCCGCGATAGCTGCTCGACCATATTCCGACCAACAAAACCGGTAGCACCACAAATTAAAACTTTTGTTTTAGACATTTTTTTTACTCCTAATAATCCTTGAAATTTTTTTGACACCAATCTGTATTGGCCAAAAGATAAAACGAATAATCCACAACAAATTATTAATTTTTATTCCACGCTTTGCTGTTGTAAAAGCTCTTTTGAGATTAAGATGCTTTATATCCATCCAGGCAAATCTTACAGATTCTTTTCTGTGATGAGTTTTAAAAATACTTTTCTCATGTGATTTTAAATGATACTCGGCCAAGAATCTTTCATACATATCCATATGCTCGAGTCTCATTCTGGCAATATTTTTGTTGTTATTTGTAAAGGTTTGAGAGTTTTTATGACTTAGATATGTGTAACCAATTTCATCAAAAGATTTATTTTTTGTCTTATCTAAAGCCAATCTTATAAAAAATTCTTTATCAGAAGCAATAATATATTGTCCGAACTTATCTAAAGCACTATATCCATTGTGCTTATCAATAACTGATTTTTTTAAAAAGCGCGCATCTGTAATTGGACATGCCAGAACTGATTGCAAGTTCAACTCTAAATCATTTCCACGGAATATTTTTTGTTGCACATATTTGCCATCAATATCTTTACTAATGATTTGGGCGCCACATGAAACGCAATCTAGCTCTTTATCTCTGATAAATTCTTCTGCAACTCTATGCAAAACATTGTTTTCATATCTATCATCGGCATTAAGTAATCCGATGATTTCACCTGTCGCTATTTTAAAGCCTTTATTACACGCGTCATTCGTGCCTTTGTCTTTTTCTGATATAATGACGTTAATAAAATCTTTATATTTTTTAATTATACCTGGTGTTTCGTCAGTGGATTTTGCATCAATGACAATATATTCCAAGTTAGGGTATTGCTGATTAATTAAGCTATTTATGGCTTCTTCAAGGTGTTTCTCACCATTGTATACGGGAGTAATAACAGTTATTTTAGGTAACATTTTTTGCTTTACCTACGAGTCTTTCTTTTCTTAAACACAATTTTGATTGTTTGTTTAAGAAGTTCCCATTTGCCAAATTCGCTGGCAAGTTGATCACATATGCCATCAAAGTTCTCAGAAATTTCGTTGTTATAATTCATTTTGTTGAAGCTTTTTCCACTATCGTTTGTCAAAAAGGCGCGGTTTATGTATTTAGTTGTTCTATTTAACTTTATTCTATTTTCTAGAAGCTTACTTGAAACCAGCTTGGGAGTTGTGTCGGATATAAAACCGTTGTCATATAAACCATACCTTGCCCAGAAAAGCAGCCTATCATTTTCTAATGGCGGCAATCCACGGTGAAGGCCATATACGTCTGCAAGAAATGCATATCCTGCGGGGCCTTCTATTTGTTCAATATCATTTTTAAAAACTTTTTCACAGAATTCATGACCGTATTTTTTGTCTTTATCAAAAAAAACTTTTGGATCCATATTTTTTTTGGTCTGTTTATTATATTTTTTAACAACCTCATCAATTTTTGAGAAATGTGTGGTTTTCTTGATGTATTGATGTGGTCCACTATTTCTATCTACGTCTGTTAAATACACAAAAAGAACGCAGAATCGTAGATTATCTACGTCTCTATGAAAATTCTGAGCAACGCCCAGATTTTTACTGTATTTGTGAAACGAGTGCATAACATTCATTTGATATAGAGAAGGCACGCATCCTAAGTATTGTTGGGCAATATTTAGAATGAGCGGATTATTTGCTAATTCTATTAAGTGTGGAGCTTCAATTATGTCTTCCAATAAATAACTAGCTTGGTGGTTATCATTTTCTATCTCAGATAGCTCTTTTGGCTTCATGTCACTATATGACCAAACATGACCGGCGAAAGCTTTTTTCTTTGTCAAGTGGCTCTTTATTTCATTAATTTGTTTTGTGGTTAGAACTTTGCCTAATATTGTTATTCCATCTTCGTGTAGTTCTTTTAGGTGTTTTTTTGTTTTTTGATCAGTTTTTTTATAGGGAACGTAAGAAATACGGGCTTTCTTTAACTTTTTACTAATACTTCTTGCAGCAAGATTAGCAGAGCCTTCCCTTATATCCATATCAAGATTCATTACTTGCGAAAGAAGAACGGATCGAAGAATATTTTTATCAAGATTTTCCATTTTTAATATATATTTTTTGCTGAATTATAGAGTAATGTAAATAAAATTTAAACATTTCACCTATACTATAATGCTCTTTAGTTCACAAATATTCATTTTATTATTTCTGCCGGTTACTGTCGGGTTATATTATGTTTTTGCAAAACATGATAGGGTTCGCATCTGGTTTCTTATACTGGCGTCTCTGGTGTTTTATGGCTATTGGGATTATCGCTTTATTCCGCTGCTGATAGCCTCGATCTTGATAAATTATTCTTTATCTCTCTTATATAGAAAAATACCGCTGAAGATACTGATAATTGGTGGCATCACATTCAATCTTTCCCTCATTATATTTTTTAAATATTTCAATTTCCTCGCTGAAAATCTGGTAACTGATTACCAGCCATGGGATATTATTTTGCCGCTTGGCATCAGCTTTTTTACATTGCAGCAGGTTTCATATCTTGTTGATCTGCACAAGGGTAGGGTGCCGCGATACGAGTTCTCCCATTATTTTCTTTATGTGGTTGTGTTCCCGCATCTGATTGCGGGGCCGATAATCAGACACAACGAACTGATCGCCCAGTTTAAGTTATCGCCATTGCGCAAGGGTTTGCACGAGCGTTTATCACGTGGGGCAACATTATTCACGCTTGGTTTAGCTAAGAAAGTTTTAATTGCCGATCAAATGGCGCTGATTGTCGATCCATTGTTTTCTGCGGCTTCTAATGGTTCGCTGACGTTTGCCGAGGCCTGGCTCGCCGCGCTTGCCTATTCAATGCAGATATATTTTGATTTTTCTGGATACTCTGAAATGGCTATAGGCCTTGGTTTATTGCTTGGTCTTATGTTGCCAGTGAACTTTGACCGGCCATATTCTGCAACTTCGATGCGCGAATTCTGGCGGCGGTGGCACATGACACTCAGCCGCTTCTTAAGGGATTACCTCTATATTCCACTGGGCGGCAATCGTTTTGGTTTAACCAGGCAAATATTAGCCGTGTTGTTTACTATGACGATCTGCGGCTTGTGGCATGGTGCGGGTTGGACTTATGTATTATGGGGCTTTGCCCACGGATTAGCGGTTGCAGTTAATAATGTATGGAAAAAATTTAGCGTAGAAATTCCAAAGAATATTGGATGGCTTCTAACATTTACTTTCGTCACATTTACCTGGGTAATTTTCCGTGCAGAGAATATAGAGGTCGCTAATTCAGTAATGAATTCAATGGTTGGATTGAGTGGATTAGGTTTCGAAATTAATGCCGAAATCAAAAGGCTTTGGTTGCTTCCTGTCGCTTTGTTCTTTTCAATTTATGGGATGACTTTCCTGGATTTCTCACTGAATAAAATGAAACCAAACAAATATCTGGCTAGTGGCTTGGCAGTATTACTTATTTATATAGTTCTTGAACTTGGCAAGGGGCAGCTCAATGAGTTTATCTACTTCCAATTCTAAAAACAAAAAGAGTAATAACTGGAAAGGATATTGGAAAAACTTTCTGATCACGGCATCGTCATGCACATTTTTTATATATCTTATAATTATCCTGGTTGACCCATTCGATACAATATTCTTCTCTCCGCCTTTAGATAGAGCGCCGATGGCAACGAACCAGCGCTTTTCCTATCCGGCGATTGCTAGAAATCAGAAATTTGATAGTGCAATAATAGGCACATCATCAGTAAGGTTATTTAATCCCGAGATTCTAAATGAAAAATTCTCAGCAAATTTTGTTAACCTAGCAGTAAACTCTGCAACGCCATATGAGCAATCGAGATTTCTGGAATATTTCCTTCGTTTCCACCCTCAGCCAAAAATCATAATTTTCGGTATCGACATAAAAAACCAGAACAAATGGTGCGCGCTAGATAATTCTGAAAGATTCACCGAGCGCGAATTTCCCGAGTGGATATTCGACGATAATCTCTGGAACGATTTGCTATATCACTTTAATGGCAAGGCTTTGGAGATTGCTGGCAGGCAGGTTGCACAGTTAACTGGTTTCATGAAGCCGAGATTTGGGCTTGATGGGTTTGATAATTTTACTCCTGATATTTCCGAATATGACATAGATAAGGCAAGAAAAAATATTTATGGGGCTAGCGGTAAACCTAGTCAGAAAGAAAGACCATCAAATCCGGAGTTATCTAGCGAAGAAATAGAAAATTTGCAATTTCCAGCGCTCGAATTTTTTGAAGAAATGCTTAAATCTGTCCCGGAAGATACAACAAAAATTATCCATATTCCGCCTCGGCCATGGTTAAGCCAGCCAGTTTCCAATACGAAAGATTATCTGGTTTTAGGGGAATGTAGGGCGCGAATGATTAATATTGCAAAAGGCAAACCAAATCTCCACATCTTCGATTTTTCAATTAATTCTCCCATTACGAGTGAAGATGGTAATTTCTGGGACGAGTGGCATCATAATATACTGATAGCAGAAAAAATTATTGAGATGTTCTCGGATAAAATATTGAAAAATATAGATAATTATGGCTATTTCTATTATTATTAAGTGCCAGTAATTTCTTATATTTGCGAGTTATTCCACGGGCAAATGTTACAGAAATATTAAATTATTGCCTGATACACTCAAAAGGCGTTGACATTTTTACGTATAAAACTATATTGGCGCCTCAGTTTTTAAGAGGAATAATATGTTTGCAGTAATCAAAACTGGTGGAAAACAGTATAAAGTAGCCAAAAATGATGTTCTCAAGATCGAGAAGTTAGAAGCAACTGTAGGTTCAGTTGTTTTGTTCGATGATGTTCTTGCTTTCACAGATGATGCAGGTAAGGCAACTCTTGGCTCTCCTATCGTAAAGGATGTAAAGGTTTCCGCTGAAATTCTTGAGCAGAAAAAAGCCGATAAGGTGATGATTTTCAAAAAGAAACGTCGTCAAAACTATCGCCGTAAAAAAGGCCATCGCCAGTTAATTACGGTTGTAAAAATTCAAGATATCGGCAAAGGGTTGCAGGCTAAGGCTGCAGCGCCTAAGGCTGAAGAAAATAAGGCTGAATCTGCGCCAAAAGCGGCAAAGAAAGCAGCTCCTAAAGCTAAAAAATCTGCAAAAACAGAAAAAGCTGAGTAAAGTAGAATAATCGAATAACTAGACTTTATATTAATTAAGAGGATTTAAGTCATGGCACATAAGAAAGCAGGTGGTAGTTCAAGAAACGGTCGCGATTCCGCCGGACGTAGATTAGGCGTGAAGAAATTTGGTGGTCAGGAAGTGATCCCAGGAAATATCATCATTCGTCAGCGCGGGACTAAATATTATCCTGGTTTAAATGTTGGTATGGGAAAAGACCATACAATATTTGCAACGGCTGAAGGCAGAGTAGAATTTAAAATGAAGGCTAATGGCAGACAGTTCGTGTCTGTGGTTAAAGCCGCTTAATTTCAGATTATTTTTAAATAATAAATTTCGGGGGGATTAGCTTTTGCTATCCCCCTTTTTTATCGGTTATAAAAATGCAGTTTATAGATGAAGCGAAAATTTTCGTAAGAAGCGGTAAAGGCGGGAATGGGTGTGTAGCCTTCCGCAGAGAAGCCAATGCGCCAGATGGCGGCCCTAGCGGTGGTGATGGCGGAAGAGGTGGCGATGTTATTATTGAGTGCGTACAAGGCCTGAATACCCTGATTGATTTTCGTTATACTCAGCACTTCAAGGCAAAAGGTGGTGAAAACGGTAAAGGAAAAGATCGTTATGGCGCTGGTGCAGATGATCTAATTATTAAAGTTCCGGTTGGGACTCAGGTTTTTCTTGAAGATGGCGAAACACTTCTTGCCGATATTACTGAAGTTGGTCAAAAAATTGTTGTCGCCAAAGGCGGGAAGGGCGGACTTGGAAATCTAAGGTTTAAGTCTTCTACCAATAGAGCGCCAAGACAATTTACGCCAGGAGAAGAATCAGAAGAAAAATGGTTGTGGCTGAAACTTAAACTCCTTTCTGATGCCGGTCTTGTGGGGTTACCAAATGCTGGTAAATCCTCATTTTTGGCTAAGGTTTCGCGCGCTAAACCAAAAGTTGCCGATTATCCATTTACAACAATTAAGCCAAAGCTTGGAGTTGTCTATGTGGATGGTGGAGAGTTTGTTCTGGCGGATATTCCTGGCCTGATTGAGGGCGCGAGCGAAGGACACGGCCTGGGCCATAGATTTTTAAAGCACGTTGAGCGTTGTGGCGTGATACTGCATCTGGTTGATGCGACTGCAGAAGATGTGGTGGAAAATTATAAAACTGTGCGTAATGAGCTTAAAAGATATAACAAAGAAATACTTAATAAACATGAGATTATTGCATTAAATAAATGTGATGCATTAGATAAAAAAGAGATAGAAAAGAAGCGTAAGAAATTAAAAAAAGTGGCAGGAAAAAATATACACGCTATTTCAACTATAACTGGCGATGGTATAAAAAAAGTTCTCAGAGAAATAAATAAGAATATTGATAAGAATAAGGCCAAGAAAGAAGAAGTAGCGGCCTAGGCAAAATTTTTAGATTACCTTAAATGATTTTCCTTCGCTAAAAACAATGTTCTCTTCCTGTAAAACATCTTTATCAAGTATTGCTAGCGCTTTATCTTTTGCTCTAGAGAGAATATTTCCGGCGGTTTTACCATTATTTACAGTCAGTGCTGATCCTATTTCAGGGAAGGCACTTTCCGATTCGCTAATAACAAAAAGGCTTTTTCTAATATTACCTCGATGTTTACTGCGCGCCGTTACTTCCTGTCCGACATAACATCCTTTTTTGAAATCTATAGCATTCAGCTCATCCATGCGGTTATGTAATGGAAAAGATTTGTCAGGCAGCATATCGTCTATTCCATTAGGAACAGCATTTGCAATCCTTAAATATTCATAATCTTCTATGCTTCCAAGAACAAAGCCTTTTGCCTCAAACGATTTGTAATCATTTGACCTTTCAATAACAGAACGTGCAAACATTTTATCAGTTCGTGGGTCGATAAACGCAACTCCTTTGCAAAATGAGATTGTCTTACCTGGTGAATTTGAAACTAGCCCATCTTGTTTTAAAACGTTCTCACCAACAAGTGCTGCAATCTGGAATTTATCACTAATATCTTCAATAGAAACTTTTGAACGCAAGCGATACATCATTAGCTTCTTAACTAATTCATCTTTTCGAGATTTTTCACAATCGATAATTAAATCACCATTCAATTCCGCAATAAAAAAATCATATAGAAACTTTCCTTGTGGAGTCAGAAGGCAGGTATAGATTGATTGGGTAGAATTAACCTTATTAATGTCATTTGTAATGATACCTTGCAGGAATGATCTGGCATCATCGCCTTTCAATGTTAAAATTGCCCGATTATCTAATGGAATATAATAGGAGTTCATTGATTGTTTCTTATTTCTTATTTACTATTTGTTTTAGTGCATTGTCCAACTTTTCGCTAACAATTTTTGTATCATAGCGCTTTCTAAGAGTTTTAAGAGCATTGATTGCCAAAGTTTCTGCCATTTTCTGGTTTTGCAAAAGATCCCCAAGAGCATCTGCCATTGCCCTAACGTTACCTTTCGGCACTATAATCGCATCATGGCCATGGCAGGCGATTTCACTTGGTCCCTCTGTATTAGTAGTTACAACTGGTTTACCACTCAGAAATGCCTCAAGCAGAACAATGCCAAATGGTTCGTGTAATGATGGGAGACAGAAAATATCAATTGAATCAAAGAATTTTTGTTTATCAGAAACCCAGCCCACAAATCTTACTTTTTTTTCTAAACCAAGTTCTTTCACTAGATTTTTTAAATTCCCGGATTCTTCTCCTTCGCCTCCAATTATTGCCCTGAAATCTAAATCAAGCTCTTTCATTTCGGCGAGTGCTTTTATAAATTCGGCGATTCCTTTCTTTTCAACGAACCTGCCCATTGTTCCAATTACCGGAGGTTTATTAAATTTCTTAAATTTAAATTTAAAGTCACTTGGAACGTTAATCATGTTAGGGACATGAAACAGCTTTTCATGAGGATGTCCCATTGCTGCAATGTGTTCTTTCAGGTGTTCTGTAGTGTGAAGAATTCCATCAAAACCAATAATTTTTTTCACGTTGTAGTTAGGAGTTCTGGCAATAATCGGGGCAATGTTTTTTGCTGCATGTTTTGCTAAAACGGCTGCTCTGTTTCCAAAGGTAATAATAGCATCAGGTTTTATTTTTATTAATTTCTTCCTCAATTTAAATATTGCCAGCAGATCCCATTGGCCAAAATTTCTTAATCTTTCAACGCTAAAATTCTTATTTCTGGAAAGTTTTATTATAGGCTCTTCGATCGCCGCGCCTGGGAAAATGAAAGAAGTAACTTCGTGACCTTGCGAACGGAGCGCTTCACAATAATCCAGGAGCGATTGTTCAAGACCTCCCAGGCCACGACTAAACATCAAACAGGCTATATGCATAGAGACACTAAATCCATTACTCAAAACAAGTATTTGATACTAAGTAATGATATAACTAGTGTAAATATAATTCGCCTTTCGAGAAGCGAAACTCTGAGGGTTTTATTAGCTCACAGCTAACTACTTGAACTGAGTGTAGTTTTCCGTCAAGTTTCTTGTCCCAGAAATCCAGAAATCTCTTTAGTACAGGAAAATCTGGCGCAATATCGTGTTCCTGCCACAGATATGTTTGCAGAATACTGTAGTGATCTGGCATGTGATAGAGAATTTCGGCAGTTGTAAGCCGATATTTTCTTAATAACCTTTCAATATCAGTCATTTAGATATCCTTTTGTTAGCATTCTACCTGAAGCCAATATGCCTATTATATCAAAAAAACACACTTTTTTGAACGTAAAAATATTTTGCCAAAAATAGCGATTAACATATTGATATATAGAAATAAATATAAACGGGTCATATTAACCATTTATTAACCTAATTGGGGTAGAATATACCCTGTACAAGCGTGTACGGGGAGAAGGGAACGTGGTAGTTAGTGTTACTAGCGTATCGCAAATTATAGAGCCGAAAGCTGTGAACTTTGTTCAAGGCACGAACGGACAGTTCCAGTCTCCATATTTATTGGATCAAATAGAAAAGCAAAAAGCTGCAATATATGAATCAATTGATGAAGTTGACTTAAGTGAGTTTGCCAAAAATTATTTGGCTTTTTATGAGAATGAGGCGGCAGATTTTTCTGTTGAATCGCTGGATAGTGATAATTTCAGTTCGCCTGAAAGGTTGGCGCTACTTGCTTATAAAATATTTAAGCAGGCCGATGTTCCAGCATCTGAGGATGAAGTTACAACGGATAGTTATATCACCAGCGATGAACTCAAAAATTTTATTAGAAAATCTGATTTATATTTGAGCACTGTGGGAGTTCTGGATAAAGGCGAGAATGCTGATATAAATAAATTTGCTTATTATGCTACAAAGCTAAATGATATTTATAATGCAGTTGATACTGGTGGCAGGAGCCTAAACTTCCGGGAATTTACAAATGTAGTTCTTTCAAAAGTTGACAGCACAAAAATTAGAGATTTTGAAAGAGTGCTCGATAAAGTAATTTCATTACTTGAAGACGGAGTAGATCGACCAGTGCTATTTACTGCGGTCGTCTGAGATTTACTTTTTACCTCTTATACCACTTCTTCATTAGATCCGTTATACGGCTTTGGCTAACTGGCTTGTTGATAAAATCAAACATTCCTGCTTGTAAGCCACGCTTCTGATCTGCTTCTAGTGATCCAGTAGATATACCAATTATAGGTGTGTGCTTGATTTTTTTATCATTCTCAACTTTACGAATTGCTTGCGTTGTTTCAAATCCATTCATCATTGGCATCAGGCAATCCATAAAAATAATGTCAAAAACTGAGTAAGAGATTTTATTGAGTGCTTCCTGGCCGTCATGTGCTGTAGTTACCTCGCATCCGAGCGGCTCGAGTATTTTCTTCATTGTATCGAGGTCGCTTTGATTGTCTTCAACCACAAGTATCTTTGCTCCCATAAATGGAGCTTCGCTGATAAGCTTACTGCCCTTCAGGCGACCGATGCACCAGAGCATTATTGCTTCCTGAATATATAGCCTGTTTTTTGCTTCTTCCCAGACAACTGATTGTGGCCCATCAAAAACTGATGCCGATACTTCTTCACCTCTATGTGCTGGCATGCAATGCATAAATAACGCATCGTCTTTTGCCATCTTCATTAGGGAGTCATCAACAATATAGTCTTTGAGTAATTTCTTTTTTGCTGCGGCATCAGAATCGCCCATAGACACCCAAGTATCAGTGTTCACAAGGTCAGCGTCTTTAACGGCATCTTTTGGCTCGGTAAAAAGTTTCACTGTTTCTGGCAAATCTGATTTTGGTGCGAGCTTTTTAGGGCAAGCTATTGTAAGTTCAAAACCAAATTTTTCTGACGCATGAATCCAGCTATTTGTCATATTATTGCAATCGCCAACCCAGGCAACTTTCTTGCCTTCGATAGAGCCTTTAATCTCCTCGAATGTCATTATGTCGGCCATAACCTGGCATGGGTGGCTATAATCAGTCAGGCCATTAATAATTGGAATTGCAGAATATTTTGCTAGTTCAATTAGGGTATTATGCTCATAGCAACGAAGCATCACCATATCCACGTAACTTGAGAGTACTCGCGCAGTATCCGAGAAAGTTTCACCTCTGCCAAGTTGAGTGTTGCTGCTATCTAGCGCGATAGCGTTGCCGCCCATTTTGCTGATTGCGGCTTCAAACGAAACGCGAGTGCGTGTAGATGGTTTTTCAAATATCAAAGCAATCTGTTTTCTTTTTAGCGTGTCAGCAACGCTGTTGTAACCAACCTTCTCATCAGATTTAACCATCTTTGCAAACGCAAGCATCCCTTGGAGCGTCGGCAGGTCTATCCCATCTATATCTAAAAAATGATTTATCTTTTTATCTGGCATTATTTGTCAATTTCCCTAAAAACTTTTCTTAGTATCCTTATTGCTTCGTCAACATGCTTCTCCTCAATAATCAGTGGAGGCAGAAGCCTGATCACATTATCAGCAGCCGGAACAGTTAGCAATCTTGCAGCGCGAAGTTTCTGAACTACAGGGTTATTATCCTGTTTTAGTTTAATGCCCTTCATTAAACCCAGGCCGCGGATTTCTTCGACCAGATTCGGGAAACTCTGCATAACTC
>ERZ1066140.121-NODE-121-length-19534-cov-5.820371_pt1 | contig 19534 bp, 18 predicted proteins | sample MGYA00382787_ERZ1066140 | MGnify/ENA primary metagenome ERZ1066140 (study PRJEB33369, sample SAMEA5778370) | biofilm metagenome | biome: Industrial cooling water; feature: Water cooling tower basin; material: Biofilm | place: United Arab Emirates | collected...
CTTCAATATAGACTTTTGCGCCTTTCTTGAGATAATTCTTAGCAACTTTAACCAGGCCTTCATTGAATATAACGACGCGGTGCCACTCGGTCTTTTCCTTGCGCTCGCCAGTCATTTTATCTTTCCAGCTTTCAGAAGTCGCAATGGTCAGGTTAGCAATTTCTTTGCCATTTTGTGTTGAGCGAACTTCAGGATCCTTGCCCAAATTGCCCACTAAAATCACTTTATTTACACTTCCCGCCATATATGCCTCACTCGTTAGATAAAATACAAAAAAACGCGAATTTTATTTTATAAAGTTTAAAATATCTTAAAGCAAGAAATAATGAGGTTAGTACTTTTTACCCCTAGCTATATGCGATTTCGTCATATATAATGCGCCGCTTTTTGTTAAACGAATTATTAAAACGTCATTCCCTGAATTTGCAAAGCAAATTCTAGGGGAATCCATACTGGTAACTGCTAACTAGGTAAGATGGATCGCCCTAGAATCGCTAAATGCGATTCAGGCGATGACGATCTGGAGAAAACATGGAAGAATTTATCAGCGTCCGCGGGGCGAAAGAACATAATCTGAAGAACGTTTCGGTTGATATTCCGCGCAATCAGTTCGTGGTAATTACTGGACTTTCCGGCTCAGGTAAATCGTCGCTGGCGTTTGATACAATTTATGCCGAGGGGCAAAGGCGTTATGTCGAAAGCCTTTCTGCCTACGCGCGCCAGTTTCTTGAGTTGCAAAATAAGCCAGATGTTGAATCTATAACCGGACTTTCTCCAGCGATTGCAATTGACCAGAAAACCACTTCGCGCAATCCGCGTTCGACAGTTGCCACTGTCACTGAAATTTATGACCATTTGCGCTTGCTATACGCGCGTATCGGAATTCCATATTCACCGGCAACTGGCTTACCGATTGAAAGCCAGAGCGTGACACAGATGGTGGATAAAATTCTCGAATTGCCAAAGAACACCAAGATTTATCTGCTATCGCCGGTAGTTCGCGGTGGCAAGGGTGAGCACCGCAAAGAAATCCATGATTTTAAGAAATCCGGCTACACGCGCATCAAGATTGATAATGAGATGTATGAGCTCGATGACATGCCAAGTATCGACAAAAACACAAAGCATAATATTTCCGTTGTTGTCGATCGTCTGGTGATTTCCGATGATCTCGGCAACCGCCTTGCTGATAGTATTGAGAAGGCATTGCAGCTTAGCAACGGCCTGCTGGATGTTGAAATTGTTGAATTGCCAAAAGGCGCTAAAACCAAGCTGGAAAATGGTAAGATAATAACTTTTTCAGAGCGCTTTGCTTGCCCAGTTTCTGGTTTCCAGATCGCTGAGATTGAGCCGCGTATTTTCTCGTTCAACAGTCCTTATGGCGCTTGTAAGCAGTGCGACGGGCTCGGAACCGAGATGTTCATTGACCCAGATATGATCGTTCCTAACAGTAATCTTACTCTGGCAAATGGGGCGATTGCACCTTGGGCATATTCGCAGAGCAATTATTATAAGCAGACTCTCAGCGGCATAGCGCGTCACTTCGGATTTAGTATGCAAACGCCTTTCAGAGAATTATCTGATAAACATAAAACGGCGATTTTATATGGCACTGATGCTGAAGAAATAAAATTTGATTATGAAGATGGATTGCGCAGCTATTCGGTTAAAAAGCCATTTGAGGGCGTGATTCCGAACATGGAGCGCCGCTGGAAAGAAACTGACAGTCCTTATATTCGCGAGGAAATTGAGAAATTCCAAAGCATTACAAACTGCGAAGCGTGCGGCGGTTATAGGCTGAATCCTGAAGCTCTGTGCGTAAAAATAAATGGTTTGCACATTGGCCAGTTGTGCGAAATGACAATTGAAGATGCAAATAAATGGATTCAGAAACTGCCAGAAAAGCTTTCCAAGCAGCATAACAAAATTGCTGAGCGCGTTTTGCAGGAATTGCAGCGCCGCATTGGTTTTTTGAACAATGTCGGGCTTGATTACCTAACTCTTTCGCGCAATTCCGGTACACTTTCCGGCGGCGAGAGTCAGCGTATCCGCCTGGCCTCACAGATTGGTTCTGGGTTAACCGGCGTTCTATATGTTCTCGATGAGCCTTCGATTGGTCTGCACCAGTGCGATAATGCGCGTCTTTTAAAAACTCTGAAAAATCTTCAGGCAATTGGTAATACCGTTATCGTTGTTGAGCATGATGAAGAAACAATCGCCAGCGCAGAATATCTTGTGGATATGGGGCCTGGGGCAGGTGTGCATGGCGGTGTGGTAGTTGCTGCTGGAACTCCTAAAGAAGTAATGAAAGTGAAGGAAAGCGTCACAGCACAATATATGCGTGGCGACAAATTCATTGCTGTTCCAGAGCAGAGAAGAAAAATTGAGAAAGATAGAAGAATCAGGATAATAGAGGCATCATCTAATAATTTAAATAATGTTTCAACAGAGATTCCTCTGCGGACTTTCTGTTGCATAACTGGCGTATCTGGCGGCGGTAAATCCAGTCTGATTATTGAAACGCTTTACAAGGCTGCAGCGAAGCAACTTAATGGTGCGCGCGATAATCCTGGCCCGGTTAAACGCATTGAAGGGCTAGAATTTCTGGATAAAGTTATTGAAATCGATCAGTCGCCGATTGGCCGCACGCCGCGCTCTAATCCGGCTACTTATACCGGTGCGTTCTCTAATATACGTGATTGGTTTGTTGGTTTGCCTGATGCAAAAGCGCGTGGTTACAAAGCCGGACGCTTTTCTTTCAACGTCAAAGGCGGACGCTGCGAAACCTGCCAGGGTGATGGCGTAATAAAAATTGAAATGCACTTCTTGCCGGATGTTTATGTAACGTGCGAAGAGTGTAAAGGACAGCGTTACAACCGCGAAACTCTGGAAGTAAAATATCGTGATAAATCCATCGCCGATGTTTTGAATATGACCGTATACGAAGCAGTTGAGTTTTTTGATAAAGTTCCAGTAATAAAAGAAAAATTGGTTACACTGAAAGAAGTTGGGCTTGGCTATATCGGGCTTGGGCAATCCGCTACAACACTTTCAGGTGGTGAAGCACAGCGCGTCAAATTAGCAAAAGAATTAACCAAGCGTTCTACTGGCCGCACACTATATATACTCGATGAGCCGACGACTGGTTTGCATGCAGATGACGTGAACAAATTGCTGAAAGTTCTGCATAGGCTGGTTGATTCTGGCAATACTGTTGTAGTTATTGAGCATAATCTGGATGTTATAAAGACAGCGGATTGGGTTATCGACATTGGCCCTGGTGGTGGATCAAAGGGCGGAAATATTGTCGCTGAAGGCACGCCAGAAAAAATTGCCGAGAACAAAAAGAGCGTTACAGGTGAGTATCTAAAACCCCTATTACAAAAACGCAAAAAAGCTGCCTAATTAGCTAAGCTCAAGAAGTTTTTTCAGAGATAATTTGACTTTTTGCCTGTCATTTTTTGAGAGCTGCCCAACTTTTTCGATTACAAGCCTGTTATCTATTGTAAAAAGCTTCATTCGTACCGAGCATGGCTTAGGTAATCCGGCTTCTTTGTATTCTTTAACAAGTGTATCTAGTGGAAATGAAGAATTAGTAGCGGAGGTAATCATCGCAGCAACTGAGTGACCGGATTTTTCGCCAAAAAAATCATAGGATGAAATAACCAGTGCCGGCCTGGTTTTACTTCTGGCCATGTCGGTAAAAGGAAAAGACACTCTTATAACGTCAAAAATATTGTACATTATACATTTACCAATCTTTAAAAGTTTCTTCATCTTCTTCTGAGTGCCACTCATCCAGCGAACCATCAAGCGCTTTCAGATATTCAATATCGAATCCTCGTGCTTTTTCCAGCACCACTTTTTCATCTTCAATTTTAAATGTCACAGCATCACCCTTCGATAAACCAAGGAATTTCCTTATGTTAAGAGGAATCGTAGTCTGATGTTTTGATGTCAGCTTTGTAATATCCACAGCAATACCTTTCTTACAGTATTAGTGTAATACTGTAATACCAGAATGTCAATATTTACCTAAAAATTCACCAATCTGAAAATCATCTGACAGAAAATTGCAGTTGAGGTATTATTATAAGTAACAGGTGTACCAGTAGCACAATTTGGGTTAGAAAATACTTGAACAGCTCCGCTGTCAGGGATAGCATCGTCCAGTTTTATATCCAAGCTTTCTGCATCAACTGGCGATAGAATACTGTTGTTTGGATCCCCGGGTCTTCCAGCGGTGGCAAAAATTATAGAATTTCTAACGCCGGTGTAATCAGCATTATCTAGAAAATAGCCACCATTAGGATATTGTGAAGATGGAATATTTACGCCCGGAGTACCGGTACATACTGGGTTGTTGCAAGTTCCGCTATAAGAACCGCTTATAATCCCAGCGAGTGCTAAATGTTGCCATGCAATAACAGATTCAAAAGGATAAGGTGGCCCTGGTAGAGCAGCTCCGCTATCCCAAACAATATTTCCATCGCCGTTACCATTTGACGCTGTAGGCCAATAAGTACTGGCAAGAGTCATATCACCAGGCAGGGCGAAGTATTTATCGCGGAATTCGCTAACACCAGTTTTAATGCGGGATACTTCAGCCACAACAGCGCGAAGTTTTGAAGCGTGCTGGAAATTTTTATAGGTTACAAATGCAGCGACCAACATCGCAGCAATTACAACAACCATGGATATCTCAATAAGAGTCATGCCTTGCTGGGAGATTCTTCTTCTTTTTCTTCGCATTATATCAACGTCCAAAAATTGCCCTAAGAATTAAATTACCAAAACAATACTATAAATTATAATTCTTATAAAGTATTGTCTTCTAAAAAATTAACAAAATAAGAAAGATGTGATTAAATTGAGAAAAAATGTTTTTACAATTAATCCGGAAACATCATTCATTGATAGGCTTTCTGAGGTTTTGCTCAAAAGAACGGAGGGGAAGCCTGAAGCACTAGCCGCATACACAATTCTTCTTCCTAACAGACGCTCATGTAGAAATTTGGCGAGTGCTTTTGCCAAAAATGCCAATAACAAAGCGCTAATACTTCCAAAAATCAGAGCAATTGGAGACACCGATGAGAGTGAACTCATACTCTCCGATATATCTGGTTTTGACGAAATCAAGCCAGCCATATCAGAAATTAAAAGAACTTTTCTTCTGGCGGAAATCATTCGTGAGCGGGAAAATATTTATGGCAAAGTTAATTATGAGGATTCGCTGAATCTTGCGAGAGAGCTGGAAAAATTTTTAGACGAGATGCAGCGACATGAATTGCCGTTAGATAATTTATCTAATGATATTGATTTCGAGCTGACAGAGCATTGGCAAAAGACTCTGGATTTTTTGTCGATACTTTCCTTGGAATGGCCTGAGATATTAGAAAGAGAAGGTTGCCTTGATATTATAGACAGGCGTAATAAACTAATCAGATTACAATCTAAAATCTGGCAATTATCTCCGCCCGATTCCCCAGTCATTGCCGCTGGATCAATCGGAAGCTTGCCAGCCACACTCGATTTACTAAAAACAATAGCTGGGCTGCCAAAAGGCGAAGTTATTCTGCCAATGGTAGATAAAAACATTGATGAGATGCAGTTGAATTATATTGCATCGAGTCATCCGCAATATTTAGTAAAAAACTTTTGCGAATCAATCTGTGTAAAGTTATCTGATATAGAAGAGTGGGGAGACAAAAATAAAGTTCCCATTAATGAATCGGGGAGAGCTCATTTTGTAAGAGAGATTATGCGGCCTGCTCAAACAGTTTCCAGTTGGGTGGGAATTAACTTATCAGAAGAATCAATTGCAAATTTAAGCATGATAGAATTTTCTAATCTGAGTGAAGAGTCGCAGATAATATCTCTGATGCTTAGAAATCATCTTAATGATCATGGCAGAAAAGCAGCTCTAGTAACAAATAATCGTGATTTGGCAATAGGTGTCTCTTCAATCTTAAAGAAGTGGAATGTTAATGTTGATGATTCTTCGGGGATGCCGATAAGTAAGATTCCATTGGCAAATTTTTTCCTCAACATAGCTGAAATGGTTACTTCGGGTTTTTCTGCAGTAAAATTTTTATCGGTTATGAAAAACTCACTTTGTTCATTTGGATTTGAAAAAAATGTTTTCAGAAAATTGATTTCAGACATTGAGCTTTATGTTTTCAGAGAAGCATTGATTAAGGATGTTTTTTCTGACGAGGCAAATGTTGCGCTAAATGAAGCTGGGTGCTCAGAGGCTTTAGAATTGTTGGCGGCCTTCAAAAGCATTATCAATGAGTTCTCAGATTTAATTCTTGGCAATAGAAAGATTTACTTAAGCGAAGTAATAAAGCTACACTTGCAAGTTCTGGAGAAATTAAATGGCAATAACAATACTGATTATAAAAGTATCTGGGAATCGGATGATTCATCGAGTGAGTTGCTGGAATATTTTACAAAAATTATCGGCAGTACCAACAAAGAGCTGATAGATCCGGTCGATTATTTACCTACTATAAAGAACTTTCTGGCGACAAAACAATACTGGCCGCCTGATTATAGTCGTACAAAAATTTCCATTCTAAGTCCAATGGAGGCAAGGCTTGGTAACTTTGATTTGTTAATACTTGCAGATTTGAATGCTGGTTCATGGCCTAAGAAGATTGGTACAGGTTGGATTAATAAGGCAATGAGAGAGAAGTTTGGCCTTCCCGACGAAGAGATAGCGATGGGACATGCCGCACACGATTTTACAAGCTTTCTTTTCGCACCGGAAATAATAATGACAAGAGCGAAGAAAGTTAATGGTAGCCCATCAGCTGCATCTTCTTGGTGGATTCGGATGGAAACAGTTTTAAAATCAGCCAATAAATTTGATCGTGTCAAATCGAAGATTCCCTGGATTGAATGGTATAAGATTCTGCAGCAAGCTGATTACAAGCCTTGTGCAAGGCCTGAGCCAAGGCCACCAGTGTTTTGTCGGCCAAGAGTTTTGTCAGTGACGCAAATTGGTAAACTTATGCAGGATCCTTACAGTATATACGCATCACAGATATTAAAATTCAGGAAGCTTAATGAAATTGATAAATTGCCAGATCAAGCGGAGTTTGGAAATATTGTGCATAAAATATTTGAGGTTTTTTGTGGTTCAGAATTTGCATATTCAGATGACTACAACAAAACTTTTGAGCAAATTCTAAAAATTGCTGAGGATATTTTTTATAAAAAGAAAATTTCAAATAATGTTTATCCTTTATGGATGGCTAGATTTAAAAAATTGGCAGCGTGGTTCTGTGAAGAGCAGGTAAAAAGGTCTGAGAATATATCAGCGCTATTTTCAGAGCAAAATGGGGCTATATCATGGATTTCTGAGGCTGGGAATTTTACGCTTAAAGCTAGAGCAGACCGGCTGGAGATTTCAAAAGATGGTGTTATTAATATAATAGATTATAAGACAGGCTCAATTCCTATGCCGAAAGATATTTATACAGGGATTGCTCCTCAGTTGCTACTAGAGGCGCTGATAGCCATGAAAGGCGGTTTTACTAAAATTAGCATAAAGACCGGAGATAAAATCGATGCTGATAGTATCGGTATGGAATATTGGCAGCTAAACCCATCTAAAGATTCAATGGAAATTAAGTGTCTTAAAAATTCTCTGGTTGAAAATACTGAAGATAATATAAAATCATTGATTAATAAATTTGACAGAGAAGAGACTTCTTATATTGCCTGTCCAAATCCTAAAACTTCTCCAAATTACAATGATTTCGCGCACCTTGAGAGGCTTAAAGAATATCAGTAATTTTATTCCTTAAAATCAACCAAAAGTTGTAGTTTTGTAATTGAAGGTTTTTAATTGCTTGCTTTTTTTTGGTTAAAGTAATAGAAGTAAAACCTAGACTTTGGAAATACTCTCATAGGGTAATTAGTATGGCGAAAAGCGGTAAAAGTTCTATCAATTCAGGTAATAATTCCAATACTTCCGGTGTAGCAGTGGATTTACTTGATCCAAGCACTTCACCTAAAGTAAAATCAAAGAGCAAGCTACAACCCAAGGTTACTGATTTGGCGGGGTCTGCGCCTTCAATAAAACCCAGAAAGAAAATATATTTTGCTGCGTCGACAGCTGACAGAAGTGATTTCATGCCTCTTTCCGTGTCGGTGAAAAATAGCAAGAAAGTCGGTAAAGCGGTTGCAACAAGAGTAGAACCAGAGGCTGCTGAAAAATCAGCTGCTAGAAATCTTGCTGAGGATTACGGCATTTTTGCGCCAGTAGAAAATAACTCTCAAACTCAGGCCGAGGAATCTATAGCCTCGCAGGTGAGGAGGGCGATTGAGGAACAAAGCCAGGCCTCCGAATTAGATTTGGCATTAGAAAATGAATCTAAAAAACAAAGAAATGACAGCAAAAAATTTAGCAATACCAAGGCGGCGAAACCTTCGCACATTGATAGAAAAAATATTTTCAATGAGGAAAAAGCTAAGCTTGAGAGAATGGTAAAAGAGGCAAGGGAAGCTCAGTCCAGGCTTGAACTTGAAGAAGAGCAAGCTCAGGAAGTAAAGTCTCCTTCTTATTCTTATGAAGTGCCATCTGACGTTAAAAGCGAGACTGAAGCAAAAAGAATCTCTGAAAAGAAATCTAGCTCAAAGAAAACTGATGTTGCTAAAAAAGTGTCGGATGAGAGTCAATTTACCAGTTTGATTTCTCCAGCTACGGAGTTTTCTGTTCAGCAGGATAGGGTATGGCAGCTGGTAGAGGATATATCGGATGTCAATGCTGGTTATCTTTCTAAGCTATTTGAATTAGCGAATAGAGGGATCAATTCAAGGATAAATTTTATTGAGAATTTACTGGAAGAGTCAGCTATTTCTTCTGGCAGGTTCCTGGACATTAAGTCTACTTCTGAGCTTTTAGAGTTACAGAATGAATTATATGAAGATAGAATAGAAGATGCCTCTGATTATCTATCTCAATCACTTAAGAAGCTTGAGAAATACTCAAATAATCTGGATGCTTATCAGAGTAATCTAAGAAAATTGATTACCTCTTTCTTCGGCTCATTTTAGTGCCTAATTTAGGTTTGATTCTGTAGGCGTTTACTTTTTTATTTATGAAGAAGATAGAAGCAATTATTAAGCCTTTCAAACTTGATGAAGTCAGTGAATCTCTCCAGGATATAGGCGTTGGTGGGATGACTGTCACAGAAGTGCGTGGTTTTGGTAATCAGAAGAAAAATTCTGAGGGTTTTGCTGAGGAAGATAGGCTTGCGGAACTACTGCCAAGAATCAAAATTGAGATGGTGGTTGATGATAAATTTGTTGATAAAGTTGTTGCTACAATCCAGAAGGCGGCTCATTCGGGAAAATCTGGGGACGGAAAAATATTTGTTTCCCCTGTAGATGAAGTTATAAGAATCAGAAATAACGATAAGGGCCTTTCCGCTCTGTAGATTCCGCTCTATAGATATTTCAAAAAATTATTGATTTAGCAGCATTTTATGCTTGCCAATTTAAGATTCTGAGTATATCAATTCGTCCCGGGTTTATTGAGTTTTTATAAAACTCAGTACTAAAAAAATTCTTTTTATACAAAATATTACTAATGTCGGGGAGACTTAAATGAGTGCTGTTGATAAATTACTAAAATCTTTAAAAGACAATAACATACAGTTTGTTGATTTCAGATTTACTGATACTAAAGGTAAATGGCAGCATACCACGAAGGTTGCGTCACAGGTTGATGCTTCTACATTCGAAGACGGAGTTATGTTTGATGGCTCTTCGATAGCTGGTTGGAAAGATATTAATGAATCAGACATGATTCTGATGCCTGACGCTGATACTTCTTTTATCGATCCTTTCACGTCGCAATCTACGCTTGTCATATTCTGTGACGTGATTGAGCCGAACACTGGCTTGGGGTACTCTCGTGATCCTCGTTCAACTGCGAAAAGAGCCGAGTCATATTTATCTTATACAGGTGTTGGTGATAGAGCTTATTTTGGTCCAGAATTAGAATTCTTTATTTTTGACGATGCGCGTTTCGACGTTTCTATGAATGGCAGCTTTGCAAGGCTTGATTCAGAAGAAGGTCCTTACAATTCAGCTACTGAATATGATGTTGGTAATATTGGTCACCGTCCGAGAGTAAAAGGTGGGTATTTCCCAGTTCAGCCAGTAGATTCTTTGCATGATATTCGTGCTGAAATGCTTACTGTTCTTCAGGAAGTTGGTATAATTCCACAAATTCACCATCACGAAGTTGCGCCTAGCCAGTGTGAGCTTGGTTTCGAGTTTAGTACGCTTGTTAAAACTGCGGACAACGTTCAGAAATACAAATATGTGGTGCACAATGTTGCGCACTCTTATGGAAAGACAGCGACATTTATGCCAAAGCCTATTTCCGGTGACAATGGTTCTGGAATGCACGTTCATCAGTCGATTTGGAAGGGTTCAGATCCTCTTTTTGCTGGTAAAGGATATGCTGATCTATCAGAAATGGCGCTATACTACATTGGTGGTATAATTCACCACGCAAAAGCTATTAATGCTTTCACAAACGCTTCAACAAACAGCTACAAGCGTTTAATTCCTGGATTTGAAGCTCCAGTGTTGCTTGCTTATTCGGCTCGCAACCGTTCTGCTAGCATTCGTATTCCTTATGTTCCTGGCCCTAAAGGCAAGAGAATTGAAGTTCGCTTCCCAGACGCGGCTTGCAATCCATATTATGCATTCGTTGCCATGTTAATGGCGGGACTTGACGGTATTGAAAACAAGATTCACCCTGGCGACGCTATGGATAAAAACCTCTACGATCTTCCACCGGAAGAGAAGAAAGGTATTGAGAACGTATCTGGTTCTCTAAGAGAATCGCTTGAAAATCTTGATAAAAACAGAGCTTTCTTAAAGAAAGGTGATGTTTTCACAGATGATCAGATTGACGCGTATATTAGTTTGAAGATGAATGATGTTTACGATGTTGAGCATACTCCTCATCCGATAGAATTCTTAAACTACTACAGCTCTTAACCTGATTTAATTCATAGGTAATAGTTTTGTGATCATGCACTATAATCCGATAATATGTGCAATAGATTCGTCTGACCTGGCTGTTGCCAAAAAATTAATTAAGGCTACTTCTCCTCATGTAGGTCTTATCAAACTTGGGCTGGAGTTTTTCACAGCTTTTGGCAGGGAAGGCGTTAATGAAGTTGTTAAATCCGGAGCTCCGGTTTTTTTGGATTTAAAACTTCACGATATTCCGAATACTGTTTCATCGGCGGTTGCCGCCGCCGTATCATTAAATGTTGAGATGCTAACTGTACATGCTTCAGGCGGCAGTGAAATGTTGGCTGCTGCTGTAAAAGCAGCAAATAAGAAAACCAAAATATTGGCAGTTACTGTTCTAACAAGTCTCAACGAGAGCGACTTACAATCAATTGGCTTTTCCAAAAGAACAGTGACGGAGCAGGTGTTACAACTTGCAGACATTGCCTATAAATCTGGTGTAGATGGCATTGTTTGTTCTGCCAATGAACTTGAAGAATTGAAAAAAATATATAAAGATAAACTTAAATTTGTAGTTCCTGGTATCAGACCGCAAGGAAGTGATGTTGGCGATCAAAAAAGAGTTATGACACCAACTCAGGCAATACAAAAAGGTGCTGATTACATTGTTATTGGTCGGCCAATTACTAATAGTAAAGATCCTGCTAAGGCGGCAGAAGAGATTTATAAAAATCTTGTGATGAGTTAATTAATAAACGGAGCAAAATTATGGTTTTGTGGGTATACATAGTTAGTATCAGCATTTTTCTTTTTGTATATTTTCACTTTATAGAAAAACATAGATGCTTTGTGAGGGAAGGTTCAAAGAGTTATCCAAACCATGTTGGAGTTGAATTTACTCATACATTTATGGAAAAAATTACCTGCCATTTATATTGGGGCTTTACAAGCTGGATGGTTCTTTTTCTTGTCGCTGCGGCTGCAATATATATGTATACAAAACGTATGGAATCTAGTCCTGCAACGATCGTTTTTGCTTATTTGAGCTTGGTTTTGGCGTGGATATTTCTTGGTTCATTTGTTGTAGTGGGCGATGGACATGATTACTTGATGGGAAAATATAACAAATAATTCAGCAGAATTATTTAAGCCATCTGCTACCAGGTTTTATCGCTGGTACATTTTTAAGAGATTCTGGAATTTCGCTGGCAGGAAATGTCTGCACTTCAATTTTTGCCAGGGCGATCAATTTGAAATTTTTTATCGGTTGATCTGTTCCGCTTCTGTTTATAAGGCAAGCTTCGGCAACAATTTTTCCACCAGCATCTTCTGCACACTTTATAGCTTCGAGTGATGATTTTCCGGTTGTCACGACATCTTCCACAACCAAAATTCTAGTACCTTTTTTTATTTCAAAGCCACGGCGTATAGAAAAATTTCCATCAACTCTTTCACAAAATATTGCTGGGATACCAAGTTGACGACCCATTTCATAACCAACTATGACGCCTCCCATAGCTGGTGAAAATACCATATCAAAACTCTCATTCGGTAATTCTTTTCTAATTTTATTCGCAAGAGCCGCACATAGTTTTTCAGCACGCTTTGGTTCTGAAAGAACGCGCGCGCATTGCATATAAGTATCGCTATGCAATCCGGAAGACAGTATAAAATGTCCTCTTAAAATTGCCTGAGTCTGTTCAAATTCTTTTAAAACTTCAGATTGATTCATAACCGCTATTTATCTATTAAAGATTATAAACTGTCAAAAAATTTATTAATAAAAAAGGGCGGCTAATTTTGCCGCCCTGATTAATATTAATATCAGATAAAAGATTTATGCAGCCACAGCCCCAGAAACTTTATCTTTATCCAGTGACTTAACAAGATATTTTGCTGCTTTTTCCTGATCCATTTCTTTCACAGCTGCAAACTCTCCTGCAAGGCGGTTAAGAGCATTTTCATAAATTACTCTTTCGCTGTAAGAGCGGTCTGGATCATCCACATTCTTGTGAAGATCACGAACAACTTCAGCTATAGAAACTATGTTACCAGAGTTAATTTTTGTTTCATATTCTTTCGCTCTGCGGCTCCACATACCACGACTAGTTCTGGCACGTCCTTTAAGAGTTTTTCTTGCATGCTCTAATTCTTCACCAGTGCTTAGGCGGCGAAGGCCTGTTTCTATTGCGCGGTTAACAGGTATACGTAGAGTCATTTTATCTTTTTCAAAATGCACAACATAAGTAGTTAGTTGCATACCACCGATGGCTTGAGATTCAATATTTGTAACCCTTCCTACACCGTGAGTTGGGTAAACCACTTTATCTTCTACCTTAAACGCGAACAACTTCTTCTCATCAGCCATATCGAAAAAACCTCCGTAGTTATTGTTTATAGTTAAGTAGTCGTCAAAATAAAAAAACAAAGCTCCGCCTAATTTTACTTAAGCGAAATACATTTTGCTTACTTTCATCTGAGATGGTGTGCATCCTAACACAAAAATCACAAAATTAAAAGTGAAAACCAATATTGGGAATCTATATAAATCAATGTGTTACGCAGTGTAACAAAAACTTCATGTACCTTTTCCGGGTTTTGGGCTGAAGTATTTATCGAACTTGCCCTCTTCCCCTTTGAACTTGTCAGCATCAGGAAGGGCGCCCTCAGTCACGGTAATATTAGGCCATTTTGCCGAATATTCACGATTTAATTCCAGCCATTTTGTATTTTGATCGTTCTCAGCCTGAATAGCGTCTGCTGGGCATTCTGGTTCACAAACTCCGCAATCAATGCATTCATCTGGATTGATAACAAGCATGTTTTCACCCTCGTAGAAACAATCTACAGGACAAACTTCAACGCAATCCTGGTATTTGCATTTAATACACGCTTCAGTAACAACATATGCCATATTACAAAAATCCTTTTCTGATAAACAAGCCGCGGGATTATTACGTAAGAGTTTAAAAAAGTAAAGTATTTTCAGAGCCTATAATTGGACTGATTTTTTTATTTTAAGATTGCTTGTTATGTCGAGCGTATTTCTTTAGAGTTAATTGGATGAACAATAAAAACGAAAGAAATCTAAACAAAGAATATCAGGATACCGCAAATCGAAAATATGCGTATGAGTTCGATTATTTATTGCGCGACTATATGTTGGATGAGTTTAAGCCTCATTTTAAGGGTAGGGCGCTGGAGATGGGTTGCTACAAAGGAGAGTTTACAAAGAAGCTCCTTGAGCATTTTGATGATGTTACGGTACTGGAAGGTTCTTCAGATTTAATACAAGAAGCAAAGAAAAATACTGGCGGACGCGCAAAATTTGTCAATTCAATGTTTGAAGATGCCAAATTGGATGGTCAATATGACAGCATATTCTTAATGCACACGCTCGAGCATCTTGATAATCCCACAAAAATTCTAAATCACATCAACAAATGGCTATCTCCTTCGGGTGTATTGTTTCTTGTTGTCCCGAATGCTCATGCGGCATCTCGGCTTATTGCTGTCAAAATGGGCTTGATAGATTATCCAACAGCTGTAACAGAAGGCGAGAGATTGCACGGGCATAGGTGCACATACAACATGGGTCTGCTGAAAGAAGAAGTTAATAAATCTATACTTAAAATAAAAGGTGAGGGCGGCGTTTTCTTCAAACCATTTGCCAACTTCCAGTTCGATAAACTTATGAATACGGATATTATTGACAAATCGTATTTGGACGGATGTTATAAATTAGGCAAAGATTTTCCTGATTTGTGCGCCAGCATTTATCTTCTGTGTGGAAAAGGAAATAAATAGGTTATAAACTTAGGCCGGATTTTTTTCTCTAACCTTTTGCTTCATTATTTTCTCAGCTAAATCAACGCCGTCTGGAGTTCCAATATGGAACCATTCGCTATTTTTCATTACCAGACCCTTTACCCCTTCAAGAACACCAGAATTATTTATATTTTTTTTATATACTTCAATCAGTGAAAACGGGCTTAATTCAAATTCATCGAGTAACTCAGGTCTTAATAACTGTATTCCGGTAAAAACATAAGGCTTAGTTTTTGCGTTATTATTTACTAAAATTTCATTTTTATCTGAAAGGAAAAAATCACCATTCCCGTCATAACCAATGGCGTTTTTTGTAGTTTGCAAAACTAACACCGCTTTGGTTTTTGAGTCCCAGATTTCAATCATAGACTGCAAAAGGCTGTTTTTTTCGGATTTATCGCGCCAAACTATATCTCCGTTTATTACAAAAAAAGGTTCTTTACCAAGCAGCGGTAATGCCTGAAGTAAGCCACCGCCGGTATTTAATAAAACGTCTTCGTGAATATATTCAATATTCAGTCCCTTATATCCCTTGATATAATTCTGTAGTTTTTCCGGCTTATAATGTGTGTTTACTACGACTTTCTTTATGCCAAATTCTTTGAGTTTGTCGAAAGTATATTCAATCATCGGCTTTCCACAAACCTCAACCAAAGGCTTTGGCTTGTCGGCAGTTAGAGGCATCATGCGCGTACCAAGGCCTGCTCCGAAAACCATGGCGGCTGTGGGTTTATTGCTTGGCAACTCTGAGCTCCTCGGTAATATTTTTGTCAAACCACTTTTTTAAATCTGAAAGTGCTGGGTGTTTTAAATTCTCTTCTAATCTTAACCAAACAGTTGGTATAAAGTCGAGATATCTTTTTTTATTGTCACGTAATGCTAATCTGGCGAAAGTTCCCAATATGCGAGTGTTCCAATGCGCACCCCAGACAGAATACGATTTATCAAATTCTGATTCAGAAATGTTTGATTGCTGGATAAAATATTTAATCATTTCTTTTTGTACGTTGATGCTAACATCGCGTCTTATGTCTTGTAATAGGGCTGCTAAATCCAATGTCGCTGAGCCAACAACTGCGTCCTGAAAATCCAATAGGCCAACTTTTTCAAAGCCATTTCTTTCTGGTAACCACATTAAGTTATCTGCGTGGTAATCATAAAGGCAAATTGTTTTGGGAGGAGAAATGTTTTTAAATAATTGCTGCCAAATTTCGATATATTCAGAAATGATATTTTTGCTTAGTTTTTTCAGCTCTGGAAATAGAGGAAGATACCATTCAAGAAAGCGCATTATTTCTTCTTCCATACGAATTGTATGATGTGGCAAAACGTCTGGAGGCTTGATTTTGTGAAGCCTAATAAGAACATCAACGGCGGATTTATATAACTCAAATTCGTTTATTCCGGATTTGGTTGCTTTGTTGAAACTTAGATCACCAAGATCTTCCAGCAATAAAAATCCGTTGTTAATATCTCGAGCGAATATTTTTGGTGCACTAAAACCAGATGTAACAAGAAACTCATCAACAAAAATAAATTTGCCAAGTGATTTATCTGTCGGCGGGCAATCCATCAAAATAAAGTTTTTGTTTTCGGCGGTAATGCGCTCATACTTTCTGAATGAAGCATCGCCAGCTAGTGGATTTCTAACAATTTCTCCAGATATAAAATATTTCTTTAGGAAAGAATCAATTTGAGACGAGCGATTATCTGAATTCATTTATTTTTTGCCACTTTCCATTTGGGTTATTTATATAAAACACACGTTTATTTGGATCATCTGCGTATTCAATTCTAATCGATAATGAATTAGTTGGTAAATAGTTTTTGGCAATTTCTGGCCATTCTATTATTGAAATTCCGGTTTCCAAAGCATCGTCAATTCCAAGTTCTAGAACTTCACTGCCATTTTTCAGCCTGTATAAATCAAAGTGCCAGATCGTTCCTATTTTTGTGTCATAGGTTTTTACCAGTGTAAATGTAGGGCTTGTTATCTCGTTCTCATCTGGTTTAATTTTTCTTATTAGAGATTGCACGAAGGTGGTTTTGCCGGTGCCAATTTCACCAGATAGAGCAATAACGTCACCTTTTGCCACAAGTCTGGCAATAAATTCTGCCAAATCCTTGGTTCTTTCAGCACTATCAATTTCTAATTTTATTTCGCTCATCTTAAACCAATAAATCAATAATCTTTATTTTATGCCTTGCGATTAAATATGCATGTAATTGTAGTGCCTTCTTTCGCGGCCGAGTGAACACTAATTTTTCCTCCGTGTAATTCGACAAAGCTTTTTACAATTGGTAATGAGAGAGCGGTGCTATCCGCATCATAATTATCAAATTGTTTTTTGTAGAAATGTTTAAAAATATCCTGGTGATCTTTTAGGTCAATTGCCTGGCCATCATCTTTTACAGAGATAGTTACACTATTTTCTTGTCCCGAGATATTAAGCTCAATTTTCCCATTTTTTGTAGTCTGTCTGATGGCGTTATTAACTAGATTGCTTGTGATTTGTAAAATTCTTTTTTTGTCAGCATTAATTTTTCCAATATTATCAGGGCAATTTATTTCTAATTTTCTTTCTGAATTTTTTGCTCTCTCAAGCAGAGTTGGCACAATTGAATTTATAGCTTCTTTAATATCAAATTCTTCTATATCAAGTGCCATATACCCGGCGTCTATGGAAGCCATATCGAGAATGTCGTTAATAAGAGATGAAAGCCCGATTGAAGATTTATAAATACCAGATAAATATTCTTTCTGCTTTTCGGTTAATTCGCCAAAATAGTTGCTCAGTAACGCCTCAGAAAAGCCGCGAATGGAGGTAAGTGGCGAACGTAGTTCATACGAAACATTAGCAAGGAAATTACTCTTCAGATTATCCGCCTCTTTAAGTGCTTCTCTTTCGGAGCGCAGGGATTTTTCAACCAGGAATGAGTCGGTGATATCTGAATATGTCATCAAGGTATTACCATCTGGCAATGGCACAGTGCTCCAATCAAGAACAGAGCCATCTTTCCTTATTAGTCTAGTTTTAGATGAAGTTCTTCTAGAAAAAACAGCTATTAATTCGCGTTTATATTTCTCCCAATCACCATCGAAGTTGTATAAATATTTTGTCTCTTCCAACAAATCTGAAATATGCGGCTTTGAATCCAGATATTCATTATCAAGTTGCCAGATATCACTATAATTTGGGTTATACAGATTTAATCTGCCATCTTCCTGAATTACTGCAATACCTTCACGCAGATTGTCTATCGTTGCCTTTTTTACAGCAATCAGCGTGTTGTAGGACTGCTCAAGCGCTAGTCTGCTGGTAATATCTTCATAAGCAAATATTAGGCCTCCCGATTCATGCGGTATGGCGATCACTCTCAGAACGCGCCCATCCGGAAGATAGAAAAACTCTTCTGTCGGCTCAACCAGTTGCGTAAAAAGATTAAGTTGTTTCTCTTTGAAAACTCTGAAATCAGCTTGTTCCGGAAGTTTTCTTTTTTCACGCAGCAAGTCAAGCAACTCACCATATTCTGGCCTTGTTTCAAGCCATTTTTCATCAATAGACCAGAGTTTAACAAACGAAGAATTAAAAAATAATAACCTCTTATCTGGTCCAAAAATTGCCGAGCCATTGGTAGAGGTTTCCAGAAAATTTGATTGGGTTTTTATGTTCTGTTCCAGCTCTTCTTCGATTTCTTCTTGCTCTGATATATCTCTGGCAAAGCCAACCGTCATATTGTTTTCAATTGGTATTTCTGTGATTTTGAACAAATTTCTTTGGCCGCGAATTACTAGATGTCGCCTCTCAGTTTGCGGGCTCGAAGATTCTATGGCTCTTTCAGCCAGGGTTTTACCGTTTTCATAAATTTCCAGGCTACTATTTTCGTCAAAATTATTTCCCAGAATTCGTAAATATGCAAAGTTGGCGTAAACTATTTCTCTGTTTGCATTTCTTTGCCAGGTTGGATACGGCGAATTATTCAATATTGTAAGTAGAGAAGCGATAGTGTCCTTTGAATTTTCAATGTCTTCAGAATTTGTATTTGAATGGTCACTAAATCTTTCAGAAAAAAGAAGCAGAATCGCTGTTATCTGATTTTCATCGCTGATGATTTTTTTTGCCTGGCATATCACACGGCGGTTAGTTCCCGGAACTTTCAGGCTGCCGACAGTATCAGTTTTTCCATTATATAATTCTGCAATCAGGCCACCCAGAACACCTGGATTTTCTGGCCTGAAATAATCTCTTAACTGCTCGAGATTAAATTTGCCTTTATCCTCAATGTTTATGAGCTTTCGCAGAGATGGAGTTATTATCTCAACGCCTAGCACAGGGTTGGAATAATAAAGTGGGATTCCGCTTAAGATGGAATATTCTTTGATGTTTTGGTGAATCTGATATTCGGTGAATTTCTTCTTTATCTCAGCATTTGTGTAATACAAAAACAGGCATAAACCAAAGCCTATTAGTGTGAGTATTACAAATAATGTTGTCATGCTATAATTCCAAGTTGCCTAGGACAAGGCAGGATTAATCAATATCTTGCTGGAATTTATCTTTATAGTGCGAAAGAGTAAACAGCGAAATTATTGCGCAGATGATTATGTAGACTGCAACTATTGAATTGTTTCCTGTATATTTGATGAGCCATGTTGAGACTATTGGCGCTGTGCCACCAAATATAGCCGCGCATATAT
>ERZ1066140.122-NODE-122-length-19336-cov-6.027229_pt1 | contig 19336 bp, 21 predicted proteins | sample MGYA00382787_ERZ1066140 | MGnify/ENA primary metagenome ERZ1066140 (study PRJEB33369, sample SAMEA5778370) | biofilm metagenome | biome: Industrial cooling water; feature: Water cooling tower basin; material: Biofilm | place: United Arab Emirates | collected...
GCATTATAGGCAAGTTCAACGCGCTCCCATCGATTATCGCGATCCATGGGATAGTAGCGGCCAGAGACAGTTGAAATTTTCACATTTTCTAAAGACGAAATAGATTTTTCCAGATGCTGAATAAAACGAGATGCGCTGCTTGGAGATGTATCGCGCCCATCGGTGAAAGCATGAATAGAGACCGGGATTTTTTCTGCCGCGAGAATTTTTGCCAGAGCGATGACGTGATCGATGTGAGCATGCACGCCGCCATCAGAAACCAGACCCATAAGATGACATATCCCGCCGGTTTTCTTCAGCGCAGCAACAAGGTCTTTTATCGCTTGTTTTTGGCGCAGAGTATCTCTTGCAATGGCGTCGTTTACCTGAGGCAAATCCTGCAAAACAATGCGACCAGACCCGATATTCATATGGCCGACTTCGGAGTTACCCATAATACCATCGGGCAGGCCAACATCCGCGCCGTGAGTGGCCAGAAGAGAATGCGGATTATTTTTCAGAAGAGCATCAAAATTAGGCGTCCGCGCAGCCATTATGGCATTGTGCTTTGGTTCATCACTGTGTCCCCAACCGTCTAGAATGCAAAGAACTATTGGTTTTGGTTTGTTCATGCAAAAATTTCCCTGATGGGTAATTTTGTCGTCCTGCCCGTCCTCGAATCCTCATGTACTAAAATGTACACTCCGGTTCTGCGGGCGGTCACTCCTAAAAATTCCTCCATCATGCAATTTTTTGTGGAATTTATTTTTATCATGGCGGCAATAGACACGAAAAACATATATTTTTCAAGAACTAGTTGTGAGAATTGATTGCAGAAAGCAAATAGCGGAAAGCAGAATGCAGAGCGAGGCTTTGTAACAAAAAATTAACAAAATTATGGTAAAATACAGCCTTATGAGCGAGAAGATTGAATTAAAAACCATAACACTAAACCGAGCCGGGCGGGATGAGTTCGAGGCCTATGCTTATGCGGCGCGGAGAGTGTTGGAGGATGTTGGAGATCCCGAAGCTATTTATAGGCCATATGAGGATAGTAGAGTCACCCCATCAGATGCGATGGTGTGGGTTATGGCAAGAAAGTTGCAGCAGCTATTCCCAGGAGAAATTAAGTTTATAAAAGATAATGATGCCGCCCATGTTGTACTTCTATGCGGAATGCCGCGTGGAAGATTAACCGGCATGATGTTTAATACTGCGCTCTTTTCGTTTGTTTATCTTGAGTTAATTTGTGAAGAAGAGCGAAAAGCAGAAGGAATAGATTTGGGGCGGGTCCACCAATTTGTGCCCGATAAAAAATTAGAGGAACATAAAGAAGGACCTAGATTTGTTGAGACTCATTTGAATGGAAGGCGCGTTGCCTTCAATGTTTTTACCTCAACAAAAGAAAATCCAAAATATCATTCCGATGGAGCGAAGCGTCAGCTTTTTTATGTTGTGCAGCCTGGGGATAATAAGAAATTTTGTTTCAATATGAAAGGCGAGACAAGAGATGATTTGTATGGTATAGAGTTTGTTCCACCGCCAAATAGCTCGTTATTGTTTAGGGATTTTGTTGATGGTGATTCTAGCAGAGTTTTGGAGCATGCGAGTGGGGCAGTATCATATGTAGTATATAAACCGGTTTTTTCGATAACAGCGCCATCTGGATATAATTACGAGGAAGAAAAAATATCAAGCCCGGTTTTTAGAATTACAGAAAGGGAAAGATCAATATTTGATGACGATAACAGACGTATTACGCCTGAGTTAAGGAGAGCATATGCGATGACTATATTAAGGCCAAGTTGTATAAGGCCAGCAGATGAAAGGGCAGCACATTTTTGGCAAGAAAAGGTTGATGCAAAATATAAAGAACTAGAAGCAGCAGGGAAATTTGATCATTTAAAGCCAGCTGCGGAGGCAAGCGTTACTGAAGCCAGGGAAGTTAATCCCGATGGTAAGGGTGGCCAGACAAAATAGAGAAGGCACGGTAGAGTTGTTCGGCGAGCATGGCGCGGACTAACATATGTGGCCAGGTCATTTTTCCTAGAGATAAAAGTAGGTCGGCATTTTCCAATGTGTCGATGTTGTGGCCTCCGGCAGCGCCAATCAATATGGAAATATGGCTGTTACCGTTCGATTGCAGGCGGTCAATTTGATTGGCTAATTCGCGGCTGGTTAAATGTTTGCCTTTCTCATCGAGCACGACCCGGTAGGATTTCTCAGGTACGTAATCCAGAATATTAGCTGCGTTTTTTTCATCAACTTCGATTAGCTCAATTTTCCATTTCATGCGCTTCTGGTACTCAGCAAAAATTTTTGCTTCAGGAGAATTTTTCCATTTGCCAATTGAAACGATGGTAATTTTCATTGTTTACTTCACTTCCACAAAAGCATTTGGGTTGTCATAAAAACGCACGGAAACACATTTAACATTGTTTGAAAAAAGTTTTGGGCAGATTTTGTTTTTTATAAATTGCGCGAGGTTTTCGGCAGTTGGATCAAAATCAGTATAATAAACTTTCTGGTTGGTGATTTTGTTAATCGCCGCGCCGAGTTTTTTATCTTTCTTGTTTAAAATTGTGTTGTGATCCCAATAACGCTCAACCCAATTACCAAGAGTTTTTTCCAGTTCGTGGAAATCGACAATAATGTCGTCGCCAGTTTTCTTATTAGTGAAAGTGGCTTCAATAACGTGCCTATAGCCGTGCAACTGATTACACTTACCTTTGTAATTCATAAGACGCTTAGCGGCGTCGAAAGATATTTTTATAGTTACTGTTTTCATTTTGTCCCATCTCTCTATGGCGTCATCCCGGAAAAAAGGCAAGGAGGCCTTTTTATCCGGGATCCAGGTACAACAAAAAGTTAGTAAACTTTTTGTTGGTAAATCTTTTTAATGTAGACGCAAAAAGCTTCCTAGCTTTTTGCTTTTCTGGATTCCCCTAGAATTTGTCTTACTAGCCAAATTCAGGGAATGACGTGTAATTGAGAACACTATAGGAAAACCGGGCTGGAAAAAGCAAGAGCAATAATATATATTCGAATTTATGAATCTGAATCCGTTTGTGAATTTGTTGCTGATGATACTCACTCTTTATGAGTGGGCGCTGATAATTTATATCATTCTAGGGTGGTTGATTTATTTCGGCATAGTGAATAGAAGCCAGCCGCTCGTGGCCAAAGTTTATGAGGTATTAAGCCGCGTGCTTGAGCCTATCATGCAATATATTAGGAAAGTTGTGCCGCCGATTAGCGGCATAGATTTATCGGCGATAGTTTTCTTCCTGGGAATTTATTTTCTGAAGGATGTTCTAGTGACGTATTTTTACGGAATGTAGAACCTAATCCCTAATCCCCAGAGCCTAACCCCTAATTATATTTTCTGGCCGGTCTTTTGCCAATCAGCAAGAAAGCCTTCCAGTCCTTTATCGGTGAGAGGATGTTTTACCAGTTGTTTAATTACTGAAGGCGGAATTGTGGCTACGTGTGCGCCCATTTTCGCTGCATCAATTAGGTGAATTGGGTGGCGGATAGAAGCAACGAATATTTCTGTAGTTATAGAATCATAGTTTTTATAAATAGTAACAATATCCTGAATTAATTTCATTCCATCCTGGCCGATATCATCAAGACGGCCAACAAAGGGAGAAACAAAAGTTGCACCAGCTTTACCGGCAAGCAAGGCTTGAGCTGGCGAGAAACAAAGAGTAACATTTGTCGGAGTGCCTTCGCTTGAAAGCGCTTTGCAGGCTTTAAGACCTTCAAAAGTAAGCGGGAGTTTTATACAAACATTTTTGGCAATTTTGCGAAGTTTATCGGCTTGTTTCAGCATTTCTTTGGATTCGAGCGCAGTGACTTCAGCACTAACAGGCCCTTTAACTATTTTACAAATTTCAGCGATAACTTCTTTAAAATCGCGACCAGATTTGGCAATCAATGATGGGTTGGTTGTAACCCCATCAAGCAGTCCGGTGTCGGCTAGTTCTTTAATTTCTTTAACATCTGCGGTATCTACAAAGAATTTCATTTTTCCTATTCCTATGGAATTTTAACAAGCGGAAGACTATGGTGTTTTTTATGGAAAAACAAGTGCAAGTTTTGGTGCCGGTGCCGCTTTCAGAGCCGTTTGATTATAAAGTACCGGAAGGTATGGAGGTCAGGCTTGGCGATGTGGTGCGAGTTCCGTTTGGTAAGACGGAGCAGCGGGGGGTTGTTTGGAATCTAGAGTCCAGAGTTCAGAGTTCAGAGTTCAGTAAGAAGAAGTATGAGCTAAAAGAGATTCTGGAGAAATTAGATGCCCCGGCGATTCCCGAGAAAACATTAAAATTTATTGATTGGGTGGCGGATTATACTTTGGCGCCGCGCGGTGCTGTTTTTGCTATGGTGGTGAGTGTGAAGGAAGCGCTTGAGGAGCCTAAGAAGGTTTCGGGTTTCAGGTTTCGGGTTTCAGGTCACCCCCCTCCTAGCCTCCCCCCGCAAGCAGGGGGAGGAAATTCTTCCTTTAAGATGACGAAGGCGCGGCAGAAGGTTTTGGATTTTTTGAAAGAGGGCGGGAGTTTTTCTGCAGCGGATATTGCAAGGGAAGCAGGAGTTGGGCAGAAAGTTATAAAGGATTTGGCAAAGTTTGGAATTTTGGAGGAAGTTGAACTGGCAATTAAAGAGCTGCCGCAAATAAAAGAAGAGGAGCAGGCGCCAGAGCTTTCACCAGCACAGGATTCGGCGGCAAAGATTTTGCGCGAACGGGTGAAATCAAATGAATTCAGCGCGACAGTTCTTGAGGGTGTAACGGGCTCAGGTAAAACCGAAGTTTATTTCGAAGCCATAAAACAGGCAATGGAAGAAGGTAAGCAAGTATTGGTGTTGTTGCCGGAAATTGTTCTGACGGCGCAGTTAATCGATAGGTTCAGAAAAAGATTTGGTTTTGCGCCGACTGAATGGCACTCGGGACTTACACCGGCAAAGCGCAGAAAAAACTGGCGAGCTATTGCTCGCGGACAAACACAATTAATTGTTGGGGCAAGATCAGCTTTGTTTTTGCCGTATCCAAAATTGGGTTTGATAATTGTCGATGAAGAACATGAGGCGGCATATAAACAGGAAGAGGGAGTGATTTATCATGGGCGCGATATGGCGGTGGTGCGCGCGAGTATAGAAAAAATTCCGATAATACTGGTTTCGGCGACGCCATCTTTAGAGACAATGGTAAATGTGTATAGCAAAAAATATGCGCACTTACATTTGCCGGAGAGACATGGCGCTGCAACCATACCAATAATCGAGACGGTTGATATGCGCAACCAACGGCTAGATGCACAACATTGGCTTAGCAAAGAATTGCGCGATGCGATGTTGCAGGTGCTGGAAAACAAAGAACAAATTTTGTTATTTCTAAATCGCCGCGGTTACGCGCCGCTAACTTTGTGCCGGCATTGTGGGTTCAGATATAAATGCAATAATTGTAGTGCGTGGCTGGTTAAACATAAGCACGCCAATTTTCTGCAGTGTCATCATTGCGGCAATAAGCAGGATATAGTTAAGGAATGTCCGGAATGCCATACGGAGAATTCATTGGCGGCGTGTGGGCCAGGCGTAGAAAGGCTGGAAGAAGAAGTGCGCGATTTATTTCCGCAAGCAAGAATTGTTCTGATGACCAGTGACACTACTGCAAGCCCGAAGGCAGCAGGAGAAATAATCCGTTCAATTTTGGAAAACCGCGTTGATATTATTATCGGGACGCAGCTTGTAACCAAGGGACACCATTTTCCGAATTTGACTTTGGTGGGTATAATTGATGCGGATTTGGGATTAGAGGGCGGAGATTTGCGTGCAGCAGAAAAAACCTATCAGATTTTACATCAGGTGGCAGGAAGAGCGGGGCGCGAAAGCAAACAGGGCAGAGCAATAGTGCAGAGTTATATGCCAGACCATAATGTAATGCATGCGCTGGTGAAAGATGACCGAGATGGATTTATACAAAGCGAAACAGATTCGCGCCGTGCATCGCATATGCCGCCATTTGGACGACTGGCATCACTTATTATATCCGGCAAGAATGAGGCAAAAGTAAAACAAACCGCGTTGGATTTGGCACAATCAGCGCCGCGTGGGCCGGGAATTGAAGTGCTGGGCCCAGCGCCGGCGCCATTATCGTTGCTGCGTGGAAATTTTCGATATCGTTTGTTGGTTAAGGCAGAAAGAAAGATAAATATCCAGAAAATGCTGCGTAGTTGGATTGGCAAACCAAGGCTGACAGCGGGAATCCGCTTGAAAGTGGATGTGGATCCGTATAGCTTTATGTGACGAAAACATTATAAGCTTGCTTATTAGGTTTTCGTCATCCCCCGAGTTGCGAAGCAACTATAGGGGGATCCATTCCAGAATAGATTGCCCTATAGTTTTTACTTGAGTAAAAACTCGGGCAATGACGCTAATCATTAGAACTGATAGTAGAATTTGAAACATGACAGATAGAAAAACATTTTTTGGTGAATTGAAAAGGCTTATTGCTAGTTTTGTAGCAGATGAAGAACTGCAAAAAGACGGTAAACTTCAGTTTTTTATTGATGGATTGGAAAGAGAGCAGCTGGGTACTCTGGCTGAGGCATTGCAGCATGTGATAGTTTCTAAGCATCTTTCTGGAAAAAACGGCCAAGGAAATAGCGGTGTAGAAGTAATACCTGTTAGAGGAGGGAGGAGTTCGCTTGTGGCAAATTTATCTTCTGAAGCTATGGAAAAACTTTTTAGAAAAGGTGGCGTGAATGCATTAAGGGAGAGAGTAGATTGGTTTAAAAGAGTTATTTTGTCGTCAGAAGATAACGGCTCTTTGCCACCGGGAGTGCCGCATTTTCGCTATCAAAGAAATGGGATGTATGTTAGTAGTGTCATGTCAGAATCTGCCGCGGAATATGTCAGGAATATGATTATGCTTGCAAGAGAATTTTATGGGATGGACACCATAAAAGCACATACTGCAATGGTTGCGGTTATGGATGAGAGAGATGAAAAAAAAGAACAAAAAATATGAATTACATGTGGCCGGAGGGATTTTGGATGATTTGCGGCAGAGGGAATATGGGCACGCAAGAAGTAGAAGAAATGGCGGTGGGCATGATAGAGAGTCTGGTGGTAGACAGGAAAGATAGAGTTTGGTGGCGAGTTGTTGGTGGATAGTGGGTTGTAGAATTTTTTAGGGTTTTTCCCGTTGCCAGCTTAAAATTACTATGATAGAAGGCGGGCTTCCTTATTTAGGGTATCGAATTTAGTTGGGTTGATTTAGGATGAGTGCAAAGAAATCATCAAAAGCAGCAATAGCAAGGCGTTATGCAAAGGCGCTGTTTGAATTGGCGAATGAGAAAAAATCTTTAGAAGCCGTGGAAAAAGATTTGGGGCAAATTCGTGAGATTTTGGAAAATTCACCCGAGCTTAACAGGGTGCTAAAAAACACGACTCTATCAAAAGAAAAATTACAAAATATTTTCTCAGAAATTTTAAAGAGAGTTAAAGTTAACAAGCTAACCAATAATTTCTGTCTGGCGCTTGGCGCGAATAGAAGGCTTGAGATTCTAGCGGAAGTTATTAAAGAATTTTTTGCGCTTATAGCAGAGCAAAATGGCGAAATGACGGTTGAGGTCGTTTCAGCTGTGCCATTGGCAAAAACGCAGAAAAGCAAAATTGCTGAGCAGCTAAAAGTTATAACTGGAAAGAAAGTGGAAATCACAGAAGTGGTGAATAAAGAAATTCTCGGCGGAATCATCGTTAAGATGGGCTCGCAGATGTTGGATAATTCAATTAACGGAAAACTAGAAAGGCTGAAGATACAACAGAAGCGCGCCGCGCTTCCAGCATAACGACATAACAAATTAACGATTTTAACTACGGAGATAAGACATGCAAGCAAGAGCTGCTGAAATTTCAGACATACTAAAACAACAAATCGAATCATTTGATGCGAAAGCTGAACTACAAGAAGTTGGACAGGTTATATCTGTTGGTGACGGTATCGCTTCGGTTTATGGTTTGGATAATGTTCAGGCCAGCGAAATGGTTGAGTTTCCAGGCGGAATTAAAGGCATGGCGCTAAACCTCGAAGAAGACAATGTTGGTATAGTTATTTTCGGTGACGACAGAGATATTAAAGAAGGCGATACAGTAAAGCGCACTGGTACAATTATGGACGTGCCAGTTGGTAAAGGATTGCTTGGCCGTGTGGTTGATGGTCTTGGAAATCCGATTGATGGTAAGGGACCATTAAAAGATGTAAAGCGTACAAGGCTTGAAGTTAAAGCCCCAGGAATTATCGCGCGTAAATCAGTTCATGAACCAGTGCAAACGGGAATAAAAGCAATTGATGCATTGATTCCAGTTGGGCGTGGCCAGCGTGAGCTTATCATCGGTGACCGTCAGACTGGTAAAACTGCAGTTGCGATTGACACAATTCTGAATCAGAAAAAGATCAATGCCGGTGGCGATGAATCAAAGAAATTATATTGCGTTTATGTGGCAATCGGACAGAAGCGTTCAACTGTTGCGCAGATTGTAAAAAAGCTTGAAGAAGAAGGCGCGCTTGAATATTCAATCGTGGTTTCGGCTTCAGCATCTGAGCCTGCGCCGCTACAGTTCCTTGCGCCTTACACAGGTTGTGCAATGGGTGAATTTTTCCGCGACAACGGAATGCACGCACTAGCGATTTATGATGACTTGTCTAAGCACGCGGTTGCTTACCGTCAGATGTCATTGTTGCTACGTCGTCCACCAGGACGTGAAGCTTATCCAGGTGACGTGTTCTATCTACACTCACGCTTGCTGGAACGCGCTGCAAAACTTTCTGATGCGCTTGGTGCTGGGTCACTAACTGCATTACCAATCATTGAAACACAAGCAGGCGACGTTTCTGCTTATATTCCAACTAACGTGATTTCAATTACTGACGGGCAGATATTCCTTGAAACAGAATTGTTCTATAAAGGTATTCGTCCAGCACTGAACGTTGGTCTTTCAGTTTCGCGCGTAGGATCTGCGGCGCAGATTAAAGCGATGAAACAGGTAGCCGGTTCAATTAAATTGGAACTAGCACAATATCGTGAAATGGAAGCATTCGCGCAGTTCGGTTCAGATCTTGATGCGGCAACACAGCAACTTCTTGCGCGTGGTCAGCGTTTAACTCAACTGCTAAAACAAAATCAATATTCACCGCTGCAAGTTGAAGAGCAGGTTGTTTCGATATACGCGGGTGTTAAAGGCTATCTTGATAAAATTAAGGCAAGCGATGTTGTTAAATTTGAAAAAGATTTCTTAAGCCTGATGAATGATAAGCATGCTGATATTATGGCGTCTATTCGCAGCGAACAGAAACTTACTGATGAAACAGAGAAGAAGCTGAAATCTATACTTGAAGATTTTGCAAAGAAATTTGCTGGGTGATAGAAATGCAAATAAATTTCCACTCCCATGCTTTGCAGCGCATGAAAGAAAGGGGAGCAAAAGAAGAGGAGGTAATTGCAGCGATAGAGAGCGGAGAAGGTTTTGAAGCAAAATTTGGCAGGCATGGTTTTCGCAGAAATTTTGTTTTCGAAGGCGAGTGGAATGGTAAATATTACGGAACAAAGCAATTAGAGGTTTATACGGTTGAAGAAGTAAATAGTCTTTTAGTAATAACTGTTCTTGTTAAGTATTTTTGAAGGAGTTTGTTTTATGAAGTTAACATATGATCCTCTAAGAAATGTAGGTTATATAAAATTAAGTGCAGAAGATGCGAATGTTCAGACTATTAAGATTAGTGATGAAGTGAATATTGATATGTCAACAGACGGGAAATTGTATGGAATAGAGCTTCTAAATGCAAACGAACAGCTTAAGCACAAGAATAATATAGGTTTTGTAATTGAGAATATTGCTTCTAAAACAAGTAAAGAATTGGAATTTTAAATGGTGGAATAATCATGAGTTTGCTTGGAAAGCACGAAAAAATTCTTGCTAAAATTAGGGAATGTGCTGAACCACAAAATAGTGCATTGGTAAAAAAATTTCGTTACAGAGGCGATGGATCTGATTATATTACCGCGCCCTGCTATAGAATGAGGATCGGTGATTTTATTGAAGAAATACTTGGTCCAGAAGCGCTGGGGTCAGACCTTGGGCTTCCATCTAAAGCGGATCAATTTAATGTTGGCCTTAGAAAAGCATTAAAAGCATTAGGCGGCGGTGTGTTTTTTGTTGAAATAGCCGCTCTTGATCATACTGATGTAAATGGAAGGGATGTGACCCGAGATGATTTCATTTATTTTGAAATATCCCCTCCTACAAAATCAAGAGGTTTATGAATATAAAGTTTATGACAGTAGCTGATAAGAAATATGGTTGAAAGTAGAATTGTATTTCCAGGCGAGGAGGTAAAAGAAGCAATTAGAAAGGCTGTGACTCAGGAGATGTCGGATCGTGCAGGAGGATTTTTACCTCCACATGCTTTCGGTGTGTATTTCATGGAGAGAGATACTCACGGAGAGACAGTAGATGGGCCTCCTTGCCAGGTGAGTATTGAGGCATCGAGAGAGTTTGATATAAGAATAAAAGAACTCAATGAAAGACCAGCGCCAGATTACAAAACAAGAAATGACGTTGTTCGAAGGGCAGAAGCTGAAGAGGGTTTTGAGTTTATTGCTCTTTTCAGTATTCATGATATAGCATCAAGATTAGCTAATGCTTTTTGGAAAATTATTGAGGTTACGCCCAGTGGCAATACTAGCAGAAATATTATTAGAGAAGGGGATGATGTGATAAGAGATAATGTTTTAAGAGCGAATACGTGGAAAGATATAGTTGCACATTTGAATATGGTTTTAGGTAAAAAAATAAGATAGATGTTAATATTCTTGCAAGAGGAAGATAAGTAAGTGGCGAATTTAAAGGATCTAAAAAACCGAATTAAATCGGTAAAAAGTACGCGCAAAATTACAAAGGCGATGCAGATGGTGTCGGCTTCGAAATTGCGTAAGGCGCAGGAGCGTGCCGAAGCAGGCAGGCCATATGCAGAAAAAATGGAGCGAATGATTTCGACTCTTGCAGCAAATATTTCAGACAGAAATAGCGCGCCGAAATTGCTCGCTGGAAATGGCAAAGATAAAATACATTTGATGGTTGTTTTGTCTTCCGACCGGGGCTTATGCGGTGGTTTTAATAGTAACTTGATTCGTGCTGTTAAACAAAAAATAAGAAAGCTCGAAGCTGAAGGTAAAGAAGTTAAAATTTTTACTATCGGCAAAAAAGGCTATGAACAACTAAGACTGAATTATGAAAAGAATATTATTGAGAAGGTGCGCGACATAACAAAAAAGAAAAAAATTGAATATGCCGATGCGGAAGATATGGCGCAGCGCGTATTAAATCTTTTTGAAGCAGAAAAATTTGATGTTTGTCACCTGGTTTATAACAAATTTATTTCTGCAATTACTTTGCAAATTACATTTCAGCAATTGATTCCTCTAAGTCTTGAGGGCAAACAGGATAACACACCAGCTTCAGAGAATTTTATTTATGATTATGAGCCAGATGAAGGTGAAGTTCTGGCAAAATTGCTGCCACAAAATATCGGCGTGCAAATATATCGAGGTATGCTGGAAAGTGCAGCAAGTGAGCAGGGTGCGCGTATGAGCGCGATGGACAATGCAACGCGGAATGCTGGCGATATGATTGGCAAGTTGACGCTGAAATATAATCGTTCGCGCCAAGCAGCAATTACAACTGAGCTGATTGAAATTATTTCTGGCGCAGAAGCGTTATAAATTAGGGATTAGGCTTTAGGGATTAGGGACTAGGGAATGGAAATTAAGGAATACGAGATAATGGCAAAGATGGAGGAGCGGCATTGGTGGTTTGTCGCGCGCCGACATATTATCTCTTCTGTTCTCTCAAAATTACCATTGCCGGAAAATGCTAAAGTTTTAGAGATTGGTTGTGGTTCTGGTGGAAATTTGGAAATGCTGGCAAAGTTTGGTGAAGTTTATGCTATAGAGCCGAATGATGAAGCAAGAGAAAGGGCTAAACAAAAAGGCCTGGCAAAAGCGATAGAGAAAGTTGAAATGCCAAATGTGCCATTTATGGATGAAAGATTTGATTTGATAGTTTTGCTCGACGCTCTAGAGCATATAGATGATGACAAAAAAACATTAGAGATTTTACAGAGCGTTTTGAAAGAAACAGGAATCATTTTTATCACTGTGCCGGCTATGCAGTTTTTATGGTCGGAGCATGATGTGGTTTGCCATCACAAGCGTCGCTATAACAGAGAAGGATTAAATAGAATAATTGAAGAAGCTGGTTACAGAGTAAAAAGCAGTTCCTACTATAATACAATTTTATTTCCTATTATTGGTTGTATTAGGATTCTAAAAAGATTTGTGAATTTTGGGAATGCTGAAGGATCAGATTTAAGTATGCCTGCCGATTTTTTGAACAATTTGTTAGAAAGAATTTTTGCAAGCGAGGCAAAGTTGCTTGAAAAATTTTCGCTGCCATTTGGTGTTTCTTTAATGGCAACAGCTACAAAGAATTAAAAACATTAAACGAATTAAATTTTAAGAAGGAGTTATAAAATGCCAAAAAATGTAAGTTCAATAAAGACTAGTACAGGAAAAATAAAGCAGGTAATTGGTGCGGTTGTGGACGTATCATTTGATGGTAAATTACCAGCAATTCTTAATGCATTGGAAACAGAAAATGAAGGTAAAAAACTAGTTCTGGAAGTGGCGCAGCACCTTGGTGAAAACACAGTTCGTGCAATAGCAATGGACAGCACTGACGGACTAGTTCGTGGTAAGGAAGTTGTTGATACTGGTCATCCGATTTCTGTGCCAGTTGGTCCGGAAACTTTGGGAAGAATTATCGACGTAATTGGTAACCCAATTGATGAAAGAGGGCCGGTAAAGTCTAAGAAGAAAGCTGCGATTCATGCTAAGGCTCCAGAATTCGTTGATCAATCAACTGAAACAGAAATTCTTGTTACAGGAATTAAAGTTGTAGACCTTCTTGCTCCTTATTCAAAAGGTGGAAAAATTGGTCTGTTTGGTGGTGCTGGTGTTGGTAAAACAGTACTAATCATGGAACTTATTAACAACATCGCAAAAGCGCACGGTGGTTATTCAGTGTTTGCCGGTGTGGGTGAACGTACTCGTGAAGGTAACGATCTTTACCATGAAATGATCGAATCAAAAGTTATTAACCTAGAAGATCAAAGCAAATCAAAAGTTGCGCTTGTTTACGGACAGATGAACGAACCTCCAGGAGCTCGTGCTCGCGTTGGTTTGACAGGTCTGACTTTGGCCGAATATTTCCGCGATGAAGAAGGACAGGACGTATTGTTCTTCATGGATAACGTATTCCGTTTCACGCAAGCTGGTTCAGAAGTATCGGCGCTCTTGGGGCGTATTCCAAGTGCGGTTGGTTATCAGCCAACACTTGCAACTGATATGGGTCAGATGCAAGAGCGAATTACTTCGACAAATAAGGGTTCAATCACGTCAGTTCAGGCGATTTACGTACCTGCGGACGACTTAACAGACCCAGCACCAGCAACATCATTTGCTCACCTTGATGCAACTACGGTTCTTTCAAGGCAGATTGCTGAGCTTGGTATTTATCCAGCAGTGGATCCGCTTGATAGCACAAGCCGTATTCTTGATCCGCGTATTATTGGTGATGAGCATTATCAGGTAGCGCGTGAAGTGCAGAAAGTTCTACAAACTTATAAATCATTGCAAGATATCATCGCAATTCTTGGTATGGATGAACTGAGCGAAGAAGATAAGCTGACAGTTTCTAGAGCAAGAAAAATTCAGCGATTCTTATCACAGCCATTCCACGTAGCGGAAGTATTTACTGGCTCACCTGGGGTTCTAGTTTCACTGCAAGATACAATTGCTGGATTTAAGGCAATTTGTGCTGGGGAATATGACGATCTACCAGAAGCGGCGTTCTACATGGTTGGTAATATTGAAGAAGCAATTGCGAAGGCGCAGAAATTAGCAGCGAAAGCGGCGTAAAAAATAGGTTTCAGGTTGCGGGTATCGGGTGTCAGATTTTTTAGATATTCCGCTGAAAACTGAAACCCGACACCTAAAACCTAAAAAGGTAAGTATATGAAATTAAAACTAGATGTTGTGACGCCTGAACAAATTTTGTTATCACAAGAAGTGGAACAAGTTGTGGTGCCTGGTGCCGCCGGAGAATTTGGCGTATTAGTTCAACATGCACCTACTATTTCAAATTTGAAAGCGGGAGTTATCAGGGTTTTTGAAGGAAGCTCAATTACTAAAAAGATTCTGGTTTCCGGTGGCGTTGTTGAAGTTACCCCAGAAAGATGCGCGGTGCTTGCGACAGAGGCATATGATTTTGCTTCTATTGATAAAGAAACTTTAGAGAAGCGTCTTGCAGCAATCAAAAAAATCCATGATCAGGCTAAAGATGAAAATGAGAAGGGTCTAGCTGAGAAAGAAGTGCACATAGCGCAGGATATAGTGAATGCATTCATTCACGAACTAGATCACCATAAATAGGGACTAGGTTCTAGGGATTAGGGGCTAGATTTAGTTCTTCTTCAAAACCACCATATAATTAACATCGGTATCTTCTGATAGCGACCACTGCGAATTTAAAGGATTATAAGTAACTCCGCACACGTCTAGCGCTTTCATTCCATGTTTTTCTGCTTCAATAACTATCTCAGATGGTCGTAAAAATTTATTCCAATCATGCGTTCCACGTGGCAGCCAGCGCAGAACATATTCAGCCCCAACAATAGCCATGGCATATGATTTAACCGTTCGGTTAAGTGTCGAGAAGAATAATAAACCACCAGGTTTAACAAGCGAACAGCAAGATTCTATGAAAGAAGGCACGTCGGCAACGTGTTCTATGATCTCCATGGCTGTTACTACAGAGAAAGTGTTCGGTGCTCTGTGTTCAGTGTTCAGAAATTCTTCAGCTGTAATGCATCTATAATCAATATCAAGTCCTTCAGTTTCGGCGTGGAGCTGGGCAATCTTTATATTTTTTTCGCTCGCATCAATTCCGGTGACTTTTGCACCAAGGCGGGATAGTGGCTCTGATAAAAGGCCGCCGCCGCAACCGATATCTAAAAGGCGAAGGCCTTTTAGAGGTGCTGAGTGCTGAGTGCTGAGTGCTGAGAAGTGGTTTCTTGTAGTATCGCGGATGAATTTTATACGAACTGGGTTAAGCTGGTGGAGGGGCTTAAATTTGCCGGATTCGTCCCACCATTCATCAGCCATTGCTTCAAATTTGGCGATTTCTCCCGGATCAACCGAATTCTCAGAAAATATCTTCTTATTACTGGCCACTTGCGGGAGCTGCGTCCTTTTCTTCCGGATTCTCGGTTTCGGTTAATGCAGTTGGTTGCTGCATAAATTGGTCAAACGCCACACGGATATTAGTGCGTTCGTTTTCCCAAAGTTCTTGAGCTAGAAATGGTACATAAGGTGAGGGACTATCGCCATTTAAGCAAAGCCACTCAGGAAGAGGGCGATTTTTGGAAGTTTCCTCTTTTAACATTGCCCATGTTCCAGCAGCTCTTTTACTACCTGGATTATCCGCCATATATTTATGTACGCCACTAAAGCCGTTTTCCAGGAACGCTACCATTCCGGCTGCTGTTCTATCTGTACAGTGAGCGGCATCAACGCGAGCGATAAGCCCCGCAGCGCTATAATAAAGCAGCGCCTGATATGGTTCATTTGTGATCAATAAATGGCGTGCAGTCGCATATAAGTAAGGAGCAAAGCCAGAATCTTCGCGCTCTTTTAGCCAAGACAAAATCTCCGGGCTGGTTTCCGGATTTACATTTTCGTAAAGTTCGCGGATAAGCGCTAAATAATCTTTTTTGTTTTCAAGGTCGTTTAACTTATTAATTATTTCTATATCAGATGTGCTGCCGGCCGTTGGTATAGAAGATGATACAGAATCTGAGGTTGGATTAGAGGAATCTGTTTTCGAAACTTCCTCAAGTGTTTCATTGCTGCTTGAGAACCAGTAACCCGCACCGAATAAAACAAAAAGCAAAACGAGAACAGTAACAAATTTTGTGAAACCACCGCCGTCAGAATGGTGAGGACGCGGTATAAAATTATCGCCATTACCGAAAGGCTTGTTCCCGCTGTTTATATTATCATCGTCGTTGTTGTTATATGTCTGCATAGACGTGAGTCTCCTGTTTTGCTCCTGGATGAGTTACAGCTCCGGCATAGGCTGGCCCTACAGAAGCTGCATATTTCCAGAGTGTTCCCGATTGATAATTATTCTTTCTCGGTTTAAAAGATTTTTTTCTTTCAGCAAGTTCTTTGTCGGAAAGTTCTACATTTATTGTGCCGGTAATTGCATCAATCGTGATTTTATCACCATCACGAAGAAGCGCTATTGGTCCGCCTTCTGCTGCTTCAGGACCGACATGTCCTATACAAAAGCCACGAGTGCCACCCGAAAACCTACCATCTGTAATCAAGGCAACACTTTCACCAGCTCCCTGGCCATAGAGGGCAGCAGTAGTTGAAAGCATTTCGCGCATTCCTGGACCACCTTTTGGGCCTTCATAGCGAATAATAATAACATTACCTTCTTTATATTTTTTCTCGGAGACAGCTTTGAAAGCATCTTCTTCACAATCAAAACACAGAGCTGTTCCAGTGAAGACGAGATTCTTCATTCCGGCAACTTTTACGATACAACCTTGTGGTGCCAGGTTACCTTTTAATGTAACAACGCCACCGGTTTTTGACAGAGCATTGCCGACGGAATAAATAACCCTTCCATCGGGGGAAGCGGCATCCTTAGCGTTCTCGGCAAGAGTTTTTCCACTAACAGTTAGGCAATCACCATGCAGATAACCACCTTCTAAGAGTTCTTTTATAACAACCTGAACACCGCCAACTTCAAACATATCTTTGGCAACATATTTTCCGCCTGGTTTTAAATCAGCAATATAAGGAGTTTTTTTGAATATTCGGCCGACATCTTCAAGATTAAAATCAATGCCACACTCATTCGCAATAGCTGGCAAGTGAAGAGCAGCATTTGTTGAGCCGCCGGTTGCAGCAACTATTGCTGCGGCATTCTCTAGAGCTTTCAAAGTTACAATATCTCGCGGCCTAATATTTTTTTCTAACAAATTTCTGATGGCTTCGCCGGAAGCAAAAGCATATTCATCGCGCGTTTCATAAGGCGCTGGAGCGCCAGCAGAGCCTGGCAAAGCAAGACCGATTGCCTCCGAAACACACGCCATTGTATTAGCTGTGAACTGGCCACCGCAAGAACCGGCAGAAGGACAAGCGACTGACTCTAATTCTGATAAATCCTGAGCGCTCATTTTTCCGGCTTCGTATTTGCCAACTCCTTCAAAAACATCTACGACAGTAACATCGTTACCTTTATATTTCCCTGGCAGTATTGAGCCGCCATACATAAAGACAGAAGGAATATTTAAGCGAACCATGGCCATCATTAGGCCGGGTAAAGATTTATCGCAGCCTGCTAATCCAACAAGCGCATCATAGCAATGACCGCGCACTGTGAGCTCGACAGAATCGGCAATCACTTCACGCGAAACAAGAGATGATTTCATGCCCTCGTGACCCATGGCAATGCCGTCGGTAACAGTAATTGTAGCAAATTCGCGTGGAGTAAGGCCAACTGATGCCACGCCTTTTTTGGCAGCTTTCGCTTGACGCTGTAACGCAATGTTACACGGTGCAGCTTCATTCCATGTAGATACTACACCCACCAGAGGCTGATGAATTTCTTTCTCAGTGAGTCCCATAGCATAATAATACGAACGATGGGGTGCGCGTGATGCACCTTCTGTGACGTGTCTGCTTGGTAATTTGGATTTATCAATCTTTGCCATTTTTCCCCAAAATATATTTAGAGCATATTTGAGTTAATTATACACATTTGCAGCTTAGTCAATTTGGGCAAAGAACAAGAAGAAATGCGCGTGGAATAGCTTTTGCATATTCCTAAGCATTTGTTCGCAGTTAATTGCCCAAATTGACTGCTGCCCAAAGGGTTGCTAGTAAAAATCGGCTCTTTTTCACCAAAAATCCTTGCAGTTATGCGCAGGCTATCTGACGCGGATTTTTGGTAAAAAATATCTCGATTTTTACCACAACAAATTTGTATACTTAACTCAAATATGCTCTAGGGCGCACTTTAGAGCAAAATGATTTATTACTCAAGTCCTGGCAATTTTGGTAATTCAGGGAAGCCTGGTTCGAGTGGAGGCAACTCATCTTCAGACTTTTTCTTTTTATCTTCTTTTGCTTTTGGAGCTACAGCAGGCTGTTTTGTACTTGAAGCAGGGGCAGATTTTGTTGTGGGTACCGGTGTAGTTGGACTCTGTGTTGCAGGGGTTGGAGCCTGAACAGGAGATGTTTTTTCTAGTTCGCTAAGGTCAGGCAGCTGTAAATCATCCAGTGTTAGCGGTTCTTCCGGCATTAGAGGGATGTTGTCAGCCTGTATTTCTGGCAAAGGGGCAAAACCATCTGTGGTTTCTTCACTTTTCTTTGGAACAATAGGAATTTCCTTGTTATCTACATTAGGTAATATTGCATCCTTTATATTAATTCCAGAAGCAGGCGCCGGTGTAGAAGTGGTAGGAGCTGAGGAGGCAGGAGATTTTTGATTATTGTTTTCTGAATCTGTATGAGTAGCCGGAGAGCCAATAATTGACTTCAGGCGTTCTATTTCTTTTGCTTCATTTGGGATTTCAGGATCAAGAGGTTGCCATTCGCCATCAACTTTGTGCCACCACACGCCACCTACGCCTTGTGAAGGTGCGCCAGTCGGATCCATAATTGTTGGTTTCATATCTTCAATGACTTCCAGCGGAAGAGTAGCCTCTGCAGCAGGCTTATCTGTTCCAATGTTCTGAGGCCGTAAAGTTGGCGTTGGCGTAAATGACTTATCACCAGTTGATTCGGCTGGAGTAGAAGTATTCGGGGTATTTTCTGGCGCAGATTCTGTTGCAGGTAGATGACCAAGCTGAATCATTAGACCCTGAATTTTTTTGGCATCTTCAGTATTGTTAGGATCAAGTGGATGCCAGGTGTTATCTATTTTATGCCAATAGATTCCAGCAACTCCTTGTGGAGGTTCAGTGCCACCAACTTTAATCCAGCTTCCTGCTTTTGTTTGTTTCCAAACACCATCTTCTGTTGTGCTAGTGGATTCAGCAGGAGGTGCAAAGGACGCGTCTGGTTTTGTATCGGATTCTGATGTTTGGTTTCCAGAAATACTTTCAGGTTTAGAGCCAGGAATTGGTGCTAATGGTGATTTAGAAGATTCTTTAGTTTCGCCA